>Ga0307507_10001062_pt1 | contig 60971 bp, 60 predicted proteins | sample 7_EM_MG_FD_207223 | JGI IMG/M metagenome (GOLD analysis project Ga0307507, IMG submission 207223) | Populus trichocarpa ectomycorrhiza microbial communities from riparian zone in the Pacific Northwest, United States - 7_EM | ecosystem: Host-associated > Plants > Roots > Unclassified | place...
GTTATATTATCCTTCTCCCTTAAATTTTAGTAGGTGGCTCTATATATGGCTCTACATCTGGCTTTGCGCATGGAAGCTCTGTATACAGAGGCTCCGCACGAAGCTCTGCATCTGCGGAAGCTCTGCGCGAAGCTCTGCGTAAAGCTCTGCACGACGGCTCTGCGTACGACGGTTCTGCGTACGACGGCTCTACTACGAAGGCTCTATATAAAGCTTTGTGCAGAGCTTCGTGCAGAGCCTCCCGCAGAGCTTCGTGCAGAGCCTCATGCAAAGCTTCGTGCAGAGCCTCGTGCAGAGCCTCGTGCAAAGCCTCGTGCAAAGCTTGGTGCAGAGCCTCCATACGCAGAGCTTCATGAATATCTGCCAAATTCTACCAAATTCTGCTAAGTCCACCGAATTCTGCCAAATTCTGCAGAATTCTGCTTGGTTGGGGTAGAAAAGCCCCGCACAGGGCATATCCCTATCGATTGTGATATTTTATGCATTTTCTATTGGATAAAGGATATTTTATGCTCGCTTATTCGCATCATCCAAAACCACCCTGACTGTGATGGTTAGCTTTTGAATTCGGGGGGACTGGTGAGGGGTACTGAGTGTAAGATATTCTTGTGGATGTGCGATTTTCTTTACCCCCTCGTCACAATATGTGTATGTGTACTTCTTTCCCCCTTCTTCAGCGAACATATCATCCATCACACTCGTGCAGTCTATCCCTGGATCCTGTCCTGCGAGATAGACTTTTATATTGTACCTAGAGGATTTGATACTCTTCCATTCCGGGCGCAAGCCAGTTGGGTCTCCGCATCTGATCCAGTTCCTAAGTTTGCTCATATCGGGTTCCGGAAGGGTTTCTGGATAGTAGAGTTCATCCCCATCCGGTCTCGTAACGACAAGGAATATTGTGCAATCCGTACATCCGTCGAGTAATTTCTTGATGTCTTTTCCAAAAATATCCCCACGTAGGCCAAGATTACGTGGAAAGTTAAGCTCTTTCTCGAAATCCATTCTGGCGCTGGAAAAAGTGTCGGCCGGAACTCGTGTGTAGATTGATCTATGAAGAAAATGAGGCTATAAATATATGGGATAGGTGCAGGCAACAGAAACAGGTGGTGAGTCATAGGGTGGTTGTCAACTAAAACGGGGTAAGTAAAGCCAATCTTGGTCTTAGTGAAATAAACTCATAGTGATATGCCGTTGTAATTAATATAAAGCCCGCTCATCGAGGGAGCCTAAAACGGGCGCTTAAGCGAAAAGGTCAAGGCCACGGATAACCGGGATGCAGCATAACTAATGTTTTTCGTCCTGGCTCATAAAGGAAATTTCCTAACACACAAACTTGTATAAATTAAATCCTCTTAATTCTTCAGGTCAGATGAGGATGGCGTTGGCTTTGTGAGGGATGGGTGTTTGGAACAGCTCTACTTTGACGTACTTAGGGAATGGTGAGCTAGGCCGTGGGTTCGCTCACCCAATGCTTAAGCCGAAGAAACGGCAGCTTAGTTCCAAAGGCAGGAGTGGGATTTGCTCAGGTCGGGGTTCGGGTTTGGGATTAGCTTTTTCAAATTGCTTCTTCAGGGCAACTCTGTTTTACTATCATTGCTCGACATTCTTGAATTCATAATAATCAATTCTGGTTTGTGAGCGCGAGCGAAAGGTCATAGTATTTACGCATGGATCCCTATTTTCTACATGCTGACCATGTAACACCAAACGCCATTGCTTCCAGGGGTATCATTGCCAACGCCGTCGTGATCTATCCAATGCATGCAAAACCCGCTATGGAAATGCATACAACCAGTTATGTACCGATCCATGCTACCTACACTAAACGAGAGCAACGAGAGAGTGCAAATGCCAGTAAGTACGGGTGACGGTGAAAACTGTCTCTTAATAAAGTAGAACGAATGCTGGGACTCATGCCGAATGTAATCCGACGCCTATCACGAGAAGCGATGGATGGTCGAACAACGGTACTACTGATGCGGTGAGTTTTTCATAATGGTTTGCATGGAGCGACGTTGTGGAGGTGGCCTCAGTGTTGAGCTTGATGCTTCGGTGTCTGTTCGACTCGGAGGCGGAAACGGCCAATTACCAGAAGGTGATGTTACGTGATGTTGATGGGTAGGGAGGATAGCCGGGCTGATCTGGCTCCTCTGCACTTGGCTCTGCCCATCAAGGTCGAAAGCATGTGTTCCGCCTATGGGTGTCGTGTTGTTGTAGCTCTCGCGCTCGTCGTATATCTTGCTGACGCTACCGAGAAGCATCTTGAAAACATTACCTCGGCTGGATTCGGTATCGATGACGTCGCTAAAATATGTCAACATTTGGAACAAGCCCAGGCTGTAGTCACTCACGGTATGTTTCTGTGCGTCAACTCTGTATCTAGATGTTGTAAGAATACCGTGGCGGCTGGATCATCACCAAGTCGTACAAATTCTATGCTAATAGGTCGCTCTGCCTGTTTGCCAAAGAAAGATAGAGCTTCCGAGATGAACCCAACTATTTTGTCTTCGACTCCCTGTTGATCTGACCTTGCATGCCATGAGCCGTCTGTGATGATGATGATCGTTAAGTACCGAAACTTCCTCGAATAGTGATAGTCGTGAGCCAAGCGTCGAAGGTACTCGTCGCAAAGCCAGCCTATAGCACGCGTCATGTCTGTTGGTAGACAGCCAGCCGAGAGATCAGGCTCAGCCTCTTTCATGGCACGCTTGATCCTGGTAACGTCGTTGGTGTTTTCCACCTTGACGCGCTCATCAGTCGAGTAGAAGTCAATGCCATTGTCATCGATGCCTTTCGCCATTGCCATGAGCACTTCAATCAGATTCTCAGCCTCCGGCCAGTGCCGTTTCATTGTATTGCCGTTGTCGATCATGAATTTCTGCCACGGAGATTAGAAATGCAGCTGGATGCGCTGATAGGTCGCTTACAAGATCTCGGTTCTTGTAAAAACCTTCCAGGACCTTATGGGGCTTCTTCTTCCATGGGAAATGAAAACCCTTTTTGCGCTCATCAAGCCATTTCTTCGCCTCGAAAACATCCATCGAGGGTATATCACCTGGTTCCTGGTAAGACGCTTGTTTTGATTCCTTAAAGGGGATCTGGGTTGGAGCCGGCGGCGTTGGGGACTCCAGCGGAGCTTCGAAAGTATCTGGTGTGTGGTCGATGACCCCCGGATTTGTTGACCTTGGCGATTGATTTGCTGAGAATATTTGGTGGAGATTGGTTTCCTCGCCGCCTTGCTGGCTGAGAGCGTTAAATTCTTCATCCGTCTGTCCTCCATCAGTCGGAGGTGGTGAAGGTGCCCTCCTCGATTCGGTCAACTCAGATCGGCCACCAGTCTTCATGAAATGAATCTTTTGGGCGAGCCTAGATTTCCGCGGTGAGTGCTGAGAAGATGGGAAAAGGTTCGTAGCATGAGTAGCAGATTCCTGTTGCGTGTCATTATCTGCTGCAAGGATTCTTCTGAGGGTAAAATCAGCTCTTTCTACTGCCTTCCCTGTGGCTTTCTCCACAGCTTTGTCGTCAACATCCTGCAGGGTGTCGACAACGATGTCGGGAACCTGGATATCCGGCTGCTTCCCGGCTCTTTGGAGGATTTTGCCAAGTTCCTCACAAAGCTCTTCGGTCTGTATCCGCTCCAAAGGATCTTTGATGAGCATGCGGCTATCGACCAGGTTGAGAACGTCCGAGGTGATGTGATCCGTGATTCGTTTAGTGCTTCGAAGCATATTGTGCCAACTTCTGACTTCTGGTAGGATGTCATCGCCATCGTGAAAGGGGTCATCGGGCTCAGATGGACTAGCTTTGCGGGCCCGCTTAAGCGCCCTGATGCGTAGGACTGTATACTGGAGCACGCCTTGAACACCCAATACCATCCAAGTTGCTGCCAGCGATAGTACACATCCCAAGGACCACGAATCTATCGTTTGATAGACTGGATTCCTAGATTTCGCGCCATGTCTCTGGAGGGCCTGAATACATGTGAGCACGATTCGAACACATCCTGTAATGCCGTCATACCATATGTGTCTGTCCCCCCATCGACGGTCGTTGTAGGTCGAGCACATGTCTGCTCCGTCTTCTTTAGCCACTTTGCAAACCCAGGGTCTGCCAATTTGAATTTGCCACGAATGTAGAGGATGTTGTCCGGCTTGATGTCAGCATGCCAGCTAGCCAGGTCAGTTAGATGGTCTGCTTCCAAAGTTCATTGAGATTCGACCTACCCGTGGAACTTCTCCTTCAAGTATTCCAGGTTGTGGATATCTCTCACTTCCTCTGCAATATCGAAGATATCCCTCCAAAAAGCCATCATCTCTCGCGGAAGGACTGGTGGGACACGGTTGGCAAAATAGACCTCTAGATCCATCTGTCCGTATTCGAGGAGGATGTTATTGGTGGGTTGCGTAGACGTCCGTTTTTCATTGGAAGTTTGTATCGTCAGACCCACTTTGTCGATAGATTGCCCCGCTGAATTCCACACCATTGGGTAGTGGAAATGATACTTGAAATGACCCAAATATTTAACCATCCCTTGGTGATCACGAAGGGGCATAAATGCTTCCTTTTCAGTTTCGTACTGCTTTTCGCTTCCAGGTTTGAAAGTCTTCAAAGCGAACTCATAGCACTGGGCGTAGCGTTAGTGGATGAGAACGCATGAAAGTAGGACTAAAGGTGAATGCGTACCACGACACCGGAGTCCTCGTCCCTAAATTTCGAGGAGGGAACTTTTCTTCTTAGCTTGCATCCCACGAATTCCTCGGGCACCGAGATGTTCCAGAGGTTCGCAGTACCACCCTTTCCCTCACCTTCGTCTATTGGTACCCTTTTTAGGAATGGGAGGATTCGTTTCTTGCCGTAATTGTGGGAAACGCCAAATTCAAATTGAGCTGGGCAGAAACGCCATCTCGCCTCCTCGAAACGCTTTCCAATTTCGGCAGCTTGGCCGTGCTCTATACCTTCGCTCTGCAAGTGTTCTGTTATGTGCGCTTCCATATCAGTCTCCACCGACAGCTTCATGTCTTTCTCGAGGAATTTATCGATCAAGTAACCATAGCCCAAGTCTAGGAGAATACAGAACACAAGGAGGGTTTGTTCTGACTCTGAGATTCGGTCTGGCCTGATAGGGGCCCAATTGTAGTCGCACTTGTATGCGTCATGAAGGAGAGGAGCAATTCTTGGGACTCCTGGCTCTCCCAACCAGTCCATCAACTCCTGAACTAACACAAACTCGCGTCCACATGCAGCTGTTTTCGTGAGGGTGCCCAGCTTCTGCTTAAACTGCGCAATAGGAGCGACATGTGTCGCAGACGTTGGTTGTGACATGTTGGGCCAGATACAGCTTGATGGAGGACTCCCGAGCTTGATGGTCGCACTGAGTAGGTCGTGAGGAAAGGCTATACCAAGCAAAGTCACGAATGCTGTGGGAATGATCTCCGCTGCGAGGAGACATCCGAAGGCGAGTGACGATAGAGGAACCTTGGGAGCGTTGGAGAGTCGAAGGGCAGTTGCAGACTGACAATGGGATGCCTAGCGAACTCATTCCATCGGCTACCCTGGCTGAAGTATATGCAGGCGGGAAGTGAGGCTAGCCAATGACACCACACATAGCCACGACTTGATAGCGGGTACGAAGAGGCTCAGCGCCACAGGGCGGAGCGTGCCTATCTGCACGCAACCATCAGAATACTGAGCGACTTCAAGTTGAATGGCTTCTGTCAATCGCCCGAAGTTGCTCTGCACTAAGATGGTGCATTAAGGGGTTACAGAATGTCCACTTTTCAAGAGGAGTGCAGTCGAATACTGTATGCACAGTCATGGATCCGCCTGTCAGACATCGACTGATCTGGGCTCCGTAGATGTGCCCTAGTGCGACCGGAGACGCTAGGAACGGCCCATTGAGCTTGTTCTTCGTATGGAGGGTTCGCAAAGAGATTCTAGTCCTAGCTCATCGAAGCCTCTCAGATCTAGTTCTCCGCGCATTCTACATGGTAGAGTCGTAACTTCGTCAAGCTAGGGATGCACATAATCAACGCAATCATAATCAGACCATAGATTTTGATTCTTACAAAATCACCGCACCTGATTCTGATTGATTCTGATTGATTATGTTGATTATACACTAATTTCCTAATTAGGATTAGATTGATCTTGGCTTGAGAGAGGCTCTATGAGTCGTACTTACTACTTAATTCTCTTATCCACCTACTGCCTTATTTGCTTCCTTATTGCTCACCGTGTTCCTGCCCGCATCGCCGCTCGTCATTACCAATAGATTCCTCGAGGTTGATAGCTTTGCCGGCTACATCTACCGTCGCGAAGCCTCCCGACTTGACGATCTGTCGAAGCCAGCTTTTTAAATACTTAGATAGTGTCGGTTTCTTCTTCTTATGATTGCTTGTGCAGGTGTGCGTTGTGAGGAAGACATGGTTGGTAGGTGGTGATTAAAAAGGAGCTCTAGATGAGATACGCGTTGACGCGTACACAAACTTTTCCTAAAAGCCCGCACGGACCTTTTTTATATATAAAACAGCAGGCTCGGCGCTTCTCGACTAACGCCGACCATATAGCATGAAAATTAATAAACAACTTTCTTAACACTAGAGCTTTATTACCGTATTCTATTCCTACTTGTTCTTACCATGGGTGATTATATTAATTATAAACATGCAATCATAATCAAACGGTTGATTTTGATTTTGATTAATTAGATTATATAGTAATCATAACTTATGTAACTAATAGAATAGTTATATGCATCCCTGTGTCAAGCTATTGATAGTCTGGGAAACTGCTGTCCCGGTCCTAATCTACGTGTACAACATGTCTTCGACTTCAAAGATTCCCGACTACGTGCGTGTAGTACTCGTCTTGCCACGGGCGCGATATCTTGTCAACATGAGCAAATTCAATTCCCACTTCTTTTAAACGACGCAAAGTAAAGGAAATAATGAAAGAATATTTGATCAGAAATGCAAAATATTTCTCCAATATTCTTCTAAACGCAACTAATCACACTTTATCATCAGCTTTCTTGCAACTCTGCGAATGGCGAGCAAACTGTTCTGCAATTTTGTGCCAGTAGTTCCTGGACCAAGACTTCCTTGTCCTGTTTGCAAACCAGTACCAACCAAAAGCAGCGCACGCTGTAATGGCGAACAGTGGGACTGTCACCTCCACCCATCTCACCATGGCGGTGTGTGAATAAGTTCCGTCAGTAGGCGGTCCCCCATTTGGATTCTGGTACTTGACAATGTCTGTGCTAAAGAATGTAGAAACGAATGTTGCAGGAAGGAAAAATGTCGTAACCACGGTAATGATACGCATAGCAATGGCCTCTCTTTGGGCTTGATCAGCGAGAAATGTCATCTGTTCCGAAGCTTGGCTTTGAAGGTGCTGGACAATCAATTCTTTACGGTCTGCAGTTATCTGTTCCAGGAGCTTGGCGCGGGCAAGTTGTAACTTGATATCTCCTATCATGCTATTGATTTGCGCTGCGAATGTCTCGATGTCGGCTGCACATGTATCCCTTAGGGGGAAAGCTGCGTTTGTCTTCAGATCTTTATAGAAACTTCGTACAGAGGCCATGATATCTGAATTAGCCTTAACAACCATAATGACTTCGTTAACTTTGTCTCGAAAACCCTGGACAGTTTGGAGGTCCTCTGACTTGTACTGTTGGCGGTTGCTGTCGGGCTGCCGCGAGCCATAGACAGCCATTTCTGTCTAAGTGTACTCGTTAGATCATGACTGGCAAGCGCTGTGACAGCATGCGAGATCTTACCATATATTGCACCCTATCTTCTAGCCAACGGATATATTGGCGCCAATTGCTTGTAGACCAATGGCAGAAGAGTAGATGAACCGCCAGGCTTGATTTGAAACATTGGGCAACAGTAGAAAATGAATGGTCTTCGGGTCGTCCTCTTGGACCGGTTAGCTCCTGGACACGCTTTTGGATATCATCGTGGCCGCTTGTTGTAATCCAAAGTGTTACGCCAGTCTCGACATCGAATTGATGGTGGAAAGCGGCTTGACGGATCGACCACTCTTGTTCCTCCGGCGAAGGTGGAGGTTTCTTGAACTCGGCCGCATTGATCACTGTCTTCAGATTATAGCTCATTTGGAAGCACCGCCCGCTACGGCCGAGCTCAGAGACGCAGGGCCCACCCGGATTGATAGTGACTAGTGGAGTGACAGGAGTTTGACTAGTCGGTCCACTCGGATTAATCGCTTGTGTCTGTTGCTTTACCGGCTGTACACAGGTAGTTGACGGTGTAGGATCGCCCTCCTGTGTTGCAATCTGAGTACCGCACAGTTTACGCTGTTCGGTAGCTAAAACTGGCCACCCCTGCGGGAGCCCCAAAAAAATTTGATACCGAAAGCCGCTGAATCTAAGCTCCCTCGCATCGTCCTGCTGTCCGAAGATAGACAGAAAGTCGAGGTGGCTTGGCATCACCTGATGATAACACAAGATTTGCAACAGGAGCTCCTTCGTGATTTTGAGGTGGGCTTTTGAGTGTGGTGCCCATACAAAACTAAGGAAGTGTAAGCATCTGAATGGACTGGATGAATCTATTGATCTTCTTACATGAATCGGCATTTTGGATCTAGTTTCGTTACAGTTGGTGTAGCGGTTTGTTGTCGCTGTGAGCCAGGTCCAGGGATGGAGTTATCACCAAGCCATTTCTTGATTTCAGATTTGCTTTTCAGATTGGAGGCAATTAGAACCATATCTCCATCTGCTCTCTTGAGAACATGAGGATCATTCGTGTTGAGATTGCTCCCTATGGACACCTTCAGCAGCAGAAGCATTGCAGGTTCATGGAACTCACCTTTGCTGTTAGCGGGTACCCAATCTCGGAATCCTACGTCAACTCTCTTTTCGTCTTGAATGCAGAGAGTATCAGAGGTCTGATCCAGTCGATTTTTGTAGTTTTGTAGCTCACTAGGATATGTTGTCCTGTAAATGAGCCGCGTCGGATATGACAAGTAACTCTCATAAGACCGCTTGAAGCCATTTCCAACATTTAGCTCAGCCATGTCCTTCTTTTATCAAACTACTTCAGCTCTCGATTAGAAGCAAAGGTCAAATACTAGCTCGGAGGCAACGACAATATAATTAAGGACGGCCTGAAACTGCTTTAGGGGCTGAGGAAGACTACGCTACGAAAGCAGAGGTGGCTGAGCTCCGTAGGCGACGTCCCTTCGGGCAAGATACGGGCATGTGGCCAATGAAGGTTCGCTGCGCCCCAAAATCCAGCCATAGCACAGTTCCGGTCAGTACGCATCAAGTACAACGATTCTAGGTAGTTGCCCTGCGCCGGCCAACTTCTCTGCAACATCACTCTTCTGGCATCGAAGGCCGTTCTTCTTCTACCAGGCAATCCCTCAGGTTGTTTATATCAGCCCTCTGCGCCTATTGCGCAAGGTTAGCATGAGTCTCAACTATCAAAAGGAATACATGCCTCTGTTAAAGGCTTTGGTATGCTGAATATAAACGCATTATTTTCCTTTTAATTTTGTGTTAGCAAAGCTCACGAATGCCGATAGCCGTACGTGCCTTTCGAATGTTCAAGTCGAATTGTTGTTCGCGGAAAAAGTTTTTCAGATAGCCCTCGAGTCGCTCTCTAGGTAAATCCGCGTACGCTGGATATCGCTGTTCGACCAGCTCTCGTTGCAGTTGTTTCTGTTCCGCGCGCTCTTTGAGGCTGAATGTCTTCTTAGTGAACTTGAGGAATCGGCTTTCATGAGGCTCCTCTTGAGTGTGCAGGCTAGTCGCCCTTCTCTCAGGCATGGCGGGCTGAGACCTCGGCGTTATTGACGAGAGCCTAGACGGCTCAGGCTGAAGATTTCGCTTCCTGGTAGAGGCCCTTGTTATGACCTAGGGATTAGGCTAGAGGCCGCCTTGTACGTTCTCAGGCACATCACCGGGATGGGCGTCCCAAACTGCAAAACTGCTCGGAGGCTCGAGATCGTGGCTGAGTTCATCCCTTCGTGCTGCTGTCGGATGTCGCGAGGTCTTGATCAGCTGGTCCAGAACCAGCCCAAAGTTTCTTGGCAGCTTCCGGCTATTGTGGCCAATCAGGGCCCCTAATGCCAAGACGCAGGGACGAGGATAACAGTGACTGGGCTAGACTGGTCAATTGGAGCTCCTGGACATGGGTCTCCCGCTTCTCTTGGCGCGTGCAAAGCAAGGGATCCTTGAGTGGGAATGCCGCCGAAAAAGGCGACAAAAATCTCCAAAAATAGCGGCAAAGGCCCCAGGATATAGAGTTACTGCGGTAAACTTAAACGTAGGCAAATACGCAACGCTCTCATAGAAGTGTGTTTCACTACTCGGTGGCTTAGTAATGGCCTACGGATAGCAGCGCATTGACAGCGGGACAGTGCGGCACAGTTCGGAGCCTTAAGAACTTTAGGCAGCTATGACAATTGCCAGGTATATTGTTGTTGGTCTCTTCCTATTCAAAAATTCAAGCTTATCAATAAAGTCATGATTTTTCACTGTCAGCATTGTACCAAGACATGTAAGAGCTCAGATGCACTAAAACAACACCTGAGCTCATCAATGCACCACCACTACCTACAATAAAACATTCCCTACCCAGTCTGCCCGCCAGCAGCACACAAACGACACACATTCCACAACAAACTCAAACAGGTGCAATAAGTGTAAGAGCAAACAAGCTCTCCAACAGCATCTAGCTTCCCCCGCTCACGCTCCCGCAGCTAAACAACAATCGTCTGATGATCGGCAAGTGGCTAAGCAGCGCTTGGAAGCTCTTACTATATACATAAATGTGCAATCGGTACAGCAGCAGACGACCGGTGCACATCCACGTACTGGCCCGTCTAATACCACTGTCAAGGCCGAACGTATGCCAAAGCGGCCAAAGAAGTCGGAAATAAAAGTGGAACCTCGACGGAGGCCAAGCCTGGAGAAGGAACGCAAAAAGGATAAGTTACGGGACCAAGACGAAAGGATCCTACGTGGACGGCGGCGCTTTCTATGAGTTAGTCCATGAAAAAAAAAATGGTAATATACCCTTGTTCGGAAAGAAGACCTTTTAGCAGTTGCGTCTAGGTTTCATATTGTGTAATGCGCTACTGCTGTGGCAAGATTCTGTACTCTAGTGAGAGAGTTTTGTGGGATTTCGTTTTTATTCATGCGTTACTTAAACCATTTCAGCCAGGCAGGTATCAAGACAAATGACATAAGCTAGCTGATAGGTAGAGACACAGAATTGTACGAGTGATCTGTTTTATTCAAGGTGGCTCTAAGAGCCCTAATATACATAAGGAAAATAACCCTAGTTCGACCTTCGGTGTCCGTAGTCGTTCGGTGTCCGACACCTCAGCAGTAAAGCTACCTCCGTGGCCAACAAACCATAAACCATAGATGTCAGTCACGCTTATTAGTATATTGCTATACTTGTGAAATAATTTGGCTGTAGTGGCTAAGACCTAAGGGTGCAATCATACAGTAAATGTGCAAGAATTCGGCCCTCACTTATGAATTGATCAAAACGAGCTCCTTCGTATACGGAGTCTAAGTTTATGATTGTTCATTTGCATTAAGCAGGTAAGGGAACTAGTGATCTTGTATATGATATTGCTACAAACTTTGCTTGTGACTGGTGTGCTTTTGAGGAGTGGTCTTCGACTCAGGGAAAGAGGTTGGGGTTCCTCACTAAACGCTCAAAGGTTCAGCATTACCTCATTCTAACACAATCTAGCGCAGCATCCTTGTATTCTCCCAGGGCCCTTATTCAGCCAATCAGGCAAACCGTTACCAAGCCATCGTACAAACCAACGAGGAGCTTCCAGCTCTGTATCCCTTAGCACGGTAGCGTCCTACGAGCAAATGGTCCGTGCATAAAAGCTTCGAATTCTTGAGCACAGGCACTAATTTATCTCCTCTAATTGGCTAGTCCTTATCAATACCGGTAGAACGCAAATTACCGTGCTAAGGGATACCTCAATACGCCCCTCGGCGTTGTTCGCATCCCGGAACGCCTTTCAGATATCTTCCTTATAAAGATGCTTATCCTACCAGTTATGAACTCAATCCGTCTTGAATAAAGTTCACTGCGTTACAGCCCTCAAGCCTTGCAACATCAGCCCAAAAATTACGCCCCTCGCCACTTTCTCAGCCTGTAGACAGTCAAATATCTTACCCAACGCCTCTCCACTAGCCGCCTGTCCCATCACGCTGGTTAACGCTTGCGGCATGCCCCTTTCTACCAGCAGCCCCCTCGCCTTCTGCCTAAGCCTCTCCTTCTCCTCACTGCTCATTTCCTTTGGCCAGGCCTTTAACTCCTCCTCCGTCGGTAGTGTGTTAGCGCGGAGCTTACGCAGATGGAACGCGACACCGGCATCGGAAGTGTTATCTTCAAGGACAGTGGATTGAAGCAACTGCCTGATAGACTCGAGCTGCGGGTTCCCAGGCCGCAGGAGAAAGGCTTTGGCTGCGTTGAGAAGGGAGCGGCGGATTTGCCAGGCTGAGGACATGGTATAAAGCTCGTTGATTACGGCAAATAATAGCTCGATTGTGACTTGGGTTTCTTGTTCTGAGAGCGGTGGAGCGGTTTTTGGGGACGGACGAGCGGGTTTCGGAGGCGGTTGGGAGGTGGTGGAAGCCGTGGATAGACGGCGAGGCGGTAGTGAAGGCACTTCAGCAGGGATGGAGAGGCTAGTAGTGGAAGCGCGAGAGGGACGTTGTAAAGGTTTTGAATCTTCACTTTGTTGGGTTTTGCGTGATGGGAGAGGATGTGCATTTGAGTTAGGGGAGCCGTAATCATCAGAAATGTCTGACGGTAATGGTGGGAGCATAAGGATTTGATCTCCGCCGTGGACGGGTGATAGGTCCATACTATCTCTGGCAGACGGAGCCCGGCTGTGGTCACGGCTGGATCTTGCGTAGACAGATGATCGCGGGGAGCTCGGTCGAGGCTTCATGTCTGCTTCGACTTCCGAGTTCCAGCTTGGGCGGCGCTCCATTTGGGATATGGGCGCAGGTTGGGTGTCCACAATCGGAGAGCCTCGAAGGCTATCTTGGCTTTGGCGCTTTGATGGCAACGAGGATACAATACTTTCCGTCCTAATATGGTATGGTAGCTCTAATACCGTGCTCTCTGCTCGAGCATGCCTTGCAGGCGAGGCACCCACAGAGCGGTTAGCATTGCTTGTAGTAGATACCGAGTTACCCTTTTTCGGTCCTAAGGATCCAACGTTGCCTAACACTCCTGTGACACCACCAAGAAGAGCTTTCCCGCCTCCAGCAACCTCTTTAGGTGCTTTTGTTAGAACGTCAATCATTCCCTTCCCCATGTTCTCGAAGGCCGATGGTGTTGGCCAACCAATACCGGGAAATCCACCTTTGTTGGATGCATTTGGCGACCTGTTCAAACCATTGTCCTTCTCCAGAAATCTTTTCAAGCCTTCGCTTTCTGAGAGTGGCTTAAAGCGAACAGCATCATTAAGGTATCTCTCGAGCTCGCCTCGCAGAGAGGCTTTCGTGTGACCTTTCCAGTTTGGTAAGGTTGCATGAGCTTCCGCAAAACCGGCAGCACCGGAGATGGCAGATATTCGCCGCAGGATCTCATGTAGAGTCTCGAAGTCCGCAAATTTCCTTGATATCATCCAGCCCGGATGCTGTGAAGAAGCCGGCTCAATCTGAATAAGGTAATCTGCAGTGGGTTTTGTTCGAATAGTACCTTTCTCTCCTGGTAGTGAATCGTCGAAGATAGCAAGATTTGCATTGTATAGCGTCAAAAGTGCAACCTTCTCCTGATTTGCTTGCAATGCTGTTGGTGGCTGTGACGGAACAAGTTGATCAAAACTTGTAAATGCGGACTGAGGCGGTTGGGAAGGCGCGCTGATGACCTCTGCGGACTCGTTCAGAGGTGACTCTACTGGCATATTTGCGGAAACTATTGTTTCATTCTCGTGATCCCCGACCATATCACTTTGCGAGGATGTGGGAGTCGCTACACCTTGTGTCGTGCTTTCAGAAACATTATCACTAATACTCGTGCTGGATACGTTCTGTTGCTCGCGGAGTCTTTTGGCATCTTCCTCCGCAATAAGCTGCGTTAGACGTTGCGCTTCTCGCATGGCTTCATCCATTGCCTCTTGAGCCCTGCTCACAACTCTTCTGTGATTCGCTGTGTTTATTTTTTCTTCACCCGAAACCTCCTTCAAAACCTTTTCGTGCTCTTTAACCTGATTCGTGACATTTTGTAATCGATCGCCCGCGGAGTGCTCAACACCAGCATCGATAGCATTCATGAGCTCCGGCTCGCCTTCTTCAAGAATATATACAATCCAGCCGTTTATCCATTCGGCCTTTGAACAGTTTGCGATCGTCATCTCCAGGACGACTTTAGCTAGGATTTCTCTTAGAAATACATGAGCTGGACGACAATTGTACGTTTTCGGCTCAAGGTAGCTTTGCAGTATATCCTCGGCAACCATATCCAATTTCTTCTCTTGGTGCTTCGCATCCAAAACATTTGCTAGGTTGCTGTCTGGCTTCATTTGGAGGTACATATCGATCGCATCAGAAGCGGAAGTTGTTGGAGAAGCTGCCAAAGCACTGGACAGTTCGTTGAAGAATACAATCAATATCGAGGATGAATTTGTGACAAAGTCGAGGAAGGTATCTGCCGGCCTTTTGCGAGAGAGGTGCGCAGAGAGAGAGAGGATGAACGCAGTTAATGTTTGACGGCAGGCGGATGGAAAGGATAACTCTGTCGGGAGTATTGGAGAATACCACCACCTGGGAATTCATAAGCCAAACATCAAGGGATTCTGGTAATGAAAAGGCATACCTGACGTAATCTCGGATTACAGCGTTCGTAAGCTCGTTGAGTGCTGAAGCGGTCTCCGGCCTAAACTCAGCATAATCGAGGTTTTTCCCAGAACATAGTTTCACATCCATAGAAGAGTCGCCATATAGACCACCTTCCTTCGATTGTGCGACAGTTGTCCGCCAATCCAGCACTCTGTGGGCCACGTCTAAACCCGTCTCCCGTCTTCTGACTTCCTCGCCTCGCGCTCGGTCATCTCCATTATTATTTGTGTTTCCTTCCCAGGTGGCATGAAGAACAACTCCGCCGACAACTCCAATTAGCACTAACCCAATTCTTCCAAGCACCAGGTACGTTATCACACCCAAACCAACAAGACAAGCCCCAAGGGTCTCATTGCTCGCGGTTGCAAGGAAATGAAGCGCGCGATCGGTCAGCGCTTGCACTAAAACTTGAGAATCTTGCGCCCCATTCGAAATTTCTGGAGTAGCCTTGGGATGCTCCGGTATATCCGCGATAGTAGACGGTTCACTACTCTTAGTCTCGACTCCGTTTGGAATGGGAGTGTCTCGATTCGGATCGGTCATGGCTTCGTGGCGTCGTTACGAACATCTGATGGGTATTTGTATAGACTGGAATCCTCGAGTTCGTTCTCATGTGCCCTTATTGGTTTTCAATAGGGTTAGATGGCTTTGTCCTCCCCTACTGACAATGCCGTCGTTTCACCTGCATCTCACTCAGCGCCGCGGAGCGATGGTGCCGAACCTCCGATGACGAAACAGAATCTTTGTGCACAAATCTCAACCACAACCCTCCTACCATCATCCTCCTTCAATTGAGACTACTTACATCCAATTCCTCAACGAACCCTGCTAGACTTAAAAACCCGTCGCAATGTCTAAGATATCAAAGGCTCTCACAGATACTGACACTCTCGCCCATGTTGAGCGCGTCTGGGCTGGCAACAAACCCAACAGCCCCATCTACAATTTTCTTCTGTCAGAAATTTCGTTAACCTTTGCCTCAAAAGGTCTCGTCCGGGCGCGTCTACAATTGACCAAAAACCACGTGAATTCCAAAGGTGGCCTTCACGGTATTGTCTCCGCATGTTTGATTGACTGGGTTGGCGGTTTGGCCATCGCCGCCTACGATCGCCGCGATCAAACGGGAGTGAGCACAGACATGCACATAACATACATTTCTTCAGCACGCGAAGGTAATTGGGTTGAGGTTGAGGGAAAGGCTAGCAAAGTCGGTGGTACTTTAGCGTTCACCACAGCCACGATTTCCAAAATTGTTGATGAGGAGCCGGGGCCAATCATTGCGACAGGCACACACACGAAATTTGTAAAGAAATGACCGCAGTGCCTTCATTAACCTACGGGTTTATCTTTCTTATGGGATGTGACATTGCCACATGCGCGCTCCGTTACGCCATCTTCTTTGGGTCCGGCATGGTCTCATTCACTTTGAATGCTGTTGACTCCACTCGAATGGCGAAGATCAGAGAGAGCCCTTCTTACTTAGCTTTAGAAGTCATTCAAACCTTACGGCAATGCGAACATGGCAATATGGAAGGGGTACATACAATATAAAAATATAAGAGTGCGAAATGAGACGTGTATCAATTTATTAAGTCAAAACCTCGGCTGCATTTGGATTCGATAATCGCTAAGGCCATCTTGCCGGCGTCCTACCGGCGGGTTAAGAGATACCATGAAAATGTGATAAGCGTATAAGAAACGGGTTTTAAAGTTTTACTAAGTACCTCTGGTTAGTATTTTTAGTTTTCCCAGTTCCTCTTCCTTACGAATATCAGAAATTTTTCAGTTACCGAGTTCTCAGAATCATGGGTAACATAAAGCGGCTAGCTTGGGCTGCAGGTTCAGTCAGGCCAGGCTCCTGGCTGGCGTCATTGCAGCTTACTATGGTATCAGGCATAAGTTTCGTTAGCATGCGCGGAGCTTGGCAAAAGAATTCCTTTTTTCTCATTGGTTGCTTTAGAAGATTATCAAACATTATTGGTCGGATGGCCTGTCCTATCCTTGTCAATAATCCATGTTAGATGGGACGTACTAACGAAACTTATGCCTGATACCGTAGTAGTGGTGGAAAGTTAGTAAGGCTGAAAAGTGTGGCTGTATACCAAGGCAGACTACCTCAGCTGACGGATTCCACGAAGGCTGAGCCTGCAAACATTCCATATTCTTTTGACAAGGCCTGCTTCTACCACTCCCAAATGCACATGTCTGCACACATTTCCGACTATACTATCGTTCAAGTAGTCATACCATCGTTTACTTTACTTGTTCTATTCAGCCTCTCATGTGACTACTGTGACATAGTATAGAATGGAAGTTAGGAAGATTTTGCAGATTCCGCGATCTCATCTATCTTTACTAGCCGTAAGTACAAATCCAGCCTTGCGTTATTCAAAGCCTCTTGCCAATTGATCTGGTTTATTAGTGGCGACACTACAAATTACAAATGCGTATCGGCTATTACTTCTATGACCTAGGTTTTCAGTATGGCAGGAACTGCGGTTGAAAACGAAAGCGAACCGATAGAAGACAACCCTATTCTCCAGCATCAATCCAGCCATGTACATAACAGCATCTCACATTCTCAACTACCGCGGGAGTGGGGAAACATCGCAGGTCCAGCATCGACTTCATTTCATGAATCCGGAGGAACGGAGTTTAGCACAGGCAGCATACCATTTTCTCAAGAACCCGTCGGCTCCTGGGACACCTTTATTCATGGAAGCTCCTTAACCTCACAAGAAACAACGGATAATTTTGATGAAAATGACTCGGTTGAACGCAGCTCGTTGCTCCAGACCATGCGTGATATGAGCGCTGTCTGCAGCCCTACCCTGGCTATTGCCCAAGAGGATTCCCCTAGCGCCACTCCTCCATTGTTAAGGCATTCATTATCAAGGCACCATCCCGGTCCCTCCCCCACCCCATCCAACCCTATTGACATCCAAACGACCAACCTACCAACTACCATTCTCCAGGTGCCGCAGGAAGGGGACATTGCTATACTAGATTCGCATCCCCACTCAACGCCTTCAGTCCATGAGACCTATGGTGCCACTCTTCAAACAAAGTCCTGTAATAATTCTTCCCAGGGCCCAATGAAGAATAAGAAAAACTCCTTTACCAAAATTATGATACGCAATATTAAAAATAAGATTGCTAAGTCAAGAGATCGAGTCAAACGTCGAAGTGCCCAAAATCCGCCAGCCGCCGTAAAACCTGCTGATCCCACACCTACGCAAAAGACTAGACCTATGAGCCCTCGACAAACAAGTCCTATCAAGGTCCAACAACCTAGGCCAGTAGGGGGCAATGCTAGTCAGCCTAAAGACAATCTGCCAGAAGAAGCTCCCCCTACTGCCATCCCCGATCGTACTGAAACCGAACTTCGAGAACCCCGTAGACATACCTCTAGATCGTCGGAGACTTTATTTTCTGTAACTGTGGAGCACAACACTGCAGCATTTGGCAACAGCACCATGCCAAACCCGTACGGCGCTGTTACGGATAGCTCTCGACAAGAGAAAGATAGGAATGATACCACCGGGGAGAATGATGAGGAAGTTGCTATAGTTAGTCAACAGCTCCTAACGATCGACTCTATAAGGCCTCGCCTTGATAGGAGTTTAGATACCCCAGCCAATACTACACACTCTCCAATTGGCCCATCCCGCATTCCAATAGAGAGTTGCAATCCACCCGGAGAAGGTCGAGAAAATTGCGCAGAGCAGTATCAGCCGGTTGAAACGGGCCCTATTGTTGTCTATAACAGCAACGTCAGCCTTTTAGAGAGTGATCATTCTGTAAACAAACCCCGAAGCACCCCACAGGGACTGCAATTGGCAAGAAATAAGGGGCTTTTGTCTACAAGTGATCTACAGAGCAAAGCTCCAATATCTAAGTCGCATATTTCACAACCTCCTCCATACGTGGAGTATTACGAAATTCAATCTTCTGAATCACCATCAATCAAATCTTGGGTCTTGAAGAGTATAAAAGTTTTAGCAAGGCCTCGCCTTCTACTGGGCCTGAGACGCATAGAGTGGACTTGTGTAAGTTTCTGCAACCTATGCTCATTCTGACGCTCCACCACACTGATTTGCTTTTACGCGAGATAACATCACCTATTAAGTACTGCTGCTAATTGGGGCCATCCACAGAGTTGTGGCGAACACTTGTACAGTGATTACGATAATAGCGACCCATTGGCGATCGACAATCTGGCCGTCGCACTACAACAATATGGCAAATCAACTCAACAGGTAGCTACTACCACATTGGCTCCTGAGTGTTCTCAGCCATCAAACAACATTTCCTTGTCAGAAGTATCAAGCACTAGTCAGACTACTTCTCAAGTATCAAACAGTTCAGAAGACGCTCAACATAACCCAAACGATACCCCGGACTCTTCGATTACATCCCAAGGAATCCAACATGATGGGGTTCGAATCGCACAATTTCCAGTAGTTCCGCTATTTTTCGAGCTCTGTGTCAACACAAGTATCCTTAATGTGAACATTGGCGAGATCGCTCTCACCAAATACGATTATGCCAACTGCCAACATGTACCCGTAGTCCAAACAGATGGCGAGCTATTTGCAAAGATACACAGCCGCTACTACAGTATCCGTGAAAAGTGGTGGCTGCCACTACTCTACCGCCCAGTAAACATAAGATTTGTGCAGTTCCACATCTACGAGGGTCACCGCGTGGGAATTTTCGATGATACGACGGAGCCGATTCCACCGCCGAGCGAAGTCCATGCGCTACGATATCACTACTACAAGTGTCCTTTAAAACCGCTTCCTCCAATGGACCATCGGGCATTCTTGCACTTCTTCCGCGAGCAGGGGAAGCATGCGAGCGCGAAGCGAAGTCTTTTCCTCAACCGCCTCCCAAAGAAAGTTGGAGAGAGCATGCTTCTGCAGGACGATGAGGAAAACCTGCATTTAGGCTGGGGTGTTTATATTGTCGAGGGACTGAACTGGCCGGTGATCTCTTGGTGCATGTTCGGCATCTTGCTGCTCAGTTTCATCGTGTCGATTTGTTACGCGTTGCTGATGAAGACGCAAGAAAGCGGCTTTGGAATCGGACAGTGGTTGGTCGCGGTGCTCACAGCTGCGCTCACAGCTCTCTGTATCCAGTTGAGGGAGCTTTAGGGATGGGCAAGACGAGTGATATCGAGCTAGTTATTCCTAAGTATCGGGCACAACAATATCTGCTAAGCATTTTCAAGCGGTCTTAGTTACTTGAAAGATTATCCGGATTCCTCCGTATAATTAGTTTTGAAGTCTCAGACAGTCGTTTATAAGCCGTATGTCGTGGCAAGAACTAAACGGAGACCGCGTCGCATGTAGAATCTTATCGATAGTGCGTGGAATGTAAAGAAGAAAAACAGATCACTCCGCAGCGTAAGTAGCGGCTTGTCCGGGTCTGCGATTGTACTGATTCCTTCTCTCTACAGGGTGTATCTAAAATCTAACAAGCGCTCCCTTCGAGACACTGATGCGGACTCATCCATCTCGAAGGAATCACAAGGGGTGTGACAGGGTCGGTCCTGCCACGGAGCAGGTCAGCCGTAAACATGAGTCTCAAAGCCGTGATACAGCGCCTCCTGCGAAGGTAGTCAGCTGGAGGCTGATGGAGGGGTAAGCCACAGCCACGAATAATTGCCGTGGAGTACTCTACTATATTCCGTGTTACAAAGGGCTTCCAAGTTTGTAGTGTCGTGCTATATTTCCCCTAGGGGGTTGGCGGGCCTTAGCGAGTATTTGTAACAGGGGTGACAACGAGCTGAAGGAAGACAATCTGCGTAACCGCCTTCATCTGGAGGCGTTAATAGTAATTGCTGAGAACAACGGTGTCCCTTGGATTCAGCTGCGGCAGAATTGGTAGCTTCATTTCTGGTGTATAGGCCGAATGGCTTCGTTGGTGGTCTCGTCCCGCGTCGCACTTGACGGTGCAGGAATCAGCTCTGCAGATGTGCGAGGCCAGCATTAAACGAGTCAACATGCTGGGTCAAAACCACAATCACGTCTCACGTAACAAGTACGGGTTTATGGTCATGATAATGCATCACGGAGAGAATCTCCAAGGCACGGCAAAAGCTGGACTGAAGAGCCTCTTACGGCAATACCAAGAAATAACGACAAGCGCGGAGCAATTGCGCAACCCTACGGCTCTTTCAAGGAGCCGCCGAGACGTTTGCATGCATTGTGATCAATGAGTTGCTAAGAATCCATTCAATGACGGAACGAGGGCTTGAGGAGCACGAGCTGAAGGCTTTTGGGCTATTCAGGCAAGCCAAAGATCCGGAGTGGCCGCCAACAGTGCAGAAGGGAAAGCGAGCGGCCAAGACAAGCCTAGGGCCAAGCGAGGTTTTATTACCTCTCCGGCCAATCCACATCGAGTTAAATCAAGCTTCTCGCCCATTCGATCTTTTTCTGGAGGCCACAAAAAGCCCGCCTATGGGTTCCTGCAGCAGCCGCACTGCCCCTGAGCCCAAAGTGTCCTGTCAAGTCGCAACTCATCGCCGCGGTCTGTCTGTTTGTCTATTGGAGTCGTCTCAGAGCTTGTCCCTGCTCTGCAGGCAGAATCTATCATCCTCAGTTGCCTTCCCTCGCTGGAGACCACCGCCAATGACAGACCAATCACTTCAACGGTTTCGCGCAGGCTTCTATTCATGGACCAGTCTTGTCGATGCGCTGGGACCGTGGCGATCCGCGACTCTTGAACGGGAGATCGTCTACAGGATTCGGGGGGAACACATGGCAGACCCATCCAGTAACCGCGACGTCTTCCTACAAGAGCCATGATCATCTCCTTTATTTATAATCCCTGGCTGCCAATATCTGTATTGGGGAAACCGATAGCGCCAATGCTCCGGTAAGATCACCATGCTTAGCCTAGTCTAGACTAGCGCTCCTCTCTTGCGTCAATTCATTGCATGGACTGGCCTTGTGCCTGGATCCACAGCAGACCATAGGGATTTTGAGCTTGTCGAAAGAAGCCTGGCTTTTGCTAGAACCTACGCGAGGTGTCGATTTTGAAGGTTGAGCTGTGCCCGATTCAAGCCACTTCTGCTTAGGCTGAGGGGGCTTCTTGACCGCTTAGGCCTACCGATGTGATAAACGTCCCGCCTGCCACCACCCTTTGGGTGTTGTCCTAAGGTCTCAAGACTTCGTCCCGTCGTTCTCAGCTTTTTGTTGTTTGGAGTTCTTTCGTAGTCTTTGCGCTACATTCACTCGTTAATAGCCATTATGGCTTCCTCTCGTTTTGCGGCTTCGTCCATTCAGACCTCTCTCTTATTTTTTCTGACTTTCTTCTTCACGGCCCGAGTCTTGTCTTTGGGAGCAACTGATACAATTACGTGGGGAGGAGATGTCTCCCGCTCAGGCTATCAAACGTAAGGAATAAAGCTGGCCCATGTACCAAATCTGCATAAGCTGAAAGTATTGCAGTAATCATAATATGGATCCGTCTGTCGTCGGTAGCGCGAATTTCGGACAAATATTCAAGACTGTGCTTCCTGGAAACTTCAATGGTATTGGCCCGGAACAGGTTTTCTCCCAACCTTTGGTCTACACTGGCTCGGATGGCGTCCAGTATGTTTATTTGGCGACGACACAAAACAACATCTACAAGCTCGATGCGAAAACTGGTGCCATCATAATGTCAAGGAATCTTCATGTACCATTCCTGACAGCGGATCTGGATGGTGAGTACTAAAAGTTTACTATACACTACTTAGGAGGTTCTAGGAGCATAGAACTGGATTTACAACTCATATTTTGAAGGCTGGTGATTATCTAATGAGAATATAGGATGTGTTGATATCAACCCCACGGTTGGCGTAACTGCAACTGGTGTCATTGATCCAGCTACTGGCATCTGGTATCTCACCGCAAAGACCTACTCTCAGCAATTCCAAAACAAACTATTTGGCCCTACAGCTACACCAGGCCGTCTAAATGGACGTTACTATTTCCATGCCATACATACCGAGGATCTATCCGAAGCGGCCAACTTTCCCGTCATGATTGATGGAACCATCTTCCGCAACAATCCCAATCGCATGTTCATCGGGGGTAATCAACACCAGCGTCCCGCATTGCTCCAGGTCGACGATTTCATTTATACTGGCTATGCCTCTCATTGTGTGCAATACAATTTCACCGGTGCAATTATCGGTTTCCACAAATCTACTGGGGCCGTCGTGGAGGCATATGCTATGGAAGGAGGCCCCGAGGCGAACTCCATAAAAGGAGGTGGAGTTTGGATGAGTGGAGGTGGTTTAGCCTACGATGGATCAGGAAGCATGTATTTTGCCACGGGTAACGGATATGCTTCCCAGCTGGCGGCCACTGGCCAGTCGGTCCAGGGCAGGTACCCTCCAACCGCCCTTGAGGAAGCCGCAGTCAATGCCAAGATCAACGACGATGGTACTATTTCAGTTGTCGATTTCTTCATGCCATGGGAGAAGACACAACTGGATGGTGCTGACAAGGATTTGGGTACCTCGCCCTTGGAATTGCTGCCCACTGATACTTTCAGCTGCCCGAATCACAAGCGTATTGGAGTGGTTACTGGCAAATCTGGCAAAACCTACTGGCTTAACTTGGACAACCTCGGAGGCTACCAGATGGGAGCGAACAAATTAGATGCTGCAATTCAGGTTTACCAGAATGAAAACTCCGTTTACGCTGGTGCTGGTGTGATGCCTTTGGGCGGAGGTTACATTTACATTAATGGTAAGTATATCAAATACCCTCCGACAGCCCTGTTAAACGATACTCGAATGCTTGAATTTTGACGAAAAGAGAGCTAATTGGCTGTCCAGTTATTCAATACCAGACCCACGTCTTCAAATTCAGCTGCGATTCTTCTGGTAATGCCGTTTTTACTCACGTCTCGGATACTGCTGAGAAGAATGCCTACATTCTTGGTGTGGGACATGGCACAACTACATCTCTCAACGGACAGGAAGGCACCGGCCTGCTCTGGACTTCCGATGTCGAGGGTCAGAACCTTCGTATCTACGACCCAATTCCTCCCGCTGGAGGAGGGAACCTGATACTCCTGAATGCTTTCAACGTCCCAGGGGTCACTAAATTTACCCGTCCAGTTTTCGGAGATGGCAGAGTATACATGGGTGAGATCAAACCCTTCAGGCGCGGGCGTATGCAAAAGGTACTAATGTACTACCAGGAACTACGGCTGGCTATTTCTATGGCTTTGGTTCGCCTGTCAACCTCCCGTTAAACTGCTCTTCTCCTTATCAGTTCGGTAAGGTGGCGCTCGGTAATAGCTCCAACCCAATGACAATTAGCTGTGTTGCGAACATCGGAACCACAGTTACTGGTGTGGCATTGTCCGGAAATCAAAACTTCAAGCTCTCTAATATTCCAACTACTCCATTCACGCTTACGGCGGGCCAAACGTTGAATTTTACTGCCTTATTTGCTCCCAAGGCTGTTGGACCATTGTCTAGCGACGTTATTGTCAACACTACAAATTCGGTGACCGGATACTCTACGAATACGCCAGTCACATTAAAAGGAACTTGCAACTCTGCCGCTCCTTTGCTCTCGATTAGCCCGAACACAGTGTCTTTCAATGTTGTTGCCGGCCAAGGAAGTTCAACTGAGTCAGCTATTTTTGGCAACGGTGGTGACAGCCTTCTCACATTCCAAAACATCAGCTACTCCCTTGTTTCAGAGACTGGTCCTTGGATAACACCAAATGTTACCGGTAACGGAAGTGTATCAGTTGGGGAGTTCACTTTCACCAACATTCCAAGCACAATACCTGGGGACAGCGTTGCTACCGTTAATATCATTTATGCTCCACAGACAGCTGGTAACCATGCTGTTTATGTAAAGGCATTCTCAGACGGAGGAAGTGCACTTCTTGATGTAGTTGGTGTCGCCGGAACGAATCCAGTAGCGCTTGTGGAGTTCCAGACTCCAGATGGGACTGGGTGGGTCCCATTCTCGAACAGTACCCCTTTCACTTTTGGCAACGTTCTGGAGGCCCAAACCAGATACCTTAAATTGCGGGTCACCAATAACGGCTCGGCTAATGCAGTGCCATTGTCTATCACCGTCTCTAAGCCTCCTTACGGTCTTCCTGGCATTGTTGGCGCCGTGAACGACATTGACCTTACTGAGGGAACGATTCTTCACGCTGGCGAAAACGCCACCGCAACCCTATATTGCTCTGTGCCCAAATCGCAAGTTAATATGCCTAGTTACAATGGTAGCGCTGTCTGGACAATGAACACAGGTGACCCGAACATGGGGAAGCAGCAATTCCAATTCATCTGCAATGCGGTTACTGAGCAAGTCGGCCCACTTCTTCCAAATGGAACCGCGCAGTATGGGTATGTAGGATGCTTCAAAGAGAACAACCCGGGTCGGCAACTTGCTACATCTCCGTATGCTGACGCTAACAACACGAACGATCGTTGCATCACCACTTGCAATAGCCAAGGTTTTATTTTCGCGGCAACGCAATACCAGCAGGAGTGTTGGTGCGGTAACGCCATTCCAATCGAAATGGATAACTCCACCGACTGCAACTACGCGTGCACTGGAAATGCAAATGAAACGTGCGGTGGTAACGGTTATTTCCATGATTGGGCGCGCATGTCACTCTTCGCTGATTCAACCAAATTCAACGGCAACACCACTTCTGCTCCACTGGCATTGACTCAGTCGGTTGGTAGATATAACTACATTGGCTGCTACGCTGAGAATGGAGCCAAAACATTGAGCGACAAGACAACTTCAACCAACAGCATGACGGTTGAGAATTGTGCAACTTTCTGTTCCGCTTATACATATTTCGGCCTCGAATACTCCTCTGAATGCTATTGTGGAAACAACATGAACGCTGCTTCTACATTGACCGACTCTAGCCAGTGCTCGATGACCTGCAAGGGAAGCAACAGTGAATACTGCGGGGCTGGAAGCAGGATGCAGGTCTACCAAGCCAATGGCACCGCTCCCTCTGTAGTTTCGTCTTCTACTATAGTATCATCTACTGTGACCTCTTCGGCAGCTGCATCAAGCAGTGCTGCTGTGGCCAGCCTTAGTGGCTATGTATCTTTGGGCTGCTATAATGAGACACATGATAGAAGAGCGTTGAATAGCGCTGGAACTTCCACATCTACCAACACACTCGAATCTTGCGCCGCATTCTGTTCTGGCTATTCCTATTTTGGTGTTGAGTACGGCGCTGAGTGTTATTGCGGAAACTCAATCTACGTAAACTCTATCAAACAGGCCGATCAAAGTGGTTGCTATATGCCATGCGGCGGAAACTCCGCTGAGACTTGCGGTGGTCCAGACTTCCTCAATATGTACTATACCAACCAGACCGCTTCGACAACATCGGCTACTGTATCATCAACTGGACCGACCGCTACAGCTACTGGCCCAGTGGTCGTAGTATCTGCTGGTTCCTATCAATCTCTTGGTTGTTACAATGAAGTTCCAAACGGCAGGGCACTGCAAGCTAAGTCTGTAGCAAACAGCTCAATGACCGTTGAGCTGTGTGCGGCTTTCTGCTCTCCCATGACTTACTTCGGAGTTGAATACGGCGACGAGTGCTACTGTGGAAACTCGATTCCTTCAACATCGGCGCCAGTGACTGATGGCCGTTGCAATATGGTCTGTGCAAACAACGCCGGCGAAATCTGTGGTGGGCCTAGCGGGTTGAACATGTACCAGCTAAACCCGAACGCTACCACCAGCTCTTCTAGCAGCAGCTTAGTAGTATCGTCGTCGTCTTCTCTCCTCAGCTCTACGGTCAGCTCTACGATAAGCTCGACGGCAAGCTCAACTATTGGCTCCACCAGCTCGGCTTCGCCAACCCCGACCGGCCCTACCGTTCCTTCTGGGATTGGTTCATATATTTCGCTGGGTTGTTACTCTGAGAAGCCTGGAGGTCGTGCTCTCTCAACTCCATACTACAATGATAGCATGACTTTGGAGCTTTGTGCAGCTCAAGCAGCAGCCGCTGGATGGATCTATTGGGGTGCAGAGTACGGCCGCGAGTGCTGGATGGGCAACACACTGGATAGTGCTTTGCCTACTTCTCAGTCCAACTGCAACATGAAGTGCCCAGGTAACTCTTTGGAATGGTGCGGCAGCGGAAACTGCCTGCAGCTGTACAACTATTCGGCACCCGTGGTCGCCGCTTCTAACTCTAGCTTGTCTTCATCTACGATTTCAAGCTCATCGTCGTCGTCAATTTCGAGCTCCATCTCAAGCTCTATCTCTATCTCAAGCTCTATCTCGAGCTCCAGCTCCAGCTCTATCTCCAGCTCCATTTCCAACTCCTCATCGGCATCCCCCATTTCAAGCTCCGTTTCCAGCTCTTCATCATCAACATCAGCTACAGCAACCCCAACTCCTCTAAGCTGCCCCGCATCCAATGCTACGACCTACAAGACTTCAGCTGGATCAAGCTACAAGATTGAATGTTTCATCGACCGTGGTGGTAATGATTTGACCATGCAGTACACTAGCACCCTTGAGAAATGTCTGGCTCTTTGCGACACCACTACGGGATGCAAGGATGTGTCTTGGGTTTCTGGTGGCGGCGCATGTTACATGAAGTCTGCGGCTGGAAGCCCGGGATCGAATACCGGCGTATGGGGTGCGTATCTTGTGCCGGGTGTTTCTTCGAGCTCCTCGGTGGTGTCGTCTACTTCATCTTCGGGCATGGTAAGCTCTTCGAGCTCCGTTCCAGCATCAACGACGACTAGCTCTTCTTCATCTTCAACTCCAGTCAGCTCGTCGGTTGTCTCGAGCTCTTCCAGCTCCGTGGTTTCCCCGTCAAGCTCTTCTAGCTCGTCAGTGGCTTCCTCGTCAAGCTCTTCTAGCTCGTCAGTGGCTTCCTCGTCAAGCTCTTCTAGCTCGTCAGTGGCTTCCTCGTCAAGCTCTTCTAGCTCGTCAGTGGCTTCCTCGTCAAGCTCTTCTAGCTCGTCAGTGGCTTCCTCATCAGGCTCTTCTAGCTCGTCAGTGGTTTCCTCGTCAAGCTCTTCTAGTTCGTCAGTGGTTTCCTCTAGCTCTTCTGTCGTGAGCTCAACCTCGTCGGCCACCAACTCAAGCACTTCGAGCCCAGGGAGCTACTCAATCCCGACATTGACCACATCTTACTCGACAGCAACAACCCTGACCCCGTCCACCTCTTCAACATCGAGCTTCTCGGCCGTCTCCTCCACCGTGGTCTCCTCGAACTCGGCCTCGCCTTCTCCATCATCCTCTTCATCGAGCTCAAAATCATCGAGCGTCTCCACCTCGATCTCCACTTCCACCCCGATCTCCACTTCCACCCCAGCTCCATCCTCCTCAACCACCACCAAGAGCTCCAGCACCTCGACAGGCCCAACCGCAATTCCAACTGTCTCCAGCTACGCCTACCAAGGCTGCTACACCGAAGCTACCTCAGGCCGCGCGCTCTCCGCGCTCTCAACAGCCAACAGCACCTCGATGACGCCCGCCCTCTGCGCAGCCTACTGTACGCAATACGCCTGGTTCGGCGTCGAATACGGCGCGGAATGCTATTGCGGCCCCTACCCGGCCTCGTCCGCCGTCCTCGCCACCAAGCAAACCGACTGCAACATGGCGTGCCCCGGCGACAAGACGGCCCTCTGCGGCGCCGGCAACCGGCTGCAGATGTACAAATCCTCGGATCCCTCCAAGGTCAACCACGACCCGGCGGTCGTGCAGTCGGCGGGCAATTACACGTACTACAACTGCGTCGTCGATACCGGCAATCCGCGCGCGCTGACCAGCGTGCTGGCGAGCGACGGCATGAGCATCGAGGCGTGTCTGGCGCAGGCGGAGCAGAGCAAGTATACGTGGGCTGGCGTCGAGTATGCTCGCGAGTGCTGGATGGGCAATTCGCTGGCCAGCGCGAGCGGGAATGCCACGAGTTCCGATTGCAATATGAACTGTAAGGGCGCGTTGGGCGAGATCTGTGGTGCGGGGAGTCGGTTGACGCTGTATCGGCGGAATGCGGGGACGTAGAGCGTAGGAGGAGGGGGGGCATGCTGGTGTTATATAGTCTGGGGAATTAGTTCGCGCGGATGTTGTGTACTCGCGTGCGTGAAAATGCTGCGGACGCGCCATGAGAGGAGATGTAGATTTAATGCTTTTCTCTCTTTTCGGTTAACCGTTGACATATACGTGTGCATCTCATTTCTTTTGGCCTAGTTGGTTGGTTGGTTGGTCGGTCGGTTGGTTTATAGGGGTTTTGGGGCATATGTTTAGACTAATTTCGAGTATAAGTTTGCCCTCTTGTAGACGAATTAATAGATTTCTGCTTGTGGGAATGTTAAAAACCAAGAAAACCCTATCTGGAAATTTGGTGCGCTTGGTTTGATCTGCTTGTGAAAACTGGTGTTAGATGTAATAATGGCCGGGTTTTGGAGATGTAGATGATATTTGAGCGTTCTTTCCTGTCACGGTCCTGATGAGGATTCAAACGCTCTGCACTGCTGAAAAGGGGGATGTTAGATTGTCTTGTCCAGATTCCCCGTCATGTCATTTTCATCTCTTAACTGCAAAACCCATAGTCATAGCTCCATAGCTTCATCCACCTCTTTAATCGCAGACCATACTCTTCCTTTTCCGTCCCATTCCACCCTCCTCCATCCCATCGCATCCCAACCTATCCAATCCAATCCCCCCTCACCTCTCCTCAAACTGCACCACCACATCCTCGGGCCTCCTCATCGCCAACGTCACAGCCTCAAACCCCGAATCCTCCACACACCCCCGCAGCAACCTCCTCGCCTCCTCCAACCGCTCCCCGCCCAACACCTCCCCCGCCACCGCACCCGCTAAGCTAGGCGCCACCCGACACCGCGCAAACACCGCACTCATGACCGCGGCAAACTCGACCTGCGCGAACTTCATGCCCGGGCAGACGCGCGGCCCCACCGACCACGGGATGAACGACCCGGCGGGCGGGACCAGCGGGGTCTCGGCGTCGAAGACGCTGCGGGGGGATGCGAGGGCTGGGGGGCTGCTGGGCGGGATGATCCAGCGCGTGGGGCGGAAGGCGAGGGGGTCCGGGCCCCAGGCTGCGGGGGAGGTGTGGATGGCGTGCAGGTTCAGCGTGATGAGGGAGCGGGGCGGGATTGGGGCGTGGGTGGAGAGCGGGAGGACTTCGTTGGCGGAGGCGTCGCGCGGAATGTAGGTTACGGGGCCGTAGAGACGCAGGGTTTCGTACTGTGGAGTGGGGATGGGGTTAGTTGCTGTGTTGGAGAGGGGGAGAGGGGACTTGCCATGATGGCTTGGCATCGCTTTAGTCGGGGGTAGGTTGATTCGTAGTCGGCGGCCTTTTCTGGGTCCAGGACGTGGTCGAGTTCTTCTGCGAGCCAGGTTTGGTATTCGGGGTGGATGGCGAGTAGGGAGATGGCATAGGCGAGTGTGTTGGCTGTGGTGTCGTGGCCTGCGAGGTTGAAGATGAAGATGTTGCCCTTGATCTCGTCGTCTGTCAGTCGAAATAATGATGTGTTCTTGTTTGCGGCCGCCTTGGCTTCGTCGGATTCTTGAATGAGGGTGTTTATCAGATTCGGCTTTGATGCTCCCTGCTTTGTGGTCATGGCTTGGCGCTCGTTATCAAGCATTTCGTCCATGTATTGCCTGAATTCTTTCACCGCGGTGCCAACCCGCTGTATTTTTTTCGGCATAAAGCTGCTGAGCATGAGGTTGAGGTTGAAAGAGAAAGTGAGAACCATGGCGAGATGAAAAAGGATAAGCATGAGAGAGTCCCTGAAAGACATTGTGTGACCCTCTGGCACTTTCCGAAGCCCTCCACCGAAGTCTTGTCGCACGCCGAATCCGGCTGCAGAGAGAACGTGAAGTGTGACTATGCGGGTGTCGTCGACCATGTCTCTTACCTTGCCCTTCTCTGCCGTTAGCCAGTGGCTCAGCATGGCTTCGGCTTGTCTCAGCGATTCATCCCAGACATGACTGCTGATACGTTCGTTGAAGCATGATGCGGTCAGTTTTCGGTGCCGCGTCCATTCCTCGCCGTTGACCTGGATTGCGGTTATTCTATGACCAAGTCATAAGATTGGCTGCATTGGGCAGTAACTTACTGTGTCTACGTTTCGACCGAAAACGTTTAATATATCTATAATAAATCAACGTACTCCACCATCTAAGACGCTGATCCAGCTTACTATATAGGTTCGGCTTTGGGAACTCTTTTCGCTTTGTGAGGATTGTTGTGACTGCGTCAGGATCCGCGACCCATATGTGATTGATACCTGGACAGACGAGTACAAGTGCTGGCCCTAGCCGCTGGTGTACGGCAGCCTTGTCCCGAAAAGACCATGTGGGGTTTGAGATGATGGCAAACTGAATCAGACTGTCCGGGAGAAGCCGCAGAAGGGGCTGGATACGCGGTCGAACTAGTTGCCATAGTATGTTTCTCGGATTCACTGGGCTGATGACTATAGGAAGGCCCAATGTGCGAGCATTTTGGTAACTTCTGTAGAGAGAAAAGCACTGAGAGAGAAGGAAGGCCAAGAATATGCTGGAGAGAAGGAGAAGTGCCATTGTAGAGAGATGGGGAGGGTAAGACTGCTTGGCTTGGCTGAAACCAAGCAGAAACGAAAATATAACAGGACTAGGCGGATCGAAGATGGCAAGATGGGAAGGCTTATTTCCTTTGTACAGCTCTTTTCTCTATAGAGGACCGCTCGGATCCAACCCCGCCAGCGGAAAAGGGGGCCTTTAAGCCGTGGCGTAAATCAACGAATGGCCTACTCGTAAGCTGACTTGGGTTTGAATCGAAGACGGTATTGGATTTTCTACAAGGCGGTCCTACTTTGCAATGCGAGAATCTTTGGATCAAGTTTAGATAATTTCTTGCGGTTTGAAGGAAGATATTCTTATGCCGGAAGGGTGTGTTGCAATTATGGCCTAAGGTGGTTTGGTATAGGGAAGAGCGGCGGTCGCGATCATGTAATTGCTTGTGAACCAGACTACCCAAATTGTTTCATCTCTGAGGAGATGTGGAGGTTGAAGGGCATGGTGAGCATAGATATTGACGTTGTAAGATGTCTGGCCAACCGCGCGTTTGGGCGGTCAAGTAGTTAGTCACGTGGGAAAAGGTAGTTCACGAATACAGGCACGATTTTCAAGGTCTATATGGCATTTTGGGGGACGAGAATGAAAGTCAAGGGGAGTTTTTTTGGGTCTGAGTGGGTGATGATCTATGTGATGATCGCATTCAGATACAGTCACCCCAAAGTCTAATGACTCACTAACCGTAGAGGGTAGGCATGAATTTATACATTTGGAAACCAAAACAAAATGTTCTCAGGGCTTAAGGTACATTTAGAGTGATCACAAGCACCCCGAATATAGTCTCAATACCACGTTTAAGCGATGCATGTATTCCCAATAAAAACAAAATTTCGCGGGATTGTGATTTCAAATACATGAAAGGAAACAAAAGCATAGTTCCCACTTTGCTCTGTGGACGGGTATTCCCCGGAGCGGAAGACAAAATATCAAAGCGGGCATAGTGCACCCGCTGCAAGAGCGGGAAACACGCAGATCAATGCACGCCCAAGGGTTATTTCACAACGTGTGGGGAAGCGGTTCGCGAAGGGGTCTTGCGAAAGAGCTCGCTAGTGGTGACCTCTGGCTTGAGACATGGTGAATCAGGAGCTCAATGGCGCTTCAGCTGCAAATCAGAACCAGCCGGGCCAGACCGGGCGTCCTCACGACGGGCGTCAAGTACTCCCGTATAAGTGGAGGGTCTGGTGATCAGAGCACGGAAAAAGTGCTCTCTGAGAGAAAGTTAGAATACGGAAGAGGTCTTTGAACATATCATCCGTGGGCCCCTCTCCGACAAGGCATAGTATTGGAATTGAGAGTTCCGGCATCTATGATTGGGCAGCATGGAATGGGCTCGAGAGCTCGGGCATCGGATGATGTATAGTGAAGGCCTAGACAGAATCCGGAGACCTGTGTGTTCAAGGTAGGGAGATGCCTCACGTTTCAGGACCAGTATTTTACAAAACTAACCAAGCGGTTGGAAGAGGGGAGAGGACAGAGCCAGGATGCTTTTACAAGCATGTGCAAGACAATCCCGGACGATGAATGTGAAAGTATCGTAGTTGCCAGAAGTTGATCTGTGTACCTAGAAATGGTGTGAAGTATACATGGAACATCCCAACAGCTCCAGGACCTATATGGCCAAGGATAGATCATAGAACACAAGTTCGTCTCTTGAAGAAATAGCGGGTCATGCCCAATCAGCCTCCTGAAACGACAATGAAAAGACGTTAAGCAAAGGTTTGATATGTCAAGCACCTCCTACGTAATTTCGCTTGGGGATCTGGTAAACTGCAGTGTATCCTGTGAGAGGTGACGGCACATGATGCATATGATGCAGGTATGTCGTGCTTTCTGCGGGTAATGGAAGCGAAACGCGGCTCTTTTTCCAGCTTGGAGGGCTGGCAGCGCTGGGAGTGGCAGGCCCGAAGCTGCAGTGGATAGAGAATCGTCTGAGAGCAGACCAGAGTTAGCCCGGCTCTGGGCGGCGTAGTCAGGCCGAGCGCACGGCGGGAAGCTCGCTCGACTCAGGAACTACTGGGCACCTTGTGGCTCAAAGGGATGTTGTGTTGGGAAAGCGGCGGGGTAGGAAGCCGTGTATCGCGATCCATGTTGGCTGGGATTGTTAGATTACGCACCCCAGTCGGATTTTTCCAGTGGAGTCGGGAACGCGTTAAGAATAGACTAGCGGTGAGGGGGCGAAGGGTTTGGGAGCGTGAATGGAGCGAGGGAAGGGAGTTCAACGGCAAAAACGGGATGATCGAAAACGAGATTCAGGACCGTCGTAAGAGGGCTTGGAGGGACGAGAGAGTGAGGTTGATTGAGGGCCGAGGAGCGCCAGAGAATCCGTGGAGAAACAGGCCGGTCGCACCAAGAGCATGAGGTGAGATGGACAAGCAGCCAATAGTTGCCAACACCCTTCAAGCGGCCAAGCAAGCCAAGCAGCCAACAAGCACCCTCCCGCCTCCCCAAGCTTCCCTTCTCGCCTGGCAGGGCCTGCTGCCAATCCGGTGCCGGGAGAGCCTCCTTGCCCGCACCACCCAATCACCACGGGCCTTGGACATCCTAGCCCTGCAAGGAGTGGTCTGTGTCGCCTTACAAACCGCCCAAAGGTGGCTTGCCTTTCCCGATAACGGCTCTGCTTCTCTTCCTGACGTGGCCCGCCATGATTGGAGAGCGTGGGTGTGGTGATCGATCGGCCGTCCACCCTCGACGATTCCTCCCAAGCACCGGAGCCACCACCGCAATCTATCGCCGCGTCTGCTTTCTGCGCGCTGTTTGGCCTGGGCCTTGAAATTTGGCCCTCGACATCGCGTGTCATAGCCCGTCATTCCGTCTTCCAAGTCACAAAACATTTCAATCACCCTTACTCGTCTGCGACCCTGGCAGAGGCACTATGTCCCGGGAAAGTCCGCCTGAAAAAAGGCCGCGCAAGGATCATGCGTCCATCACACGCATATGCAAAGCGGGTACTTGCAGCTAAGACCTCGCCAATAGGAGACAAAGCAGCACTCCAGAGCGGCAGCACTGCGGGATGCCCAGCAGCTGCAGGAACGATGGTCCGCTTCAGCCTTCAGAGACGTGGGTGATCCGAGACCCATCAAAGCCCCATCAAAGCGTATCGAAGCCGATTGTAGATTGCAGCTGATCACGAATTGCCTCCGCCCATGGCTCGCTGAGACCTTCTCGAACCTCTAGTCATCGTCCTCCCGGCGCCCATCACTTTCCAGCCTCCTTCATTCAGATTTCATCCCATTTCAGCCACTCGTTGTGCCCATGAGGCTCCTACTCTCTCTGGAAAGCTGACCAGCAAATCTCGGACCTTCTCTCCCATCAGAGCGCTGTCAGACCCGAGGTAATCTTGTCGCTCCTCCAAATTACCCTCTGGGCGAGAAGGGACCCCACACAGTTTGCACGATTCATCCAGAACCCTCGAGGCTGACACAAAGGGGCCATCCTCTTCGGCCAGCAAGGCAGAAAACGGTGAATGGTGGTGCTGACAACGAAGAGCGTGTCTTAGTCTATGGAGTTGATCGGCGCTCATCTTTTAATATCCAACTTCCTATCTGGACCTATCTGGACCATTGAGGGTGGTCAGCAAGGTGGTGAGGAACGGTGCGAGCCTCGCTTCACGATCCGCTCATACTTCGCGCCGGATGCGCTGCACGTTTATTTTCACCTTTGCATTCCTCCTGGTCCACGCGAGCGCCGTGCAACTCGCCCTTGCAGAGGGCGAATCCGTTGGCTGTGGAAATGCACAGTGTGCAACTCACGGGTCGGCTTTGACGCCGTCTCACAGCTTCATATTTCACGAATGCTTTAGACCCCTATACTGTGCTACTTGGCCTCTTGAAACAGCCCATGCTAGATTGCGTGCTCGCCATGATTGAGTGTTTTTAAGATGGGCTCATATTCGTGCTAATACAACTGGTGCCGTCATTGGTCTCACAAAGGAGGAAAAATTGCAATGTACATTGTCCGAGCGGTCATGGCTTGTTCTCGCCACGTCTCACTCACTATCTCGAGGTCCTTGGAGTACCCGGAAGCAGGTTTGTGGAATTGGGCTGTGTATTGGTGGTGCATTGCGGCCGATTGGCGCCGGCCTTCAAAATGTCAACAGTGGGCGGCTAGCGGGATCGAGTCATTAGGACTGCGAACAAGTGGTTTGGCGCGAAGCAGGTCGAGCTTTGTGGCTGGGCTTTCGCCTTATCAGCATATTTGGCAGGTGAAGCCTTGACGGACCGGATGAGGAGAGCAGTGGCGATGACTGTGGTCCATTATCCACTTTGGCGCCAAAAAACCCGTGATGAGGATGGTCAGGATGGTGAGCATCATCGCGCTCCGTGTGTCTCAAGTTTGGCTGGTAGTCGCGAGGATCGCAGGCTCGTATTCTTTATTGAGCGGTTTCAGCTGATGTAGACGATGGCGCTGATGATGGCATTGTGTTGCCGTGGTCAGGCAGTTCCCAAGGGACTGGGACGCTGATGGTGCTGATGGTGCTTTTGCTCTGGCAGACGACAATAAACGGCCGACTCGAATTGCATGTTCGAGGGCAGATGTCGCAAGTTGTAGCTTCAGACGACCTAAGTGGCTTGTTTGAGGTCAGCAGCGTGACTTCTTCGAGAAATGGCCGTTTCGCGTTAGGAGCAGCCAGCACATCACTCACACCGCAAGACAACGCACCCTATCATGGCGGGCGGACTCCCACGTCCAGCTTCCAAGGCCGTGGTACAATCGGCACGTTTGGTCAAGGGAATTCCCTCCCCATGATTGACCAGCAGGGCCCGGGCAGTGTCGAGCAGCAGTGGCTTGAGTGGAGACGAGACGCCCCCGGCGCTCGTTATTCAGCTGTCGCCATCTTATTTGTCTGGCTGACATGACATGATCGTCGCACCCGCTGCTCTGCCTCTCGACTCTCCACGTTGCACCAGCCTCTGCCTCGCTCCAGCAGCGTCGCTTCAGGCAGAAAAAGCCCGTCCTCCGTTGGCTGACGGCGAGCCACGGTGGTTGATGGTCCTGGGGGTGCCCCGTCCTGGGAACACCGACTCCTCGGACGAGCAGCCCTCCGGCCAATCCACGCGCCTGCCCAGAGCAAGCCTCCCCAGCCGTCCGTTCATCCCGCTCGCTTTTCCTATCCCCGTCCCGCCTGTAGGACGGCGATTGACGTTCGACGGAGCATTTTAGCCTGTGTTGGACTGTCGCCATTCGTGCCCTTCGTGCCCTTCGTGCCCGGCCAATCATGCGAAACCTTGATGCAGCCTTGGTCGCTGCCTGCCTGCCTGAAGGGACCATGGCCGTTCGCGCTGGGACAGCTGCGATGTCAAGAGTGGCCGGGGGCGTGCCAGCCGTGCCAGTGCGTACCAGTGACGGAAAGCCCATGGGGCATCCCATTATAGTCCTCGAAGGTTTCAGGCCCGCGAGGCTTGCACCGGGTGGCTCGCCGGGCGGCGTCGTTGGATGTTGCTTTTTTCAGATTTGAGTTTGTCGCGTTGTTTTGACTCGCAGCACAGTGCAAATCATCGCGTTTGCCGGCTGCTTGGACCACTCCTTGACCACGATGACCACCACCGTGCTGCTGCTCCCCCCAGTCTGCCTGCTCCAGCGCGATGCCAGATGGCGACAGGGAAAAGACGTTTCGGACATGGCAGTCCTTCCCGATCGCTGGCCCGCTCGGAACAGCAGACCCACCTCGTCCTCTCCGCATCCTCGTCTCGACTTAATAAGGGAAGGACAGGCTCGCCAGAAACGGTTCACTATCAGCACCGCATCGCTAACCGCGTATTTGCTCGAATATCTCCGCCCGCTGCCACTGGCTGCGAGCCCATTCAGCCGTCTTCTCCCTATCGGGACCCCGGCCGTGCCCCGGCCTGCTGGCAAATGTACGCAAAGCGTACGAGGCCCTCGACTCGCAGAATAGTGCCAAAATAGACGCCAGCGCTGGGGCCTGCCTGATGACTATTCCGGGCTATTCGTGACTATTCGTGACTGCCGCGCCCACCGTAACCACCGTGACCACCGTGACCTGCCCTGCCGTGGCGTTTGCGTCCAGGCTCAATTGACTTCCAGTCGACGGAAATCACGAGCTGCTCAGCGCCGCCGCCCAGAGCCCAGCAAAACAGTCCAAAAACCCTCGCGGCGGCCAAGCTGCTGGTGGCTGGGAGCTGCTCGCTTGCGTGCATTGGCATTCGTTGGCCCTGGCCTGCCGCATCGCCCACGGCTGCAGCCCAGCTCGGCTCAGGCATCTGTGCGCCAGCGAGCGTGTTGCCCACCCAAACCCCCCTCCTCCCCCCAATACCACACCTCCAGCACCCACCCAGCACCCATCCAGCACGTCCCCTTCGAAACGGCCTTTCACGGGACTTGGTTCGCTTTGGCCCGCCACACCCAATCCTCTGCTCTCCCCACCAGGCCGAATTGATTTTAGATTGTCTGCCCGGCAGGAGCGTCGTGGGCAGCGCAGACTGAGGGCCCAGAGATCTCCACCCGCCTTTTAGGTACAGACGTGCCTGCACCTCCGCGCGCACCTCAGCCTGTGCAGTGGACCTCGCAAACTGCCAAACACACCCCAATCTGTATGTGGATGTACGTCCCTTGCGAACATTCGCGCCGTCCCGCACACGCAGCATCGTGAGCCTTTTGTCGAAGGATCCTCTCCAACGGCACTCGGACGTACCGTAGAGCGGCTTGTGCCTCGCCTGGGAAGGTCAGCCAACCCTAGCTCTGCCTGCGTGCTTCTGGTCTGCACAGAATCCTCTGCTGCAGCACATCTCCAGACTCGCTCGACATCCTCGTCCTCGTCGTTTCCCCAGAGCTCAAGTCGCTATAGTCCGCCATCAGCTTCAATCCAAAGCGTCCGCTCGTTGACGGCGTGCTCATCCCACTGTCAGTGTACTCTCCTTTCTCTTCTAGCTGTCTCTGCTTTCGCCGCGCTGCCATTGCGCTCCTCTGAGCTCGCCTATCTCTGGCTGGCTGGTTGGCTCGCGCTAGTATCAAGTCACATCCCAACCTCCTCCGCTTCTAAACCTCCGCCCTCCCCACTGCTTTTGCAAATCCGTTCTCTTACCTTACGCTCCCTCCCCCATAGACCCCGACGGTCTGTTCCTGACCTTGCACCTCTCCCGTGCTCCCGTGCTGACGTGCTGCCGTTTAGTTCACATCGAGCCGAAGCAAATCAGACTTCGCACCGGTACTTTTGCCGACGAAGCGCGACGACTTAACGACCAACACCACCCCCGACACGATCAGCTAGATCCTTTGCAGTTTTCTGGCAGATGAGCACTTGGACTGAATATTTGGATCTTCATCACTGCATCTTCCTCTTCAGGCCGGTAGCCGCCGTTTCATCCCATTGCGAACACTGAAACGAGCCCTCCCAAAAAAAAAAGGCATTTTTTCGAAAGCTTCCCCCGTTTTCACGACCCGCAACGACGTAACGACGTGACTTTTTGTCTTTTTAGCATTGCAGCGTTCCAGTTCTGAGTACTCGTTGGAAGCGCTGCGCCGCATTCCTACCGGATCCCATCTGAACGAAATTCCTCGGTATTGTTTCACCAGAACCCATCGTACTACCACGGAAGCAGCGCCAAGTCGAAACCCGGAAATCATCCAGATTGAGAACTGCCTGAATATAATCGCGCTCTTGGATTCTTCCTCCTGCGTGTTTGCCCACGTGTTTGGTGGACCTCGTTGGCCTAATCCGTACCTTTTTGTTTCCGAGCAAACATTCACCCATTTCCTACATACACTGCCAACTGATCCGCCTTCTCACTGGCTTCAGCGTCAAACTGTAAAATCCTCCAGCTTCGTCCTTCCGGCTACGTGCACAGATTCTGCAACCTACTGTTGTAGATCATCCACTGCCCGTTTCCGCCCAGCTTTTTGTCTCGCCTATCTGGTGTATTGACTCGAGACTTTCCCGTGTGGAAGTTCTCGAATCGGGCGCCGCTGTGATCAACTAACCCGCGACTTCTCAAAACCGAAAAGCTGGAGCTGCCGTCGATTTCTTCGGTCCACTCCCGAGGCCCCGTCGACGCACCGTGGCACCCTCCTCACTTCGCGCCACGACCATCGGTATTGAGTGAGCGATTGCCTGCTTTGCCTCAGATCCAGGCGCAGGCGAGCACGTCGTCAAACTCATCTTCGCCTCGGGGTGGTTCATTCAGCTCATCCTCAGCAGCAAACGGCAGCGCAAGCTCCAATACATCCTACTCGTCTTCAGTGAACGGACATACCGGTGGCTTTAAGACGCCTTCTCCGGAACAGACGCCACAATCTTTAATTCGTGAAGGCCACGCATTGAATGTTCAATCCCAACAAGAGTCTCCATACGGTCCTCAGCAAAGCGTTCCAAGCTACGGCTACGCCGCGGAACAATACAACAGCATGAACCAGATGCAACCTTATGCTGAGGTGCATCCATCTCATATGACTGCCGCAACGGCCCACGCACCGTCAACAGGTGCGCCATCAGCGTTGTCCCACTACTCATACCAGCAGCAGCCACCATTATTACAACCAGGACCCCAGTATCCTTCTGGGCCAGGTGGCTATCCGCCCTATGGCTACGGAAATGGCGTACCGACACAGCTTCCCGCATCTTCTTCGATGAACAATTCATTAGTTCCGCAAGCGCTCCCTCTGCCTGGTGAGTTTTAAACGTCACGTTTTTGCATTCCATAGTTACTAATTAAAGTAGCAATGACCTCGGCCGCTCCAGGCTCTACTTCTCTCTCGGGTTCGCAAAGTTATGCCACCCATCAATTCGACACGACAGGACAAGTAGCACCCCCCGGTATGAAACCACGGGTGACCGCAACATTATGGGAAGATGAAGGCAGTCTCTGTTTCCAAGTGGAAGCAAAGGGCGTTTGCGTTGCCCGCCGAGAAGGTAATAAACCTGTGATATGCAAGAGGGATAGTTCAAAAAAAAACTGACAGGTTGCTAGATAATCACATGATTAATGGTACAAAATTGCTTAATGTGGCTGGTATGACTAGAGGACGACGAGACGGCATTTTGAAAAGTGAGAAGACGAGGCATGTTGTCAAGATTGGACCAATGCATTTGAAAGGTGTTTGGTAGGTTGTCCATTACACGCGAACCACAACACAACATGCTGATTTGCTGCAGGATCCCATTCGAACGAGCTCTGGATTTTGCAAACAAGGAGAAAATAACAGAGCAACTATATCCACTCTTTGTCCACGATATTGGTGCTCTTCTATACCACCCTTCGAATCAGACACGTGCAAGTGTGGGAGCGGGTGCAGCTGCCATGGCTGCAGTAGATCGCAGCCGTCGAACAGACCCTACACAGCAACGTTATCTAGGCGCCCCCACGAGTTCCCAGCCGCCTTCCCTGCACCATCACCATTCCATGAGTAACCCAATCGGGGCACATATGTCCCAGCCGCCTCATGCGATCCAACCACACCCCTCGACCGGACGACCTGGGCTAGATAGGGCGCATACCTTTCCGACTCCTCCAACAAGTGCTTCTAGCATAATGGGTATGGGTAATCAAGGGAGTTCTTATGAGTGGAGTGGAACCAACGTCCAGGCCATACCCGGCAATCAACCATTATCAATTGATACGGGGCTAAGCAACAACCGCTCAGTTCCAACAACCCCGGCAACAACACCACCAGGAACGCTTCAGCAAGGTATGCAGTCTTATCAAACAAGCCAAGGATACGATAATTCACGTCAAATGTACTCTGCACCTCCGGCCCAACCCGCACAGTATAACACTCAGCCTCATATGATGAGATATGGGCAACCTCTACAGGCCAACACCTACCCAAAAAACGAGATGGCACCGCCTGCACGAGCGGGCGGTGAACCAGACCAACAAGTAGATTCAAAGCCATCCGACGGTATGCTTGGTCAACCTCCCGAACAAGTCGGTCATGCTCCCGGTGACGAAGAAGCCGAGCATGAAAATGAAAATGAGTATACTCACGCTAGCGCGCCTTATAACGGAAATCGGGCATCTTACGCGTACAACCCTAGCGCTACGTCCGGGACTTTGCACGCTGAGCATGCACACTTGTCCCCGGAAATGACCGGGTCCCCGCACCAGAATGGATCAGGACGAGCAACACCCCGCACGACCACAACTGCACAGAACCAGTGGGCGTCAGGATATACTACTCCGCAGCGGGTCCAACAGCCACCGTCGAGCAATCTTTACAGTGTTATGAGCAGCGATACTCGAGGTAGCGCTCCCAACGGAAACGCAGCCGCGGACACGTATCAGCCCGCTAATACGGTCCCAACATATCCAAGCCAGGCATATGCTGCTACCACAAACGGTGTGTCAGCATCTAATAAACGCGGTCGAGACGATGAGGACGAGCAGGACCCTTATGGGCGACCGAATAGCCGCGGTGTAACAGGTGATGATATTGACGGCCTAAAGCGACGTAAGACAATGCGTGAGGAGAACGTTGGCGGCGCTGTTGGGGGTGCTTTTGAACGAGACCCCACTCGGATACCCCAACGAACCAGATCAGCCATCACGCAGAGGGCTAGGAGATAATTCGACTAATCATGCCTAATCTGCTTGGGTGGCCGCTTCTTGCCATTTCGACTTTTTGCAATAGACGGCGGGTTTGCCTTTTCCGGATCTGGTGACTGGCTTGCGGGCATTCAACGGGCGTTCTACTGCGTTCGACTGCTTGTCCCAAGCACACGAGCTCGGTCCTCACGACACACGAAACACGACACACGACATACATCCTTGGACTTTCCTTGTGTTTCCTCTCCGAAGAGAGCCGTAACGATTGTGCTTCCTCTCACCAATCCCACACACTCTCTAAGTTAACGGACTCGATACTCTACACAGCTTTCATTAAGTCAAACTCTTCCCTTCCCTTTCCTGTGTTTCTTCTAAACTTTCTAAACTTTGGGGCATTTAACGACTTATAACGACTTTCTATATCCGGAGACTCTCTGTGTTTTCCTGGCACTAAACAAATATTTTTTACTACTACTACAACCTATTTTTCTTCACGATATACGACTCCCTGCATACGGCATAAGCATTGGCTACACTTTATTGAGCGATCTGCTAGCTTGCGCTAAATTGCGGGTGACGATTCTGTACTCTCTACAACCGCTTGTTGCTTTTCCTTACGACTAATGGATTGGACCGGCCAAAGCGAAATGCACGATGGCCGACTCGATTCGACACATAATCCCAACGAATACTTCGGTTTATTCTCCTACTTATCTTCTATCCTCCACGGCATGTTTGACGAAAAAGCGGAAGAAGGGATTTTTGTGGTATTGAAAGGCTTTACCAAACAACTCCCTTCTTGGCTTGGTTTACTACAGCGCTGTTGACGAAAGATGACTCCGTCAACGCGACAGACGTTTTACGATGATGAGATTCCGTGTGGACGTGTAGTTGGGGACTTATATTTGCTTTTTTGGGAGATGATGGCTTTTAAGGAAAGCTGTTGAACACCTTTTAAACTCTTTGGTTTACGGAGCCTCTTTGGGAAATGTGTCTTTTTGGAAAAGATGGGCTGAATTGATGAATGATAATGAGGAATCCAAAAGCTCTTCTTTTATGCCGATTGCAGCCCTTCTTGCGTGATTGCTTTCTCCCCAGTGATGCCAATGGCCAACCCCTCTCACGTACGCGAGCTTCTTCCTCGTTGGAAGCTTGCGCGCAGTAAAGCATGTGTACGTGTCAATTTGCTTTCGAAGACATTTCCATCGCCCATGTGAACTTCACTTTTTAGGACTACAGATGGAACGTGGAGTCAACGTATCACAGACAGTCTGACATTGATTCGGGGTACTGGATGCCTTACGCTCCGAATGCTTAGCGGCAGAGGTGAGGGATTTGTCTGACGATATGAACAAGACAAGTCCCAGAAAGAATAATTGCACCCTTGCCCCTTCCTCACATGGCAAGTATGCGTGAGAATTATCAAGCTGGCAAGGGTGGTTGGATGGGTGTCAGGGCCTATGTCTCGATAAGTGGTCTTGGCATAAAACTGCTCAGCATCAAATAAACTGTGGACATTAATTTAGTATCCCCGATGTGGGGTGCGGGAGGGCAATCTGGGTAGGGCTGCTGATCATCCTTGCCAGTGTTTTATATTTGGGACGGTGTGCATTTTCTTTTTGTGACGAGTGGTACTGTTCTTAACGCCGAGGCGTTCTCGTTTAAGCGCCTCTCACTGCTATGCCTCTAAATCCTTTCCTCTCTATTCCGTCCATTATCTGCCTCTATTGGACGGCGCACCTAAGCAGACGTCTCTGAGGAACCCGAAGGCTATTCTGGGATTAACGCCGCACTGGTCGTTCTCGCGGGTCGTCCTCGCAGGTCGTTCTCACAAATGGACGAGTGCTAACATGTCCGGCCATCGTTTGGCAAGGCTTGCTTGGGTGGTGGCTGGGGAGTGGAGGTAAATGGCGGTGAAGCTGAGGGTTTAGAAAGGATATTGTCAACATGATACGTCCTTTCTTTCGTTCCAATAAAGGTTCCGATGAGTCCCCAGAGACTTTTCAGGAACGAGAAGTTGAAGGTGTTTTTCGCCACGGGCTGGTGGCGGTGCGTCTTGCGTGTTGCAGGTCTTGGCTGGCTCTCAGGCTTGTTACCTGCCCATACCCCGCCACGAGAGCGTCATCGTCAGCAGTTTCGTCGCAGTGAAACGCGGTCTACGAGGCTGACGCGGAAAATTATAACGCCTACTAGGCATCCTCAACCTCTTCTAAACTCACCTCGCTCTTGTGCCTTGTGGAAGTACTACTTCAGACACACCCGCCTGATTGACCTGCCCCTCTACATTGAAATCGCCATGAACATCATCAAGATCCAGAGGTAGCGTAGCGGCCTGATTCCTCTCCCTGTTTTGCTTCCGAACTCCGCTGGCCAGATTCGCTGATGATACTTCTATTACAGGAAATATCCTCAATTCCAGCAGTCGGAAATCTTCGGCCTGCAAGACGCCTTCCGCAAGCTGGACGTCAACGACAAGGGCTATCTCGACGAAGCGACCGTCATCAAAGCGACCCAAAACTCCGAACACCAGCCCTACGACGTCGTGCGACAGGCGCTGAAGGAAGTTGAACTGGACAGCTCGAGGAGAGTCGAACTCGAGGACTATGTCGATGTGCGTATATAAGCTGCGATCATGGTGGGGCAGGAAGGGGTGAAGGGTTTTTTTTGGTTGTCGCATATTAGCTGACAGCGGAATTGGGCAGCTCATATCAAAACTCCGCGTCTCCTCGCCCGCGCAGCAGCGCATGTCGACCGGTCCTCAAAGACCGAGAGGTCTCAGCGGCTCGCCCACGATGCCGGCATCTCCGGGCCATGCCTCAAAGGGAAGTTACGGCGGGGGGAGAATACAAGTTCAGGGCTCGTCCGCGAACGTTACACACACGATCAATGAGGACGAACGAACGGAGTTTACGCGCCACATCAATGCTGTGCTGGCTGGTGATCCAGACATTGGGGACAGGCTCCCCTTCCCCACCGATACTTTTGAGATGTTTGACGAGTGTAAGGACGGCCTGGTGCTGGCTAAGTTAATCAATGACAGCGTGCCGGACACCATTGACGAGCGTGTGCTCAATCGCCCGGGCAAGAAGATCAAGACGCTGAATGCATTCCACATGACCGAGAACAACAACATTGTTATCGAGTCTGCCAAGGGCATTGGATGCTCAGTGGTGAATATTGGAAGCGGGGATATCATCGAGGTGCGGGAACATCTCATCCTTGGCCTAATCTGGCAGGTCATCCGACGAGGTCTGTTGGGCAAGATTGATATCAAGCTCCACCCAGAACTGTACCGTCTGCTTGAGGAGGATGAGACGCTAGAGCAGTTCCTGCGGCTGCCACCAGAGCAGATCTTGCTGAGGTGGTTCAACTACCATTTAAAGAATGCCAAGTGGCACAGGACGTAAGTTTCATATTCCCACACTGAGTTACGGGGAAAATATCTTATTCTCTACCACCCACAGCGTCTCAAACTTCTCCACCGACGTAAAAGACGGCGAAAACTACACCGTCCTCCTCAACCAGCTCGCCCCGGACATCTGCTCCCGCGCCCCGCTCCAAACCCGCGACCTCCTCCAACGCGCCGAGCAAGTCCTCCAAAACGCCGACAGGCTCGAATGCCGCAAATTCCTAACACCCAGCTCGCTCGTGGCGGGCAACCCGAAACTCAACCTCGCCTTCGTCGCCAACCTCTTCAACACGCACCCAGGCCTGGACCCGATCACCGAAGAAGAAAAAGCCGACATCGAAGACTTCGACGCCGAAGGCGAGCGCGAAGCCCGCGTCTTCACGCTGTGGCTCAACTCGCTCGACGTCAAGCCGACGATGCAGTCCTTCTTCGAGGACCTGAAGGACGGCACGATCCTGCTGCAAGCCTACGACAAGGTGATCCCCGGCAGCGTCAACTGGCGGCACGTCAACAAGCCGCCGGCATCCGGCGGCGAGATGATGCGGTTCAAGGCGGTCGAGAACACAAACTACGCCGTCGAGCTGGGGAAGCAGAACGCGTTTTCGCTGGTGGGGATCCAGGGCGCGGACATCACCGACGGCCAGCGCACGCTCACGCTGGGGATGGTCTGGCAGCTCATGCGCAAGGACATTGTGTCCACGCTGTCGTCGCTCGCGCAGCGCCTCGGCAAACGCGAGATCTCCGACGCCGATATGATCCGCTGGGCGAACGACATGTCGAAGCGCGGCGGGCGCAACAGCGCGGTCCGCAGCTTCAAGGATTCGTCGTTGGGCTCCGGCGTGTTTTTGCTGGACGTGCTGAATGGCATGAAGAGCTCGTACGTCGATTACGAGCTTGTGCTCTCGGGCAGGACCGAGGAGGAGGCGTATCAGAATGCGAAGTTGGCGATTAGCATTGCGCGCAAGATGGGCGCGACGATTTGGCTTGTGCCGGAGGATATTTGCGCTGTGAGGAGTCGGTTGATCACCAGTTTTATTGGCAGCTTGATGGCGACGGCGGAGAGGATGGGGGGGAGCACATTAGGGGCTTAGGGTTGGGCTGGACTAGATTTTGTGGAGGGGGAGGGAAGGCAAGAAAAGGGGTGGGGGAAAAAGGGTTAGATGTTATGTCTGCTGAACGGCATGGCGGGCTGGCTGGCTTTTATTCTAGTCCGGAAGCGATTCGGTATCGAGAGTTCCCTTGTCGTTTATCGAAAAATTATTTCATAGTTCGCGATTGGGTCTGGTTTGTGCGGTTGCTATAACGCTTGATATGTTCTACTGCGACTGCGACTGCTACTCAGGGTTGTCGATGATGAATGAATGAATAAATAGGCCCAATATCGCATTCAATTCATAAGCCAACCAAAATATCACGATATGAATGAATAATCGCGATATTCTAGATATAGGCTGTATCACCAGTCTTAGCATAGTGGGGGTACTAAATCGATAGGGCCGATGTCTCCCTAGAGGCCTCCACCCCCCTAAACATTCACCAGTAGCTCTCCCCCCCAGCCTTATCCCTTATCACGTTAAGGTCCTCAGAGTTTATGGCCCGTGCGCGAACGCCGTATATTTCTGAGCTCGGCTATCAAATTCGGCTAATTTGATTGGTGGGCTCTTATCGATAACATGAGGACCAATTTTAACGTGATAAGGGATACAAACTCGTCCTTTTACCCATACTTTTAAGTACCCCGACGACTTAATATTTACTAGCCCAAGCCTCTATATGTATTCATAAGGGCTGGCAAAATATTCAATCATTATCACTCCTCATGAATGAATATATCGTTATGAAGCAATGGATAAAAATATCATCGACAACCCTGCTGCTACTGTTACTACTACTGTTGTACAAGGGGCTGCAGCAGAATGCCCCCGGTTTAGCACGTCCAAAGCCCTCGCATGCAATTATACTGCTTTGCATTGACAATCCGTCTAGCTGCCTCCGGGAGGTGGATGTGGTGGTGGGATTTGCAAAAGAAGCCCGTCTAATAAGCCGGACAAGATAGCAATCTATTTGGCGGGCTGGACGCGGCTGAAGTAGATCAGGCGGGGAAGGCAACAAGGAATAGAAGATATGCCGTGCAAGTGACAGCCCCATTGGCTGGGACATATGAGAAAGCGTTAAGGTGTTTAGGTCGTCCCAGGGAGCATCCCCATTGTTACAATTTACAAACATTACTTGCATCTTTATAGTAGTAACAGATATGCTTAGGGCCGAAGGTGAGTGCCTACTGCATACTCATAATCTTTCTGAAGGGGTATAATCACGTCTTCATAGGACCGCTCTCGGAATTCCTTGTCGTGGAAATTATACGAGGGCATACCAAAGTCACAACTTATGCACCTAGTGACAGCTTGTGTATAATCTGGAAGCTCGCGAGTCCGCATCAAGTCCACCAGCCGAGACGCAATAGAGAGCTTTGTCATGCTGTCTTCCTCGCCTTAATCGTTAAGATCCTCTGCCGTCTTAAGGTCTGAGAGTGGCTTGCCCCATGACAATTCGAGTAAGACTACACCTAGGGCAAAGGCCACCTCGTTCTTAACGCAGCGCCACCGTTTGGACGTGGGTTGTTAAAGTGATTGCGTAGCGGTGAACATGCAAGAGATGTAAGGGTAGTCTATGAGCAAGATGCGTTGGGCATCCTTGATGAAGCAGATGTCTTTTATGTCCCAATTACTGCTTAGCCAGGGCGTATTATAGAGTTGCAAGATAGCGGAAGTTAAGCTTAGGGCCAAAATACATCTGGAAAATTAGCCAACTAGTTGGCGTAATAAGCCCTGCGTTAGTACTTCTCTCTGGAGCTAAAGATCCTCTAGTGTGTCCGCATAGTATACCTTAAAGAGAAGCAGCCTCTGAAATATTATTTTGAGTCCCAGGCCCCGGCACGGAGTAGATAAGATACTGCTAAGGTGGGCTCTCTAGGAACCCAAGACAGTATTTAACTTGGCTCCTTTGCATAAGGGCATTATAAAGATTATTAATCTTCGATGACGGTGTAAAAGGCACCTATGAGGTCTCTAAAGCTGATGACGATGGTAATCCAGAAACGGTGAATAAAGGGGTAGTTGGTGCGAAACGGGCTGCTTTTCTTGTAGGTGCGGTAGATGGATAACTTATTAAAGAGTCCACCCTGTGCAGATTTTAACATTAATTTCTTGCTTATATTTACCTATAGTAGTTTTCTTTTAAACGAGAGAAAGGGTGCTCATGGGATATCGGGCGTTTATAATGTTTTAATCTCGATACTCTGCAAATTCTAAGGAAGTGTGGTAGGCGGGCACCTATTCTTCTTAAATTTAAACAAAAAAAAAAAACAATTACTGCTCTCTTCCGTATTATTGCATTTTCTATACTCCAACCGTAGATTAGACTGATGAGGGTACTGGCACGGACAGGATGACGACTACCGGGCAGTGATTGTATTGGACTGGACTGGACTGGATTTGAGCTCAAATCTAGTCCATCCAATTCTTTTAGAATTTGGCTCCTAGAGCTCTAAGGGAATCTAATGCAAATATATACTATAAATAGTAAGTCTTAGCACGATTTTAGTGTTAATATTAAGATAGGTGGATAAGCAAATATACTAAATTTAATGCAACTATGGCCTATATTATATCTAATCAAGCTTATATACTGCATTAACCTTACTAATATTGTCGCCGTTGCTCTTAATTAGAACCAAGACCTCCTTAGAGCTCTATACTATTATTAGGAGGTTCCGCCTGCGCAGTAGCAATTATAGCAATATTTGCAGCGGCACAAGCCTTCGCGGCTTCTATTAGTGATATTCCTAATAAAGGTTGTGGTTTACCTTCTGCCTTACTAATATCCTTATTATTAAATATATCTTTCCATAGAGGCCTAAACGAGTACTAAAGGACCTTATTTGCCTTAATTATATCCATCTAGAGTTAAGATCGTCGGTCCTTAATAGGGATCTTATAGCTGCTAAATAGGCGTTTATATTTATTGGTTATAGGAGATACCGCGAGGATATTAAGGGCGAATTAAGTAAGGTTGGATTGGCTAGTATAGCAATCCTACCAGTATTAAACTATGTTAAAGTCTTCACCGTCTTTAATAACTTTAACATTTATATTAAGGTACTCCTAGAGGTTATCTACTTCTATTAGTAATATATTATCTTCTTAATAAACAGTCTTTAAGCGTTTATAAGCCCAAGTAGATATATAGACCTTTAACTACCTCTACCGCGATACCTATCTAAATAATAATTCTTAATTAAGCTAGCGCCTGCCTTTATATTTAAAAAAGAAATTCTCTATTAGCTTCCTTATTTATAGAATCTAGTACTTCTTAACCTTATAGTTATTCTATTTCTCTTTAAACCACTATATCTTTAGTATTAGATTAAGAATAATTATAGTGTAGTAAGCTGGCGTATTATCGGCGTACTTATAGTACTTCTCGCACTTCTTTTATACCGCATTAGCGTAGCTAGATAAGATCTTATAATTTTAAGCCTTAGCTTACTTTTTTTTTTGGCTGCTAGCTTAAGAAACTTCCGCTTTATTTAATTAAGCTCTATTATAAACCAATTTAGAGTTTAAAAGTGGTTAGTAAGACCTATATAATTGCCTTCTGTTATAAGAGTAGCCTTATAGAATATCTTAAGGTAGTTATATAGATATTTAAGTTCTTTCCGGTAACGGGGTTAGAGAAAGTTATTATATATAAGCGCTTTTAAGTTCGTGGACGGCAAATAGTTATTATAAAACTTAATAATAAGCTTTTTATAATTTAGAAAGCAACTAATAGCTATAAAGAGGGAGTTCTAACACGTCTGGTTATTTTAAATAAGCTAGTAAATTATTACTATAACTTTTAAATATTATAACTATAGAGCGGCAGATATAAAATCCGAAGCTATAGCTAATTAGTAAGCTAATATTATTGCCTCTGGCGTTCTGCTAGTTAGCAAATAGTATAAATACTTATTACTATAATTCTATTACGTACCTCTAAGCTATTAAATTCTGCTAAATTACTACTAATTTAAATCTTTTTAAAGAAGCTATAACGCTAAGGAGTTATATAAATGTATTAGATAATATTATAAAGTAGATTAACTGCTCCTCGCTTCCTCTAGAGCTTATATACCTCCTTAAAGTCCTATTTATAATAGGTAGTTACTAGCTCCTTATAGATTTTCTTAGTATCCTTTTTAATAATAAAAGCCTATATATAGAGGTTTATAATATAGCTAAAGCAGTATAGTTGTTATTCTTTCTACTTTTTTGCTAATATATTTAAGTAGAGGACTTAAAGGATTACATTAATATAGGTATTGTTTAACTTAGCATTATTAGCCATAAAATACCTAATATTGCCACTAATTTAATACTCCTTAAATAGAGCAAGTAGGATAACTACTATATTCTTACCGCTATATTTACTAATTACCTTATAAAGGCCTAGTATTATATGCCAACGCTTGCCGTATTAGTTCATAAAACAGGCAGTAATACCTATAATTGCGTACCTATTTAGTAAGGTTTAAAGATTAAAGGATATTAATATAGAACTATAAGCTGTGTAGAGTTCCTTCCTTAATTCTACTTTCCGTTATTTGAAATCTGTAATAACCAAACCGCGTATTGTCTTTCTAGTTTTTAGTAGGAACTTTATAAGCCTAGGATAAATATAGAATAGGAGTGTTTAGAAATACTTATCCTTAAATTAGAAGAAGGCAATATAGTAGCTAACAATCTATTAAATTAATAGGTGTTTAAAGGCCTTAAAGTTTTGTTATAGACTAAGAGACTTTACCTACGAATATTTTTTAATTATTGGCTAATTTAGTAAAGCCTTTTTTAGTTAAATCTTACTAGAAGTACAGTTTATATAGTAATTAAATTTAAGGTAATTTAGAGCGGTAGTTCTTCTAAATAATATAACCATAAGCTCCTACTAACGCTTTATCTTCTTATATAGGTAGCAATAAAAGTACTATATCTTAGTGGCATCATCCTTCTGCTATATATCCTCCCCCTACTTCTAAATTAGCGACAATCGCGGCTTAGTATTTTTTAGTCCCTTTATTAAGGCCTATAGCAAATATACTGCATACCCTATAGCTTAAACTTATTAAACTCCGCCTGGCCTTTGGCCTACTTATTAAGCCACTCTAGTATAAGAATAATGTTGTTAGATATAATAGAGGTATAGAGTTAAGAATAAAATCGCTTTATAGCAATAGGTAGGAAAATACTAAAACGGCAAAAGTAGATAAGGGAGGATAGCAGAAGTAGTAGTAACAATATGGCAATAACAAGTTGCCCTTAATTCTATACTAATACACGCTATTTTAGGGTAGGCGCCTATTGCCAGAGCTAATAATTGGCTCTACTAGTCCTTAGCACCTATATTAATATATTTTAGTCCTTTCTCCTTTAACCTCCTAATTTAAGTATAGAACTTTTTTTATTTGGGTATAGATCTAAAGCTCTAAAAGCCCTAGTTTAACTAGATCTACTCTACTTTAGATCTAAAATTACTAGATCTAGCTCTAATATAACCCCTAGATCTATATAGAGCTCTAATATTACCCTAGTTTAATACAATTACTGCTACTAGGAGCTTTGTTACGGACGCTTTAAGTATAATGTTACGACTACTTGGAGAAGAGTCGGCGGAAGCTAGTTGGTTGATATAGGCACGGTCCAGGATGGATCCGGTGGAACTATATAACGAGGAATGGTAACTAAGGTCACGTGGTGTTAAACGTATTGACTATGTTAAATAGAAGGGATGTTACGTTTAATATAGATAACACGTACCTTACGTATAAGAGAGGATTTCTTAGGAGTATAGTTGTGTATTTAAAGGACCTTAGTCCCTACTGTAGATAGTTTTCTCTTTGTAGTGAATCTTAGAATACAATTAGAGTTAATCTGTTAGGCAACCACTCTACTAGTTATTATTATATTGTTGTTTTTATCGTACCTATATACCTAGCCTAATAATAGAACCTACTATAGTCTAAGCTATAAGGTTCCGTTACACATTCACTACTAAGGTTATAGTATTGGAACAAACTTAAACAACATGCCACCAAGAGCAGCACCAGTCACGACGGCGTCGGCAATAGCCATAACCTTAGGGCCAGGAGATACCAGTATGGATAATAGGGATTCTCAAGTGGTTACGCGAGGTTAGTTATAGAAAATGGTTAATCACTTATAAGATAATAATAGGATACTTAAAGAACGCATTAATAGAATTAGAGCAGTAAAGATTAAGTTACCTTTAATTAAATAATTCTTAGGAGAGAAGTTGAAGCTTAAGGGATTTCTTACGCAGATGTACTTTAAGGTAGTACAGGAAGGAGCAAAGTTAGCAACATCGTTAGATTAAGTAGCCTATACAGGATTGTTCCTAATGGGGAGGGCACTTAAGTGGTTTAAGCCGTATCTTACGGAAATATAGGCTAATGGTATAACAACTACTAACCAGGATATACGGTATATATTTGCCAGTTAGAACGGGTTTGCAGAGCAACTAACACAGATATTTAGAGACCTGGAAGCCATAACTATAGCGGAATAAAAGCTTTAGAACTTAGTATAACGCACTTTAGCAATTGAGTATATAACACAGTTTTAAACACTAGCTATATAGGTTAAGTGGAATAATAAGGCGCTTATGGCACAGTATAAATAGGGACTTAAGGCTAAAGTCCAGGACATAATTATCCTGATGGAAGATGCGGATACTTTAAGGGAGTTAATAGATTAGTTAATAAAGATTAATAACAGGATCTACCAAAGGGAATAAGCTAAAAGAGGGCAAGATAGAGTTCCATAGTCGTATAAGGCACAGAGTACGCAGCAATAGATATAGAGTTAAAAACTATAGAATAGCGTAGAGCTAATAGACCTAAGCGGTACCAAAGAAACCTAAAGATGGGAAAAGAAACTATAGAAACCTAAAGGTTAAGGATTAAGTAATTAAAGGACCTAGGAGTAGAGGCTAAACTAGGGATCTTAGCAGCAGAAGATGTTTAGGCGGACTCTACAGCAAGAAAAGTGGTTTAAAGATAGAGCTTGCATAAATTGCGGAAAACAGGGTTATTTTGCTAGAGACTATAGAGGTGGTTAGAGTAACTATATAGTAAAGGGAACCAGACCAGCAGACGGCACGTACGTATAGAGGAACAACGGTGCACTATAAGGAATAAAAGAATGTTTAATTAACAGTTTTGCGTATTGTTACAACAACGCATGCTAAATTTATGAGGACGCTAAGTATGGCGTAAGCTATTAGCCACAAGAGCCAGAGTTAAGAGGACTTAAAGGAACTAGAGAGTTAGATAAAGAACAAGATTAACTCTATAAGCTAGATTAAGATATTATAGCAACGTGCGGATAAAGATTAGTAGTAATAATAATGGAGTTGGAGTACTTATTAATTAACAGCAATAAGGAAGAAAAAGAGGCTAACTAGGAGCACTTAAACCTTGATGACGCAATAGAAGTAGAGACTGAGACCATCACCAAATAAGGTTTAGTAACGGATGTTATAACACTATTAAATATAATTTCCATCGCTTCGCGAGATAATAGGAGTAATGTTTAGAAGAAACCAAGCAAGTAGATAACTACTAGTGCTAGCTTATTACTTAATAAAGGTAAAAGGCCACAGGCTTAAGATTCTTAAGAAGAGATAAGAGAAGCTTAAGATTCTTAAAGTGAGATAAGACACACCTAAAGACCTATAACGGACGAAAACTAATGGGAAAGGGCAGTAACTCAGTTTAGTAACAAACGAATGAGTATAGGACGCAAGTTTAAGAACTGTAAGTTTGGAGAACGAATAAGAACGTTAGCAATCCTAGGTAAACGCAGTGTTCAGCCTAAAGATTAAACAGTTAATACTAGGATTAAAAAGTAAAACGACTACGAGGATCCAGCTGCAAGATATAGAAAATAAGAAACTATGGATAAGTTTAGAATAAGAATTATCGCATAGCAAGAGCAAAAGCTAGATAAGAGATTAGCTATACTAGGTTATATAAGGGACAGAGCACCCGTATAAAGAGTTACTAATAGGCCGAGTATAGGGACACCTAGGGTAAAGTAGTTAGATAAACTAGAATAAAAAGAGGATCTAGATATTCTAACTAGGTTTGAAGAAAGGTATACCAAAGGATATTACAATGCAGCGATGATAAGGTACTTTCTAATAGATAGACTATACACACTAAACCAGTTGTACGGAAAGTGGTATAGGCAACGACACAGTGATGAATGGAAAGAGTTTTATATATAGCTAAATGAAAAAGTTATCTAAGACCAACCTATTATGGAGAAACATATGAGTTATATTAAAGGGGCGTTAATTATAATGTTAAAAAACCTAGAAGAAAGGTCTAGGGACTAGAGAAGTAAATAATAAATCTTAGTACCTGTAGTAGAGATACTAGTAGTTAGGTTAACTAGGTATAGGTTTAAACTTAAGAATAAAGATAAACTAAGAGTTAACCTAAAAAACGCAGTATATTATATACTATTATGGATAGCTTGTGTGGATAACACGTGTAATATACATAGAGCACCTAAAGATAAGAACCAGAAGTACCTAGTAAGGATATATTGGGCACCAGAGGAAAAGCGGTTTAGAAATACTAAGTATATACATAGTTGGCACCTAGTAGAAGTATAAGGTTAAGGAGACTTAACACTTTAACTAGGAAGATTCCTTACGGAAGAATACCTAGATGGATAATAGTGGTGGGAGTGCCTAGAGAATACTTATCCATAGTATATAGAGGAAAAGAAATAAACTAAGTATTAGCTAAAAGTAAACTAAGTATAAACAGGATCTAGCAGCTAATAGTTAGAAAAAGGGGAGGCGTATAAAACTAGAGGGAACCAGTATTAGAGCCTTAGACCCTTAAAGGAATTTAAGAATAACACCTAAATTTAAGAGCTAAGTGGCAAGATCAGCAGTTTAAAGCGTTAGTAGATAGTGGAGCAACTAGGAACCACATATTACTAAAGGTAGTAGAAAGGATAGGGTTACTATATAGATAGAAGGAACACCTATATCCACTTATAATAATTTTAGGAGATTAGATAGCCTATGGAGGAGGTATTATTAATCTTAAAATAGGACCTATTCAGATAACTATTAAAGGGAGACCAGTTAGAATGTTTTTTAATATCCTACCGTTGGGATAGGATAAGGCGATACTAGGAATGCCTTGGTTATAGGAGTACAATCTAAAGATTGATTGGGTTATAGGTTAAGTCGATATTAAGGATATATAACGGCGTAAAGTGCGACAGTAAACCAAGTTGGTATAGTACTAAGTTGGAGCGACGTATAAAGAGACTGAGCGAAGCTTAAGTTATATACTAAAGAGATACCATAAGTATGGCAAAAAGTTATGGTTACTAGAAAGTAAAAAGCTGTTAGAGTATATAGCTTGGGACCACGAGATAGAATTGGAAGAAGGAATAAGTCTAAAGTTCTTTCTAATCTATAAGCTTACTGAAACAGAGTTAGTAGCGCTTAAGGAGTTTATTTAGGAGAACTTATAGAAGGGATATATTAGACCGTTATAGTTATTAGCAGAATATCCAGTATTGTTTATCCTAAAGAAAAACGGAAAACTTAGGATGTGTATAGACTATAGATAGTTGAACAGCATCACTAGGAAGGATAGGTATCCTTTACCCTTAATTAGCAAAATCCAAGACAGGATAGGCAACGCAAAGATCTTTATAAAGATAGATCTAAGATAGGCATACCATCAGATTAGGATCAAGGAAGGTAATAAATAGAAGGCAGCCTTTAGGTTAAAGGAAGGACTATATAAGCCATTAGTTATGCAGTTTAGGCTTATAAACGCACTAGTAACGTTCTAGAAGCGAATTAATAGTGTGTTAGGAGAACACCTAGATAAGTTTATTATAGTATACCTTAACAACATTATTATCTACTTAGAGAATGAGGAAGAACACGGAGAACACATTAAGTGGGTTTTAAAGAGACTATAGGAAAAACAGATGCCAGTAGCAATTGAAAAATGCGAGTTCTTTACTAGGAAGACCAATTTTATTAGATTTATTATTAAACTAGGCTAACTTAGTATAGATTTAAAGAAGATTGAGGCTATAGTAAATTGGCAGGAACCAGAGAACGTTACGCAGTTAAGATCGTTCCTAGGGTTTTACAATTATTGCAGAAGGTTTATAGCGCAATAGTTATAGGACATTGAGCCGTTTACGCGGTTAATAAAGAAAGAAGAACTGTGGGCATGGGGAAAGGAGTAATAAGAACTGTTTAAAAGAGTTAAAGAGTTGTTTACCTAGGAGCCAGTTCTTAAGATCTACTAACTAGGTCTAGAGACAGTTGTAGAAACGGATGCATTAGACTTTACACTAGGGGCATACTTCCTATAGAAATATTAAGATGGATGGCACCTAGTGGCGTACTATAGTTGGAAGATAACACCGCTAGAGTTAAACTATAATATCTACAATAAAGAGTTGCTAGGTATAGTGGCAGTACTTAAGGAATAGAGAGCATTTTTATAAGGCATAGAGAAACTATTTATGGTTAAGACGGACTATAAAAACCTTACAGGATTCCTAATAACAAAGGAACTCAACCAAAGATAGGTTAGATAGGCGGAAATGCTTATAGAATACTATTTCGAAATTTAGTATACCAAGGGTACAGATAATGCACGAGTAGACGCTCTAAGTAGAAAGGCTGAACTACAGACTAGTAAAAAGCTATTAGGAGCTTTATTGCGAAAAGATCAAGACGGATTAATTAGGTATAATTATCCAAAGATTATAGCGACTAAGGAAAGTCAGATCCATAAATCACTAGAGAGTAATTAAATATAGAAGATCTAAGAAGTACAGGCAGAGGATCCAGACTTAGAGCAATATAAAAATAGAGAAGCAATATATATGCCTAAGTCTATCGCAGAAGAGTTTGTTAGGGAATTCCACAAGGGAATAATATAAGGACACAACGGAGCTATAGGCTTAGTGTTAAGGCTTTAAGAGGAGTACATTATTTAAGGAATCTGGGGACTAGTAAAACAAGTTATAAAGGAATATCTAGATTGCCAAAGGAATAAACCAACAAGGTATAAGCCGTATGGAGGGCTATAACCTATTAAGACACTAGGAAGACTATGGGAAGTTATATTATAGGACTTTATTATTAAGTTACTAAAGTTAAAGGATCCTATTACAGGACAAGATTATAATGCGATCTTAGTAATAGTAGATAAGCTAATAAAGTGGGGATACTTTATAGCATGCACTAAAGAGATATTAGTAGAAGATGTCGCTAGAATCTATATAAAGGAAGTGTTCGCAAGATATAGAGCACTAGATAAGGTTATATTAGATAGAGATCTAAGGTTTATAACAGCATTTTAGGAAGTATTTTTGGCAGAATAAGGGGTTCACATAGCAACATCTACAGTATATTATCCGCAGACGGACGGATAAACAGAAAGACTAAACTAGACACTAGAGTAGTATCTAAGGCACTATATTAATCACGTACAGAATAATTAGGTATTGTTACTACTAGTTATATAGTTTATATACAATACAACACCGCAAGAAGGAATAGGGACATTACCATTTAAGGCGAATTACAGATATAAGCTAAGAATATCGTTATCGCCATATTAAGCAAAAAGGACGAGTAGCACAGCTAAATAAAGAATGGAGATGTTAATAAATCTTTATATAGACCTTAAAGAAATAGCTAAACTAGTATAAAAATGAATAAAAAAGTACTATAATGCTAAGAGATCTGAGGGACCAGATCTTAAGGAGGGAGATAAAGTGTAGCTACTATACAAAAATTTTAAGAGTTAATAACTAAGTAAGAAGTTGGACTATGTTAAACTAGGACCTTTTGAAGTTAAGTAAAGAATTTTATTGGTTATATACAAGTTAAACCTACCAGCCAAAATAAAAATCTACCCTATATAGTATGTCGCAATGCTAGAGCTAGTATACGGGAATGTTAAGCCACCAGTCTATAAGGCAGACACGTATAGAGGACAAGAGGAAGACAAGTAGTAAGTTTTAAAGATCATTAGTTATAAAAATATAGATAACAAAACATAGTATAAAGTAAAGTGGATAGGCTATAATAAGACTACCTAGGAACCACTAAACAACTTAAGAAACGCTATAGGAAAGGTATAGGAGTATCGGAAGAAAGTAGGTTAAGTAATATTAACAAGGAAGAATCGCCAAAAAATAAGTCACCTAAGGGGGACCTAAAAGGAGTAATTGCCAAGCTACTTAGAGTTGTTTCCCTTATAGGAGGAAAGCCAATTCTTTTATTACCCAGCTTAGATAAACCCTATTAAACCAGTTTCCACTCCTTAGAATAGACCTTCTTACGGACACATTTAAGGCGTTAAAGACGAGTATAAGCTAAATATTAAGCTTTAAGGACGCGTGCGGACTCTTTTAAGGTATATTAAATCTTAAGTAGCGCGGAGGCTAGCTCACCATCAAGCTTCACAGCGGCAGATTAAACACAAGACCCTATAATAAGTTACTTAGGGAACTTAAAGACTGTTAAGAGTTATAGGACGCGCATACTTAGCGTTAAAGACAGAGCGAATATTGCAGAACGATTAAACGTTTGCTTTAGTACACTTAAAGTAAGAGGAAAGTTATTAAGACAAAGGACTTACTAGCATAATATAAGCTAACCCCTCTTTCGCACACCTTAAGTAGGGAATCGCCATCACTTCACCTAGCAACAGTATGGAGGAGACCGTACAAAGGCAACACTCAACCCAGGAAAGAGAAGAAGAAGCTTTAGGTATAATAAGTACGGATATTAACCAGAATAATTAAACGGACATTACACCTTTAGTGGACGACTTAGAGATGTTAGGAATCTTTAAGGACAAAGATAAAGAGGAGGGAGATGGTGTTACAGACGCTTTAAGTACAATGTTATAACTACTTAGAGAAGAGTCGGTAGAAGCTAGTTAGTTAATATAGGCATAGTCTAAAATAGATCTGGTGGAACTATATAACGAGGAATGGTAACTAAGGTTACATGGTGTTAAACATATTAACTATATTAAACAGAAGGGACGTTATGTTTAATACAGATAATACGTACCTTACATACAAGAGAGGATTTCTTAGGAGTATAGTTATATATTTAAAGGACCTCAGTCCCTACCGTAGATAGTTCTCTCCTTGTAGTAAATCTTAGAATATAATTGGAGTTAATCTATTAGGTAACCACTCCACCAGTTATTATTATGTTGTTATTTTTATTATACCTATATACCCAGCCTAATAACAGAACCTACCATAGTCTAAGCTATAAGGTTCCGTTATAAGCTTAGCGTTTTAAACAGCTTCTGTGCCTAATTTAGTATACTTCTCCAGTAAGCAGAATTAGGTTATTAATCTTATTCTTAATATAAGGTGTTACGGACGCTTTAAGTACAATATTATAACTACTTAGGGAAGAGTCGTAGGAAGCTAGTTGGTTAATACAGGTATAGTCCAGAATGGATCCGGTGGAACTATATAACAAGGAATAGTAAGCGAGTCACATAATATTATACGCGGTGTATGGAGTATACGTAGTATACGTCTATATATAACACGTATAACACGTACCTTACGTATAAGAGAGGATTTCTTAGGAGTATAGTTATGTATTTAAAGGACCTCAGTCCCTACCGTAGATAGTTCTCTCCTTGTAGTAAATCTTAGAATATAATTAGAGTTAATCTATTAGGCAACTACTCCACCAGTTATTATTATATTGTTGTTTTATTCTTACCTATATACCTAGCCTAATAATAGAACCTACTGTAGTTTTTACTATAAGGTTCCGTTACACATTTACTACTAAGGTTATAGTATTAAATAAGATTAAATAACATGCTACCCAGAGTACTAGTTATAACGGCGTTAACAGCAGCCATAACCTTAGGGCTAGGTAATACTAGTATAGACAATAGGGATTCTTAAGTGGTTATATAAGGTTAGTTACAGGAAATGGTTAATCACTTACAAGATAATAATAGGATACTTAAAGAACGTATTAATAGAATTAGAGCAGTAAAGATTAAGCTACCTTTAATTAAACAATTTTTAGGGAAGAAGTTGAAGCTTAAGGGATTTCTTACGCAGATATACTTTAAGGTTATATAGGAAGAAGCGAAGTTAGTAATATTGTTAGATTAAGTAGCCTATACAGGATTGTTCCTAATAGGGAGGGCACTTAAGTGGTTTAAGCTATATCTTACAGAAATATAGGCCAATGGTATAACAACTACTAACTAGGACGTGCGGTATATATTTACCAGTTAGAATAGGTTCACGGAATAACTAATACAGATATTTAGAGACCTAGAGGCCACAACCACAGCGGAATAAAAGCTTTAGAACTTAGTATAACGCACTTTAGCAATTAAGTATATAACACAGTTTTAAACACTAGCTATATAGGTTAAGTGGAATAATAGGGCGCTTATAGCATAGTATAAA
>Ga0307507_10001063_pt1 | contig 60898 bp, 63 predicted proteins | sample 7_EM_MG_FD_207223 | JGI IMG/M metagenome (GOLD analysis project Ga0307507, IMG submission 207223) | Populus trichocarpa ectomycorrhiza microbial communities from riparian zone in the Pacific Northwest, United States - 7_EM | ecosystem: Host-associated > Plants > Roots > Unclassified | place...
CCCCCCACAACTTCCCGCGGCATTACCTCTTTTCCTTCCCCTGGACTTCCTCACCACATACCTTTCCGCCAAACCCGCCGGCTACAAGCACTCGCTTACCAAAATTTCAACCACACGAGTATCCATTTCTCACCCTATATTTAAACCTCATGACATTTCTACAGAAATGCTTGGACAACCATTACCACCCAGAGGTATAAGATACTAGATAATATAATACTTATCTAATGAGCGACCGATTTCTCCACCATATTTCCCTTCCACCTCCATTCCCCCCATCCCTGCCGCAAAGAACGTGCTGAGGGGGGGTTAAAATGAAGTATGTTCCTTCCCACTCTATCAGGCAAAATTTCCATTCCCGTTCATAAAGTATCATGGATGTATTATAGTCCGATTCTAGATGCTATGCACTCTTACTCTGGAATAGCATTTTTCGTGCGCACGCGCATCTTGCGGTAGCTTTTGCTTCCCCCCCCCTGCAAAAGTTATTCCCGGCCCTTTCAAGAATAGCTGATTTAGGAGTCTCATCACTTTTTATCTCCTGTAGGTCATTGCAAGTGGTTTTTCTTTCATTTTTTTTTGAAGTCGCATTCTGGCTGGAAAGTACTGCGGTATCGTGGTGATAGATCATATGTCTCCGGATAATAGGGTGGGACATAGCCGAGTGATCATAGATGATTCTCTATTTAAATTCCAGCGTTTTGATCATTTACCATCTCTAAAGTAGAGTATATGCGAGTTATGAGTGCTGAGGGGGGGCGGGGGGTTAGCGGGAGTTGCACTAGGGATCTGAAACAACACGCGACTATTCCTCGACATCGCTATAATTCTTTCTTCGTATTATATTGTATGCTGTTCTAGGTCCCTGCCAAAGTCTTTGATCTATACATGGCAACTAACCCACGTCGTTAAGTAACTAACTAACATGCATGCCGATCTTGTAAAAAGAGCATAGAAAATTCTACATATAAAAGAAAAGTAAGGAAACTAATCTTGTCGAACGAATGGTTGATAGGATTGAGAGAGGCAAAATAAAGATAAAAAAACTAACAACCAATAATGTAACGGCGAGTACCCACTCCCACTTAGTCTGTTTGGGTAAAACGGTTCCGTTCCGTTTCCCCATACAAATGGCCCTTTTCCTTCCGCTTCAAAACGGAGAGAAGGCTCTTTTCACAGCGGAAACGGTCGTCCAACGGAATGGTCCCATTTTTGCCAAACGGGCTCTTAAACTCACCCCATTTCTCAACTCGGTTCGGGTGCCTACACTAAGTCATCGTCAAGAAGTCTTGTGGAACCTCCCACCCGTGCGCCCGGCAAGCCCTCAAATACGCATCCTTCGCCTCGCCTGCCGCATAATCTCTCACAGCACCAGGCATGAGCCTCGCGGGCTTATCCTCGGATGTAATCGCCATGCGAATCTGCAAGAGCACACTCTCCATAGTACTCGCTGCAGACCATCCCGAGTTGGTCAATAACTCCATGCATAGCGCCCCGCCTGCGGTAACATGGCCGCCCCCGCCCTGAGCAAAGGTTAGGAACCTAGGCCGCACGACGCGCACGAAAGGTGGGGACATAGGGAAGTTAGGGCCGAATCTGAATTCTAGGAGGATGGAGCAGAGGTTTTTGGCGGCCAGGTCGGTTGACAGTGGAATGTCTAGTGGGAATGAGTGCAGTTCTATGTGCCATTGGTAGACGTTCGAAATTGAAGATGGATTCATGTAGAAGCCTAGCTCTCCGAGGGGGTATTTCCTCTGTAGGGAGAGGAGGTGGCGCAAGTCGGCTGTTAGACGGCGGGTTCCGACGGGGCTTGCGTAGGTTGGGGGTGGGAGGAGCACGACTGACGAGATGTCATGGGTGTTTGGCTGAAAGAGGGTCACGTCTGTGCCAGAGCATAGCAGTGGAGTGCTCTCGTTCTCTATGCTTTCCTGTCCTCCCTGTTCCTCTTCCTCGTCTGAGAAGTAGGCCATCACGTCGGTTGTTTCGGTGGTATCGCTTCTGGCGTCGTCATCATCGACATCAATAACATTCAAGGCGGAACCAAGCATTGAGCTTCCGTGGAGCGCACCCCTATCCGGGGAGCTGGGCGGGGACGTTTGCAGACCCCCCGATTTTCCAAAATACCTAGCGGCCGCTCCGCGCGCCCTCCTGCGTCGCGGCGGACTTTCAGGTGGAGCCCTCACAGGTGAAGAAACCTTCTCCTGACGCTTAGATCCCAGGGCTGGTATCTGCAACTTGTCCAGATCCCCTGCTGGAGAAAACAGAGGGTCCTGTTTGAGGTATTCCACCTTGTTACTAAGGAGAGGTGGCGGTGTTTGAACGTCTATACCAATAACCTTAACGAACAGATATCTCGTCTGAATCCAATCTAACTTATTAACAACCAGGTATGGCGATGAGGACACAAACTCCTTTGGCGCGTTGACAATCTCGTTCAAACACACGGCACTCCAGATATTCAGGATGCTCTTCAACCACCCGTGGACTGTCTCCGGTCCGTAGAAGCCCCCGGGGCGGCCTGAAAAACCAGCTATCGGCTGAGCTGTGGCGGTCTGATAGGGCACAACTGAAGGGTTCGCAAAGCCGTTAGAATAGCCTTGTGAAACTCCCATGCTTAAACTGTGGTATACGCCATCACCAAATGCTCTCCCGTTAGCTCTGTATTCGTAATGAAGCCCAGAACGGACGATTGAATGCCAATTTGGCAGTGGAGATCCGTGGAAAGCGAAAAGAGTCGGATCTGTAGCAGTTAACGATATGAAACTTTGAGCAAAATGGGAAGAAGGGATCTATACATTGTAGGTTTAACCGGGCCCTCGCTTTCTTTACGCTATTGACAAATCTCTGCTCTTTGTCTGGGGCACCCATAGCAAATCTGAATTGTAAGCAATCCTTCACTCCCGAAACCCTGGAGCCGCTCTCCCCCACGATGACGGAGACCCCATCTATGCCCAGTTCGTGATCTGCCGGGACGATACAACTGCGGTTACTCGCAATGATCCAGCGTAGGATATTAAGAGACGAAGGTAGGATTCTGTCAACCCAAGTTTTCAAGCTAGTGTCAAGTCCCGACAACGAATTTGATTTCAACCATGCTCTCATCTCCCCAACAGAGGGTAACAGATCTAGCAATCGAGCGATCGCCAAACATTTCATCTGAATGCTTACATCGTCAAATGCTCTGTTGTGAATGCAAACGGAACCAGAAAATCCTAAGCCCTGTGTGAAATTGTATAAGGGGGGAGGAGCCACACGCGCAAGCGGAGAGCTAGATGGCTGACCGTGAGGAGCCTGTGGCACATCGATTGGTGGTCCAACATAGACCTCTGGCCAATAGACCTCTGTAACCCTTAGATGGCAAGGCGGGGAATCTTTACACCCAGTAAAGTATATCCAATCCCCCGCCTTCACAAGAGGAGATTTAAAGGGGGTGGAGAAGACAACACAATTAATGGAATCCAAGTATTTTGCCTGGTGGGTTGACTCTGACGGAACGAGGATGTTCATTCCTGTTGGGAAAGTCCGTAATTTCCCCGCTTCCGCCGCGCTGTAGCAAAAGCTAACCAACAGGTCCACAACAGTCGGCTGAGTGAGTATTTCACTCTCGACGCTAAGACCGAACCCCAAAGACATGTACTGATACAGGCATAGCGGAGAATCACAGACATATGGCTTCATAGTCTCAAAATCGTTTTGGATCATATCGTGGCAAATAAGGCAGAATTCTGTACATCGAACGAGATGTCGGAGAGCGTACTGCATGGCAATCAGTGGAAACGAACTCCCTACACCACGGGAATCCTTCTTTGAAAGAGCATCTGCTGCAACAATCGGCTTTAGGGCGGTTTTTGATTCTGACCGTATATCGTAGTACTTTTTGTATTCCATTGCTGAGGTGGCGGGGGAAGCTGCAATATCTGCGCTCATGTTACCCATTAAGGCAGTAATACACTTTCAGTCGAGCTTACCTTTGAAGAGCGCTTCGGCCCCTTCCCAGCCTAGATCCTCCTGGAGTCGATACTTTGCCAAGGAGACAAGCCTTGAGTTCAACAACTCTGTAATCGCATTGCTCATAAAGAACGGATGTAACGCCCCTGCCGCCTGTTCCTTTACTCCAACAGGGCGGGCGGAACTGGGGCCTTTAAATCTGGTGAACACCCGAATGCATTCGTGCAAACTAGGTTTATAACTCGTCGACAGGCCAACCCACATTTCCATCTCCCGGCCGATCTGACTTCGATTCTCTGGCTGCAAAAGCCACTCAAGAGGCTTGTAAAGATTCGCGTAGCGGACGACAACAACAAAGTATTTATCTTTATCGAGTATCCAAGCTGCCATGGCCTCATCCGAGATTCCCAACTTAGATATCCGAATGCTCATGGTGATGTAGAATACATCCCCCTTGAAATCCCCAAACATACCGACTCCGAACCCTGCTTTTTGGACCTGGCGGAGGTCTTCCTTCAACTGGAGTTTTAACTTTCGAGTGAAATTCTTTGTCGGGACGCCCTCGTCCCAGTTCTTGAACCCCAAACTTTCACGACCGCCGAGAAGGTCACCCACATCACTTATCCGTATATCTGTCTCCCAACTCAGGTCAAATTCCTGCTCCGTATCCTCACCATCCGAGTTCTCATCCATGGAATCCGGGCCAAGGCTCAGCGCTCCCACGATCCTCCCCAGTAAATGCGGAAGACTGTGTCCGGAGCAGCTGTCCTGCACTCTTTCTAGCGAGGAGATAAAATCCTCTGGCACATCCTCGCTAGTTACATAGATGACGTATTTATGTGCTTTCGGGTATTCATCCAGATCTGCCCTATTCCGTTAGTTAAAGTTTAAATAAATAAACAGGACGTCACGGTGGGGGGAGCGACAGACCTGGGACGAAAACCGTAATGTCAGCCTTGTCGATGAGATCTTTAGAAGTAAATGTGAATTTTGAGCTCCCATCATCCTCGCCCCGCTCGATATCTGCTCATTGTCAAGTTAGTGTTCTGAAATACTAAGACCCATGCACCTCGTCGGGGACTTACTAGTCAAACCCTCAAAGCTTAAACCCTTCGCCACTTCAAGGTCTCTCACGAACTCCCGCCGACCCATTATTTCCTCTAGCGCAAGGGTCTGGGGCTGGAAAGGTATGTGTGAGGAAATAAGAGAAGTAACTCCCGGAACCGTGTGAGGGAAGTGGGAGCTTAAAGAGCATGTAAAGAGGGTACAAAGTTAAGAAGAGGATGGAAACCAAGAGAGGTGAAGAGTGAGTGAATACGGTGGATTTTATAAGAAATTTTACGATAGATTATCACAGTGTAGAAGAGAGCTACGTGGGGTCCCCCTTGATGTGAGTAAAGAGAGACGCGTGAGATAACTTAGAAGGGTGTCTAACGAGTGATGTGGTGGAGTATGCGGGGGCGTGTTGTGAGTTTGTAGATACTATGTTGACGATGGCTAGGGAGGGGGAGGAGGGGGAGGAGGGGAAGAGGAAGACGTAGGCGGTGGGTCATGAGGTGGGCTGCGAAAGTGTGAAAGTGCGGACAAGAAGGAGTCATCGGAGCCGGTATGCACTTTAGCGGGGTGACGAGGGGAACAAATTAAGGCCCCGGTTGGCCTAAATTGATAATTGCACGGCATCCTCCTTCTCTGTAATTATGGGCATTGTATTGTCATTTTTCCTCTGGGGAGATGAGAGCTGATAAACATTCATGAAGCTCAGAAGCTGTACGGTATAGTATGATATCATGTGGCCGTAGTGGGGTTGTGGAGGAAGAGGGAGATCGGTCCTACAACAGTTTAGTTCCCGCCAACCTTGTATCGTACTATATCGTATTATACCGTAGCCACCTATCCATATCCAGCGGCAAACGGGTAACCCATCGATCGCTCACTTGCCGATACCGGGATGATAATTTTTACTTACCCTGCCTGTAAGTTCAGTCTACGTACTATATCAACCTCTACCCCCTCTACGGTAGTATACCGGTATTTTCATACAAACGAAGTATAGCCGCCCTTCAGCCATGCCAGACCCCCCACCACCAGCGCCAACATCAACATCAACATCACCCCCCCAAAACCTCATCCTCTCGGACCCGCTCCTAAAACCTTTTCTCTCCCCAACCTTCTCCGCGAACACCTACCTGAACAGCACTCTCCCACCTCTCCTCCCACCGCCGAACCTCAACCCAACAAGTACTCCAAGACCCACAAATGCCGAACCCCTTTCTACCCTCTCCTCGAAAACAACGACCCTACTCTCAACTCTAGACCTACAGACTCAAACCCTCATTTCCACCCTCCAATCCCAAACCGACGAGATCCTCCGGCTCGCGCCAAGACTCGGGTATGAGGTGGACTTACTTCGCAGTGACGTTGTATCTCTCGCCGCGTCGCTAAACGGAGACTTGGATGGGTGTGTGCGCGAGCTACGCCTTGGAGAAGAAAAAGACAGGGGGGAGGTGGGGAAGGAGGAAGTACAGGTACTAGAAAAACTCCGCATGCTTTCACGCGTGCGCGCGCGTTTAGAGGATGTGGTTAAGGTTTTTGGACACGCGATGGATTGGACGCTCGAGGGTCCTGGTGAGGAGGAAGGAGAGGGACAAGACAACTTAGCACCACCAAGCACTGATCCCATGCCCCGCACCCCATCTCCTATTCGCGCGCTCCGGGGCGCGAAAAAGGTCTCAGGGAGTCATCCCGTTGAAGATGTTCTCTACCATTTATCAACCGGGGACCTCGACGGTGCGAGACGGAAGGTGGCGGAATTACACGAGCTGTGTAAGCTTTTTGAAGGCACGGTTGAAGGACCCGCCAGGAACGCTGTTGTCGAAGCGCTAGAAGGGAAGATTAGTGAGGAAGAAGCTAGGCGGGAGGCAGAGAGACTGGAGAAGGAAGGGGGTAGTGGGCAGGAGATGGAAAGGAGCCGGGGGTCATTGGATCAGGGTACGCAAAGTGATGAGCGTGCCGAAGGAACCGGCTGGGCAGGAGGAAGGGAGGGGTATTACGGATTGATCAATCAGTTATCGAGGATGAGGGGGAACATGGCCTAATGCGGCGTGAGAATTATAGACTTGGAATGTGCCGTTAACTTTGTTGATTTGCTGTCTTTTTTTTTCTTTTCCTCACCCCACCCACACCGTCTTGCCTTGAAATGCTGTGGTTAAGTAAATTAAGCGAGACACTAGGATTATTGAGATCTTGATTCACATTGCCACACTAAAAACATTACCACACCACCGGTAACAAATCGTCTTCTTTCCAGCGACGCGTCACTCGCGCGTTGAGGCTGATTGCTGTGAGAGAAAGCCATTCACCACTGGAACCTATCCGTCGCGTAGATCATCCTACCTTCTGGAAAACTCTGAGTGAGTCAGATACGGTAACACCGACAGTCTGGTATCGTATGATACAGTACTGGACAGGTACAGTACTGTACGGTACTACTGTTCTGTGTAGGCACTTTACGGCTGGTGGTTAACACAAAAAACTCTTACATAAATCAGCAGATGATCCTAGCCAGTCATGAATCACTTTTCCATAAGTACTGTACAGTACAGCAAATTATAATACCGGTATGACTAAAGGCAGCTGAAGGCAACTCACCCATTCAACAAACTCCGGTCCAATTCGTCGGGCAAAGACTGAAAAAAAAGACCTGTGATTCCTGAACAACGCTCACATTCTACCGTATCACTCCCACCGAGATTGAAAATAATAACGAGAATATATATAATGTTATTATGCTCCCAAACCCACAATATCCCCAGCTCACCCCACCTTCCTCCTTTTACACCTTCCCCCCTCCTCCCCTTCATATCCCTCCCCACCAAACCCCCAACCATCTTCCCCCTCCTCCTCCTCATCTCCATCCTCAGCCTCATACTCCCCCACCCCGACACCCCAAAAGTCCCCCCAAAGCTCCTTCTCCCCACCTTCATCGCCATCTACCCTACGTTCCACCCGCCGTCCGCCAATAAACCAATACCTCACGCCGAGGTTTTCAAAGTACTCGTCCCCATCGTGACCGAAGGGACATGTCGTCCCACTCGCGCAAAACTGATGCTCGCTTTGCAGTGATGGACAGGGTGTCGCGGCATGTGGAGGGCGGGGACGTGGGCGGGGGGTGGTTATGCGTTTGGGAGGAGGAAGAGGAGTTCTGTCTCCGTTTGGGTTATTGAAGGAGGTGTCATTTCGTTGGTTTGTGGGTTGTGTTTGCGTTCTTTGTAGGTTTGGTAATAGCGATGATGGTAATGAAGCTGTAGAGGAAGACATCTTTTTTTCGAATTGAGGGGAAGAAGGAGAGAGGGGTTTTATGTTTTTTTGTTTTTTTCGCATTGTGAGGGGCGTTGTGGGGCTTATATTTGATAGCCGCTGACGGTTATGGTGATGTAATGTAAGGGTCCTTCCCGCCCAGTCGATCCCCAGGGGTTTACGGTTATCGTAGAGGGAGACATGATAGTCGGAGATACACGCTTTCGGGGGTTGTGGAAAACGTTTACCCGGGTTTTTGATATGTGTGCTATAGATGTTTGTGTCTGTGGGTGTGCCACCAGCTCAAGGCCAGTCCACCGCAGCTCCCATTTACCGTTAGTTGGTTGTGGCTATTCGAATTGAGAGAAATGATAGTGAGTGACTGATTGAGAGATTGCGCGCAAGTTAGGGGGACTATTGATACCGGTAAGCACCCACTACCGTATCCTGCAATGTCGTACAAACGTTTAATGCGGGACGTTTAACCCGTGGACTCACTATCACCGAAACCACACCATCATTGACGATGCTTCCAGAAGGAAGGAAGGAAGGTGGTACTGAACTATGCATTATTTCGGCGGTTGTTGCCCCGCTATTTTTGCTACCCCGCTAGATCTTGAGCTTCCATGCAAGGGTCCCACCATCCACCCACAATAGTGCCACATGCACGCAAACCCCGATCTCATCCTGCAGCGGCTGTTCTAGAATCACCGGTAAGTGCCTCTTTGGATTCATAATTTTCCAGTGGGGTGGTGGCGCATCTCGCAGATGTTAGGTATTAAGTGAGTAGTATAATACTGTAGGTAGGGGTTTCTATCCACGTAGGTGTGAGATTTTATCGCGATGCGTCTCATAGGAGTCCCCTTTTTAATGGACTCTACTGCGCATCGTTCTTAGGAATTGTTGAGCTTGTATCTATTTACTATGATAGAAACGAAGTGTTATGATCTCAACGGAGGAGATTCCCGGGGGTGTGCTCCACTTTCATAGGCTGCTAAAAAGGCACATGAGGAGGAGGTGGTGAAAATACTACTGACTCGGGCGGGAACAGGTCAACCCCAACAAGCCAGATATTAGCGGCAAAACACCGCTCTCGTGTGCTGCTTCGGGGTGGACATGAGAGAGCGGTCAAAATACTACTTGGGCATGAAGGGGTCAACCCCAACGAGCCAGATCGCCGCGGTCAAACACCGCTTTAGTATGTCGCTAGGAGTGGACATGAGTAAATGGTGGAAATCTAACTCGGGCGGGAAGAGGTCAGCCCCGACAAGCCAGATCATAGTGGGCGAACACTGCTCTCGTCTGCCGCTTCGTGCGGACACAAGTAAGTGGTGAAAATAACACCGCTCTCATTTGCAGCTTCTGGTGAGCATAAGGAGGCAGTGGAAACACCACTCGGACGGGAAGAGGTCAACCCCAACAAGCCAGATAGTCACGGCTAAACACTTCTCATGTGGGCATCACCTTGGTGGCATCGGAAGATGGAGGCCCTGATACGCTCTCGCAAAGCCGTAACCCACAGCGCAACTTGAGACCTGTGAGACACCACGTTGTGGAAATCACCGCCATTCCTTCCCTTTCCCGCCATGTTGTTCATGGAACTTGTCCTTGCGTATCTTCCCTTGTAGGTGAATAATTCCCCCTAAAATAAGAATGCACATATGCGATCGCACCCGGCTGTCCAACTTGGTTGAGTGAGGATATATGAGTTTATGTTTACCAAGTATAGTCATGTGTGGCTGGTGGGGTGAAATGGCTCTATTATTGTGAAAAGGTTCACCATATACTGTACAGTAGCTTTCAGTGTTTCTCCCTCTTGTTTTATTTAGTTTCCTCCAGCTGTAAATTATTGCTTGCGCCGCTTTTTTCTTGTGCAGCTTTTCTTTCCTCTACATTTTCCCTCCCCCCCACCCTCTTCCCTACCTGATAGATGAACAGTATATAGACCGCTTTTCAGATAGAGTAAAAACGGCGTACAATAGCATAAAGATTCTCAAGGCGATTGCGAACAACTATCCAAAGAGCTTATCTAGGATACAAACTTGGATATAGTGATAGGCTTAACGAATAATGTGACAACATGATTAGCAGATTACCACTAAGTTGGCCACCGGGCTATAGGCTTCAGAGTAGGAGACGGTAGAGGCAGGCCTAACAATTAATCTTTTCATATTCCTCATCATCCCATTTGTCTCGCGATCATTTGATGGCATGAAGTATATTTGTCGCGAAACCACCGAGAAAACCTATTTGGGTATTCAGAGACTAAATTCCAAGATTCTCGCTGTAATAGCTGGGCTAACACCGCTGAATGGCTACTTTAATAGTAGCGTTTGAGAGATCGGTAGCTAAGACACCTGGGGGCGGTTTTCCAAAAGTGTATGCGGCAATAACAGAGCCCTTGCCTAATGACCATGAGAACGTATCGCTGGAAGGTAAGAAGGAGTCTTTCGATTCCTAGACTGGAGGTGCACTCTATAGGTCGGGGGAAGCGGGACGAAAGAATCCACTACACGATGCGGATTCATCTACCGGTGAATTGGAAAAGGGGGAAGTGGGATGTTGGAGTTATTTTTCAACTGTCTCTCTTTCATTTCATTCTCTTGATAGGATATGGTGATACTATTATACTATTAGTGAGGCCTAAATTAGTGCGGTGCCGAAATATGATAGAATGTGGTACAATCCTGTCCTATCACCTTTTTTTTCAGCTGGGTTTGTAGGTTCATTTGGTCTCATTGTTGGAGGCTCGGCCGAGAGGCATACTGGTATTTAGTACCTGCTTTCAACAAGTGCCACCTTACTAGTTAACAGCAGTTTAAGTAGCAGGAGATTAAGCGAGTGATCTTTCATGAAGAATTCTCTCTATTTCGCGGGATTCTAGGTGAAAGCCGAGGAGGACTCGGAAAGTAGACGAGTGCAATTTATGTGTCCTGAGGCTAACATAAATACGCAGTTTTTTTGTACTTTCTTTACTGATAAGTTTCTAGAAAATAGGAACAAGGTTGGGGCTTCGTCAGCAGTTTGCCCCTAATGTCTCCCCTCCATCCTACACTGAAGAGAACGCATAGCAGCAGCATACGTGAGACACAAGCCCTTCCTATCTCTCTATCCACCGCGCTCACATTTATTGCCCTCTTTTCTACCGCACTAACTCCCGTCACCAAACTCTCCTCCCCCCCACCACTCTCTTCCTCCTCCTCCTACCTCTCTCTTCCTCCTCCTCCTACCTCTCTCTTCCTCCACACCACACCTCTCTCTTCCTCCATACCACACCACCCTCCGTTCTCTTCCTCTCTACTCTTGTCCTTTGCTTCCTTTTCCGTCATCTCCCCCGTTTTCCCTTCACATCATCTTTCCCTTTTTACCTATCTGCGCATTAAAATTCGCTCTCTCCGAGAACTTTCCTTCTCCAAAGCTAGCCTCTCAACCCATCATCAATTACTCAAACAACCAATCATTACCATCATTTAACATGGATATGTTAGTATATTTCATCGCTCTCTCTGTCTCCTTGTTCCCCCATTGGCTCTTGATTCTCGATATTTCCCCTTATATCATAGCTATATATCTTGCCGTTATAAATACCTCTTCCCCCAATTGATAAATAATTGTCTGCTGCCCTTGCCCGCTGACAACACTAGCCCTCCTCCTAGATCGCTCCACAGAAAGGGCAAAATGAACATGGAGAATCTCTCCAAACAAAATCGTCAGAATCGGGATACCACTTCAAAATCCCCCTCGGGACTTTCAGACAATGGTCTATTTCAGAGCGAAAATTTTATCCAGCCTATGACTCAGCCTTCTACTTCCGCGCTCGATGAAGCATCACGCGATGCAGAGACATTTGGTATCATGGGAGAGGCTACTTTCGATGCTCACTCGAAACACCCCATGCAATTTAACAATGGATACTATCAACCAACAGAGAGAGCGGGTCTTCCAACTCCGTATAGTCAATCAGTTCCTGAGGGAAACCCACTTGGCCGCCTCACCGCCAGGGATTCGTCACCCATCTTTGCGGATACAGTCTTGAGCGAAAACGTGAGGAAGCGATTTTTATTTGCGAAAAATCAACGTCACATACCTACCCCAGCTGCGAGTGAAGAATCTTCCGGCCTTAGCGGGCAAAATCGTCCTACTCCGAACACTCACAAGCGTGGAGACTTTGTGAATTACGGAGCTGGTGCGATATTCAAGGGGGACAAACGCTTGGAAGATATCCATATGGAATTCGCAACTCCCGCTCAGGGCCCAAGTGACGGTCAATTTCAAAACCAGAATCTGAGCTATAATACTCCAATTGGATTCACAAACAAGTAAGTTAAATTCCGCTTAGCTCATAAAGTTTTTTTTTTTTGCCCAGAGAGCTAACCCCGTATTGAATCTCCTAGATACATGGCACCAATTCCTAGCTCAGCATCCACCATTTCACCCTCCTTTGTTGAGGCTCATAGACCTGAGGGAAGAGGAATCGCTTTCAAGGATCCTATCCCTTTCCATCGTGATCGACAAACCTCTCGTTCTCACGTTTCCATGGACCAAGATAGCGAGGAAGGAAGCAAGTTTGTGGCCGAAAAGCTCATACCCCTCCACTCCTTTTCACCCGAGAAGCTGGTGCCCCGTTACCCGATGGACAATTCCGCGTCTTCATCTCAGGGGCATCCTCCTGCTAAAAGGTTTTCTAGCTCTCCGGTCGATTTCGCTGAGGGGGGATATCAACAGGGCTTCCAGGGCACAGCTCTGGAGGCATACCCAGTCGAACGTGCTGGAGATGCGACTGCACCCCATTCTTCCAATCCTAGCGTTGAGGAATTTATTGCTAGACAAAGCGCCAAAGCGCGTCCTCGGCCTCCGTATTGGAAGACCCAATGCCATTGGACTATGAAACCCTTAGGGGACTCCGCGGGAAGCTGTCATTATGGGCGTAGTTGCCTCTACGGGCATGACGGCGACGTTTATAAGGATAATCTTAGTGTCTACTACACCTTTGAGAACGGCAGATCATGCCCAAATTTCGTTTCACCAGCGACACCAAGTCCACCTCTCGGGACCCAAAGCCTATCTTCTCTTCCGTGGGTGGTTCCGGAGGCAAACCCTCAAGCTCAAGCGCTCCAAGCTAGGGAGAGCAATCAAGTATTGGGAGACCCTGGAGCCAGCGACTCTCGCAATGCCCCAGGTCACTGCGACGTGGAAGGGGGTGCTCCTGTGGCGCAACCGGATTTCCCTTGGCCTCACCAATCTCAACAGGCCGCGTTGAGTAGTAGCCAGCTCGCGAGTCCTACTGAAGCTTCTTTCACGGTTGATGAATCGTTATTCCGCCGCGAACCTCTTATAAGCGTAGCAGACTTTCTTCTTAACCATTACAACAACAGCGGATTTCACTTTCAGAGTGTCAGCAATATGGAAACACAATATCCGATGAGCGATGGGAGCGGGCCTGATAGTTTTTAGGCAGATTGATGTCAAAATCAGCTCATCAATATGATGTGTGAGTTCCCCGAGATGTCGGTTGCTACTTTTTAGAGGGTCAGATTTTTCCTGAATCTTCCCCTTGGTGGGATTTTTTTCTTTTCTTTCTTTTCTTTTCTCAAAAGTCCCATCCCTCCCTTGATAAAGGGTCTCTTGTCGAGAGTATTATAATGTTCCCTAGGGTTGTGATGGGTATTCTGCGAATCAAACGCGCGCATGTGTGGTGTTTTACCTTTGCTTCACTTCCTTTGATTTTGATTTTTTTCTGATTTTTCCCTCCCCCACCGGTGGCATCATCACATTCCAAGTTTGTCTTTATTCCCGCCATTACTTTCGCCCCCTGTCTGCACATCTTCTGTATTTTCTGTCCTTCTCAATTAGCCATTATACACGGGCTAAGAGAGGACTTTCTGCCCCGAGTTTTCTTGTTTTGTTTTTTATTCTCTATTTTCATGCGTATTCTTATCCAACCACCCCAGCTCCTGTCGTTCATCTTTTCCTTTGTATATTTGTATGTATGTATGCATGTATGTATGTATGTACGCCTGTATAAAAACATAAAATTAGCTCCTGAGGCTAGCCAAAAAAAATTTAAAATAAAAAAAAACTTTAAAAAAAACCCCCTTCAGTTCTCGTGTTCCATTCTCAATGCTTTTTGAAATCATTAGAACGTGAGTTACGTATCCATGAGCCAGGTTACGCTAGTTTCTTCAAATCCGTCCCTGCGAAGGAATTGACTGTACCACAACTGGATCACTGATCCTTTTCTTTTCCTATTCCGAGGGCTTTAGAAAAATGTGGATATAATACTTGCTAAACAGAAAGGAAGGTGGCGATTACCCCAAAACTCCCGAGTATCATGCGACTGCAATCTCACTCGTAGCTCAACAGCATCCCCTCTGATTACCCAAAAAGAACAATTACGACTACCTTACTCGCGCTTAAATAAAGTTATGATATATAAGCGCGCGATGCGACAAGGAACCAAAACCAAAACCAAAAATAATTACAAACATTAGATCACGAACAGAGGCCTCGAAGTCAACAATGACCGCACCTAAAATCAAGAATCGTCCCCTACGTGGCAGCAAGGGGTGGGAGAAGAGAAGAGAAGGAAGAATAGGTGGGTTTTTTTTTTCGCATTTAGTGTGTTGAGATACGGTATTCTTAGGGGAGATCGTAAGTTACTGTACATACTCTTCTCACTATATGGTTGCCTTGCTAACTAGGTTTCATGTAAATTTATGGTACTATGGCTTAGTTTAAGTGTAGGTATCGGATGGGCCTTAGAAATTTGGTTATTCTGTAATGAGTACTAACTTAGTGGTACGAGAAGGACAGAGAAGAAGAAAAGACCAAGATAGCCATTGATGGCAGCCCGAGAGCTAGTTACAAGCCATAACACGCTTTTCATCTTTACCGGTATAATACAGTAGCTTGAGGGCGGTTTGCTAGGCTGATGGGACGCAGCTTCACAAGATCTCATTCGAGCTAAGGATTATGTCGCGTGCGGCTGTCTGGAGAGAAGTTAGACGGCGGGAGAGTTCGAGCGTTGCAATGGGCGCACATGAGATTTTGCCATAATACTTGTAATATTATCCCATGGACTGATGAGACATGCAGATTCCGGACCTTCCGCTTATGGTAGCTCGATGCTGTGGCTCAGTGACTTTGCCTAACAAAAATTATGAGGTGCCAAGAATTGTCTCTGCAAAAAAGTTGCTTAGCCACAGCATCGAGCTACCATAAGCGGAAGGTCCGGAATCTGCATGTCTCATCAGTCCATGGGATAATACTGTAGTACAAGTTTCCAACCAATTGCCAAGGAAAGAGAACAACAGTAAGTTAGTGCTCCGCTATCCTTGGCTGGCCGGCCAAAATTCAAACGATCTGTCAGATACAACGAGTGATCCAGGGAAATAGGCAAGGTTTTGGTAAAGAGAAATTTAGGACCCACAGAGACGCATAGGGAACAACGAGGTGTCTGAATTGTCGAGATCTGGGATTGAGGGTGTGACTGTGCTTAAGGGTTCTCTTGGCAGCGTCGCACTAGTACTCTACTCGTACCTGAAAGCTCTCCCTTGCACCAAAGGCTCTCCATCATAAACACAACTTTTTTAACCAAAGTTCTCTAACTCGGGAAACCACCACCACCACCATCGGTTATCTAACTCACCGAACTCTACAAAAACCCGCTAGAACCCTTGCAAAATGAACAATCAAGTTTATTATGAGCTCTATCGCCGCTCCTGGTACTCTTTAATTCCTTTTCGTCACCCTTGCCGGTTTCTTCCTATTGCTGCCGCTGCTGCTAACTATGTATGGGCCTTAGTATTGGAGTGGCACTCATGGACTCGCTCGACGATATGGTTAGAAAGGGACGCATCACTCCGCAGCTCGCCATGAAAATTCTATTGAACTTCGACCGTGGCATTGCTGAGATCCTTGCTAGTAAGGTTAAGGCCCGCTTGACTTTCAAGGTTGGATTTTACTTTCAGTTCATTCCTACCTACCTACCTACCTACCCGGCCCACTGTTACTAGAACAAATAGGAAAGGAACGGCTAATTAGTACCGGTTTGTCTGTATCTGTGCATGTGTGTATTTAGGGCCACTTGGACACATATCGTCACTGTGATGAGGTCTGGACTTTCTTGATCAAGGACGTTACTTTCAAGTTCCCGCAACGAGATATACCGAGCGTTTTTGCCCGCAAGATTAAAATTGTCAGTTGCAATTCGAAGAAGGCTGGCGAGCAGTAAATAGTGGACCGGGTAGGTGGATGAATACACTGCTCGAAGAAACCGCACTGGACTAGAAAGGGAGAGAGGCGCAGGAGGCGAGATATGGATAGCCTCCCTGCTCAAAGCGGAAAGGGAAAGGGATCGTTGAATGGTAATGGGTTTTATCTCTTAACTCTCTAGATATTCTCGGTCTGCTCATGGCGTTTTGTATTGATTTTCTATTGGGTGTTCGCCATGTACAACAGTTGCGGAAATAAACGGCATTAGCGGCATTAAACCTTTCGCAATTCTTCTTTGTCTCAGGTGTATAATATTTGAAGCATGATACTAGTGCTCTAGTGCGAGGTACTGGCATAGGCTCCTCGAGACCTCGGGGGAATTGTAAGTTATTTGCTCCTGGCAAGGTGGAGATCTAGCAGGAAGCTTTTTTTTCGTATATTCTACTAAGTCGGGGATCTGCTAATTCCGTTTTTGCTCTCTCTTTTTTCTTTCCTCCTCTCTTTCTTCTATCCTCTTGGGTCTCTGGGGATGTTTTGTTGCTTGGCTTCAACGTTAGGATAGAAGGAAGAAAATATCTAATTATATGGCTAATCTGATGATCAAACGTCTCACCTTGATAGGTTCTGGAGATATCCGTACGGGCGCATTTATGTCACCACCAGTTGCTTTGGCAACGTTCGTGCCTCTGCCAATATATTTCTCCAGGCGCTGCACTTACAGACCGCTACTTCGTAGAAATTATCAGGGACGAGTCTCCTCAACACCTTACCGGAGTGGTCTCCCACGGCTTCATACTCAAGTGCTGATAAAATATGCGCACAAACTGTATATTCTCGGGATGCTGTCTACCCTGCTTTAACCGACGAGGAAATCATTGATCATATGTGACCCCTGCTGTGTGAGGGAGCGGACCAGTACAGTACCGGTAGAGGATTCGCGTAAAAGCACCTATGTAGTAGGAAAATATGTTATTTTAGGTTAACCTTAAAATCTTAGACATCCAGGTGACGAGACTCAGGGGAAGGATGAAATAGGGCTTGATCGTCGCAGAAGGATTCTGCAATGACAACATACTCTTCAACAATTTACCCACACGTCTCTCTCAGGAATGTTTCCGGCGGCCGATATTTTGCTGGAGTCCTCGCCAGATATTAGGCTCACGGAAGTATTCTTGGCAATGATGAGCGAGTAGCTGTTCTCCGATACCGCGACAGGCTGTGGGGAGATATTTCCTCCACAAGCGGATGGTGCTCATTCTGCTATCACCCGGCTGCCAAGTTACCTACACCTATTGAGAAAAATGATTCTTGCACCTAGGACTATTTTCTGCTAATTGCCACCTAGATCCTCATACGCAAACCCTCTAGTAACTCACAACGCCCGAATTCAAAATTAGATTCCTCAACAAGAATATCATGACTCAAAAAAACCGGTATGTGCAGTACCACTGTGCTCCCTTGTTTTACACTTATCAGTGTACAGTATAGATGCGTGAGAGCTTTCAGCCGTACAGTTCACCCTTGGTCGATAGCCCCTCCAAATCTAGTCCTACACACGGCTACATCTATCTTTTTTCATTCTCATTTCTTTTCCTATTTCTTTTCAGTAGCCTCTGTCAGAATTAGCTAGGAGCTTTACCGTTCGAAACTGTCCTGCGGGGTTTGCACCCCATGATGCATAGAGGGGGAAGTGGCCAAAGGAACAATTTTCCCTCCGATTATGAGAACCCCTCACATAGCACTAGCAATTCACAGAACGGTCACATAGTATTATCAAACACCCACTAGAAGGAGATACTCCGCCAGGCCAGCGCTCCAAGCTATTGTCATGATTCATTAATCATCATACGAAATCATTCATACCACTCTGCCTAGCCCCCCAGTCTGCTATCAATTTCGAAAAAGCCGTCAGTTTGTCAGTTCTTGAACTTTCTCAATTTTCTTCCCCTCGACGCCAAGATGAGAGTTTAGGCTGGCACTCTAACTGAGAGGGGTAAAGTTCTTAGCCAAAAGTTGGAAAGGGGTTATGATGGCAAATTTCTTTCGAGGTACAGAAAGAGAAAGCATCTTTGAGAAATTTTAGCACTGATGACCTTTCCTAAATTGATAATAAAATAACCCACCCTAGTTCCCAAAATGAGATGGTGAGATGATAGATAGTAAATATTTTGGTATCATACCTGTTATGCGCTTGTCAGTACAGTACTCCGGTACAGATGCATACGACGACAATCTTGTGCCTAGTCCAAATATGCAACTCCCTCGGAATATTTCCCAGTATGTAGCCTAAGTAGCCAAATATTCAAGGCTCCGTTTGCCACTGAGTATCTTTTGACCGCGTTTATAACCTTTTATTCTCTATTCCTATATTATATAGTAGAGCCAAGTTCCAAAGGCCACATATGAGAAAAAAGATTTCCTTTTCCCTCTCCCACCAATAATTTATTATTATATTACCGCATAATCTGGTGAAACTCTTTTTCACGCTAAGAGGTTGAAAGAAGGTTTGGCGAAATACATGAGCTTCATTGAGTAGAGAGTAGCCGTTAGGGGTAGGATTTTCACAAATGACTCATACCTTATTCTGACCTCTTAGCGAGAAAACGAGTTTCACCAGAGATGCTCCATGAGCTCGCAAATCGACCCTTAACTCCCCACCCATACTTTATCTTATCAGCCACTACCAGAGTCCCAATTACTCAAAATGCGTCCTAAGGAGCATGCCTTACACATAAAAATAACCCCGAGCTCGAGTTCTGACAACCAGACCAGACCAACGAACAAGTCGCCCCCTGTCGTCGAAGAGCCGTCTAACCATGTTGGGAACCAGGTTTGCAATCCCACCCACAGAAGGGCTTGAGCGTAATATTAACAGGGTCATCCAGTGGCCGTTCATTGAATTCATAGAGCTTCAGGATATGAATTATCGGCTAGAGTTCCCCCACCAACATCCACGCAAGGAAGAAAAAGATTACAATGGCAGCGAACTCATAATTTCCAAGGATGGTTATGATAACCTCATAATGATGCATACCGAGGTTAAAAAGCGGACGCCAGAGAGCGAAAGAGATGGGAGTGAATATATCTACGATCATGACTGTGAAGCATATTATGGCATTATTGAGGTGTTAGAGAACCAGGTACAGTGAAGCATTGGAGGTGTTGAAAGCAAATACCTAGTGGTGACCAGCTAATGGAGTAACAGATACTTGAGTACGAGAGAGAGAGAAACAAGCTACACTTTAAATTAAAGCTCCATGCTATCGTCGAAGCTTTAGTTTTTTTCCTAGATTACGATAAGGGAGACTGGTGGACAAGTGGGTCCCTGTAAGCTAACCTTTCTTTAAGCCGAGCTAATGGGGTAGATGTGTGTGATTGTGACCACGTCGATGGATTAATCTGCTTTATAGGGACCCTCTCCATAGACTGGCTTCACGAGCTAAAAAAAGAAATCCCTATTGGTTGCTGGCTAGCCCCACCTGATAAGAGTCCTCTTAAAAACCTGGGCCTGATAATGGGGTTGGCCATCGGGTTTGCCGCTCGCTGGAAGAAGGCCTCTTGCTGGAGCACGGCCAGAAGTATGAAACTGTGCTTCCGAGAGATTAAGAGAATTGCGAAATCCAGAGGTATCCAGCTCAGAGATTGTGATGGACCTATCAAGAAGAGAGACAAGACCTGGAAGTTGGACTTTGGCACTGAGGTTCCCTAAATCCCCCCTCTCCCTTCGCGCCCCTAGGTCTTCGGTCATGTCTTGCTAATTACTTTGGAATCACAGCTAAAGGAGTATAAAATGGAGCATGGTGGGTGGACTGGGGTTATCGGCGGGAATAAATACATTTTGAGTTCAATTTCCAATATAGAAAGGTAGCCTTTGGATAAGGCGGATGCCTTTGAGATCTGAGGTTGGCGATGGATTTAGTGATAGTATGTTTTTATTTTACGATTCAAGTTTAGCACCTCAGTCATTTCTCTACTCAAGTAGCTAAGAGAGCTCACCAAACAAAAGTGTGTTTCTCCCAATTCCGAGTTAGGATAGCTCTCATACAAATGCCTATCACAAGCTAGCCTGAGCTACGGCTGCCAAGCACATGGATGGCTCTAAGGACATTTCGTGCTTCCTTTGATGATGGGCTATGCTCCCGCATAGTAGACAAACTGGGCGGTTTCGTGGTAGCTTTCCTGTTATTTAAGAGAGGTGGAAACTGCTCAGAGAGGAGCGGCGATCAAGGCTTTTTCCAGTTATCAGAAAACTGCTCTATTAGTCTTCTCTTTTCACCTTTCTTCTAACTAGATCAAATGGGCAATTGCAGCCATCTTATATTAACCCTTTAGCATACACAACGAGCTTCAATTCCCTTCCACTTTTTTCCTTCAGGTGACCTTCACAGGAACCTTTACCATCAAGATTGCCTACCTGCAAAGAATTCCGGGCAGGGAAGGCCGCCACAGCGCAGTACTACCGCGCTGTCATTCATCACTCTTTATTACTAGCATTCAATACCAGATCAACTTTTAGTGCCTTTTATCCCTGACTGCCAGGATCTTAGAGCCAATGAGTTAGCCCGACCCAAGTAGCGAACATGCCAAATCACGTCAGTGTTCCCAACAATCCAGCCCGCACGCCGTAGAGGCAGGACGGAAGGGCTATGGACTAGAGCCCGTCATTCTTTGAGTGAAGGGACGCCCTGCGCCCAGCAGTTGAAGAGACAGATAGACTGTGGGCACGAGCGTCCCGTACGTAGAAAACTCCCACAATTATCTTCAGTCCCTCACGCCCTGCCGACTCGATCCTTAATACTATGCTATCAAAATGTACTTCCCATGGTGGCACACCGCTCTAGTCATCCATCGCTCGTAAAATTATTTAACATGGACACCCCGCATCGGTAGATACTTCACCATCCTAGAGAGTTAGGAATATAGTCACTAGCTTAATAATACTCCCTTAGATTGTGGAATAGGCCTAAACTCGTTATTCATGGAGGCAGCAGATAAAACTCGAAGACTCATTCCCGATCAGAAGGCATATCCACAAACCAGACTCCGAGGTTCCTACCTGCACCGTTTATTCCCTTTGTTTGGCCAGATTCCAGAGTAGAGATAGGCGGACCCAGAGGAATAATCATGAAACACCACTCATCCCATCCCATTGAGGTCGTCTAGTAACCATACAGAGGCCAAAACAGACCAAAATTGCAGGTTTTTGAGCCATTATATTTCCACGGATATCTTGAAACTCAGCAAAGGAAATTTCTCGATAAAAAATATAGTATATCCGATGTATAATATATATGTTTCCGCCTATGGTAATGGTAGCTAGAAAAGCTGCAACTTTTGTGTGCTTTGGCCTCTGTATGGTTACTAGACGACCTCGGCTGCCCCTCTGTCTCGGTTGGAAATGCCCGCACTTGTAGGCAGCAGTACCGCCGGAGGTGGTATACGACAACCGCAGTGTGCTCAGCTATTCGTCTACTTGCGTAGTTGTTTCCTCGGCTACAGGGTCGAAGTTTGTTTCTAAATTTATTCGATAAAAGGGGGCTTAGGAGGGATTGAGCGAGGGAGAGGACGAAGACTTGAATTTTCCGGAGAAGCGGACATACTTTGAGAGTTCTTTCTTTGGTCTTTTCCTTTTTCACTTCTGAGCTGTTGTGACACTGAATAAACTGTCGTATCGAATCCCACAAAAGAACGCCTATCCACGGAGGTCATCCAACAATACGCGTGGGGCGCGCAAGGGCGGAAGATTTTTCCCCACCAAATCTCCTTTCTTCTCGCCTTTGTTTCCTTTCCTCCTTTCCTTTCTCAAGCTATCCCACAACTCCTTAACCGCTTTAATACAATTTTTCTCGGCTACTTGAACCACTTCGCTTCTCTCTGTAAAATCCTTCTGCCCGATCATTACCTCCATTACAAACACCTCTATTTTCAACCGTCTCCCGCCGTCCCCCGGTTGTCCCTTGGGATGGCCTATAATCCTACCCCTACCCGCAAAAAGGACTACCTCACCCTATAGGGCCCGCTGTCTGAGTCAAAAACGGCCATCCTGAGACTTCGCTACCTTAGGCAGAATGCTAGAGGCTCTCTGGCCCCCCCGGGGCTCTCAGCTGTCACCCCACCGGGCCCCGTGGGGCCCCCGGATCGTTCGGAACACTGGATCTGGACCTAAGGACCAGTAGCATCACATTATCCATTTACCGAGCATTATTTCAACCATAGAAGTTCCCGAGCTGACAAATCCAACCCCAACTCCCCCCCCCCCCGTGCTCTACCCCATCAGCAGCTACCAGAGCCCGAATTGCTCAAAAATGCCTCCTAAGAAGCATGCCTTCCTTACGAAAACAACCCCAGGCTCGGATAGAAAATCTTGATATCGGAAACCGCGTCAATGAGTTAATTTCCCTTATGAGGGCCCTCTTCTTAGACTGTTTTTGCGAGCTGGAAAAAAGAAACCCCACTGGCCCGTGGCTGGCTCTGCCAGAGAGGACCCCGCTCAAAAACCTGGGTCTGGTGATGGGGCTGGTGATTAGTGCTTGCACTTGGATGCCCTTGAAAGGATCAGATGGCTAGTGTGAAGTGATTGAGGCAATGGCTGAAGAGGGACTCAGCTGAGGGACTATGATGGACCAATTCCATAGATTAAGGTGCCGAGCTTCAGCACCCAAGTCTGCAAACCCTCTCTCCCTCTCTCCTCGCCTCTAGGTTTGGTCATGTACTTACTAATTAGTTTCGAATCACAGCTGGAGCGGTGCCGGCGGTGATCAACGCGTTGCAAGGGTGATTCCCGAAGCAGAGGAGGTGGTTGGAGGAGCGAGCTTCCTTTGAGTTCCGGTGGCTGGTGCTGGGGCTAAATGGGTGTTAATAAGAATAAAGTGTACTGCATCGGTTGCACCTCCAGTAGTTCGAGAAACAAGGGCCCGTTTACTGTATACTATGGAATAAATATAATAGGTACAGTGCCCAGACGAAAATCAACGTCGCTGGCCGCTTTTACACCAAAAATGAGGTCTTTCAGAGCGCAAGAGCTCGATCACCTACAGTGTAAGTAAATCGATTTTCAGTAAAATAGTGATTCTAGGTATTCTAATTGTGATATTTTAATATTAAAGTATATGATGTAATACTGATTGAATTGTAGTGACGTGAAATTTGCAATCTTCAAAACATGTATCTTTTTCTAAGGGCACCCATACAAATTCTGAGCAGTTAACTCCAGTTTTAGGATGGGCAGCACCGATTGACAAGTGCTTGCCCACAGAGTAAAGGAACTTGTTATAAAATGCGAATGTTAGCTGTGCTAGATCCCCGGCCACCAATTGATATATTTTCGTTTGAATCGATTAACAAGCGGGGACACAAATCAAGATTTCAGAGACTCAAGATTTTGGTCATTTTAGTGTGCTTTTGGTAATACTATACTTGGGCCCATCAACGATGGCTTTTTTGTCCAACAATTATATATTTATTCCTCACACTTACAACATGGGTACGTCATTCTTCCTGCCTTCCATAGGTTGTACAGCAAATCCCTAAACTCCCAAGGCAACTTTCATCTTCTCCCCGACTCCCAAACCACTAGCCGGATTCTGCCCAGTGATTAATTTCCCTCCCCTGCCGATACAGACCTTTGCTTCCCACATCTGATCCGCCTTCTCATACTTTGCACCATTCTTCACCAAATCCGTCTCCAGCATGAACGGCATTGTGCTAGAAAAGCCCATTGCGTCCTCTTCCGCGTTCGAAAACCCAGCCACCGGCTCACCGTCAACCAAAAGTTTTCCATCAGAAAGCTTAACGTCCAGAAGCGCGGCCGATCCGTGGCAGACTGCAGCTACGAGCTTATTCGCATCGGCGAATGACTTTATGAGGGAGACCACGGTGGGCGCACGGGCAATGTCGAACATTGCTGTTCCCAGGTATGGTTAGCGCACTCTCGCTCTATTCATCCATCCAGTCATCCATTCGTAGCTCGTTTTTGAAGTGGAGGAGAACGTACGCCCGTGACCACCAACGAAGAAAATCCCGTCGTAGTCTTCTGCGTTCACGTTCTCGAGCTTGATAGTATCCTTCCATAACTCTTGCTTCTCGCTAAGGAACTTGACCGCAATGTCATCAGTCTTGAACATTTCCACGCTGTTTGGGTCGAGCGGGGCTTCTCCACCCGCCGGGGAAGCGACGTCGATGGTAACGTGAGGCGAGAGGAGGTGGTACGGATGCGCAAACTCGGGCTTTTCCGCAATCAGCAATTAATACTCAATGCTCATAATTCATCTTTAGAAATGGCATGGAGAGAGGGAGAGAGGGAGAGAGAGAAGAAAATACCAAAAACCACCCCGAGGGCCTGCCAGTCTCGCCAAGAACCTTGTGTGAGGTTAGGACGAAGAGAACTTTCGGTGCCATTGTTTCTCGCTTGTTCTTTTTTCTTTTCTTTCTTAGACCTGTTTTTCGTATAAGATTCGCGATTGGATGAAAATCACTTGTGTTTTATCGATAGCAGCTAGCCTTCGAATCGGTCGCAGGCTCTCACGGGGAGGGAGAATTTAAACACGCTTGAGGGGCGGGGTATGGCATGTGGAGGTCTCTTGTGTGATTAGTAAATGCTCGGTCTTGGGTTTCTCCCAGTGGTTACCGATATGCTCTGGTTGACGGAACCGGAAGGCGAGCGAGGGAACAAGCAATTATGGGGGCGATGGTTAGACGGATGTAAGGAGTGTTGTGGGGCTTAACTCCGTTGTACTAATTAACATTTCGTACAAGTATTATTCATACTGTGCAAGTACTCGAGTACAAGCACCTGTATCATATTATAATCTATCGCACTATCTTATTATTAATAGCTAGGCTGTGGGCAGGGACAAATGGTAGTGCGGCCGGTAAGGAAAATTCCTGTAGCGGTGGTGCAGTGCACGAGCCCAGTCCGATATATGATACAAGTCTTTCCATTCTTGTTGGAAGGATGTGGACTTTAGAAGATGCAGGAGAGCCCGAGAGATTGATTAGAATCTTGTGGATAATTCAGGAGATTAGAATGACATGTCTTTCCTTTGTTTGTCACCGGAGCATGCGGATGAATAAGGACATGCAGGGAAATTGAGAGATTGGTGTGGTGATCCATGGAAGGATCAAGATGTGGTATTATGTTTTACTTATATACAGTACCTGTCTCTACCTTGAGTTTTGTTTTTTTAGTGAAGGCAAATTTCAGAGCACGAGCGAAGTGTCTAAGTTCCGTGTGAAATCTCGTTCTGACGTCTACCACTGTGCCGTTCGTAACCTGCCAACATTTAGAATTCTAGTGGCGTTCAAGCTATGCCTTTCATCTCTTCAACCCAGTGGTCATACCTCATCCCGTCCACCCCCCCTGTATAGTCTCATCGTCCCCCTTCTGCTCAGCTCTCTCTCAAAAAAAAAAAGACTTTGACAAATGTCCCTCCCATAGCTCCTGATTGGTCAAAACAGGCATATCATAATATGGCTGTTTTCACACTCTCTGCCGTAACTTACTTGCTAAGATCCGTAAGAACGAGAGGCCTGAAAACCAAAGGCAAAGCAGGTCCAGTTGCTGTCGGATAGCACTAAAGAAATTGAGGTCTACGCCTTGAATACTTTAGAGAAGAGACATAGAAAATGAAGAAGAGGAGAGAACTAAAGTGAATTGCCGTCCGCGTTCGTGCGGCCACTGTGTCGCAATTGTATTTGTGAGGGAGGGGAGGAGTAGGGAAGAGAAGAAATGGTTAAATATTAGATAAGGAAAACTTCCCCTCAGATAAATGGTCATGTCACGGGCCGCCCCGCCCCCGGTAGGGGGGCAGATACACAAGCCAGTACGATATAAATAGAGAACATAGTCAGTTCTTTCATAAAATAAAAATAAAAATAGGATTGAGCAGATTTATCAACTCTCTACAAGTCTGGGTGATGGTTTGGTAACACACCCTTAATCAACGCACTTCTCGCAATAGTGAAGTCCTCCCTGAGAGCAACAGGAGAACACTGTAATCCATACCCCTTTCTTACAAACCCAGCCTCGCAAGCATCAAAACCGCAATCCCCAGTAAACTCCGTTATATCAGTCATCAAAATTACCCCATCTTTTCTACCCCCATCCCAAACCACGGACTCTCGCTGCCGAGTGATCACTCATGACAGACGACAATAAAAGCGCCTCACCACTATTCCCACCTTTAGCCATACAAGAACGCACACGACGCCTCCAATCCAACCTAAACTAGCTCGCTAGCGCATAGCATATACAGGTGTTCACAAATCCTATTCCAAGAGAAACCGAAAATGAAAATTTAGAACAGTTGATCTCTATGAGTATCGCCCCCTTTGCTCCTTCAACCCTCGTGCATTGCAACAGCGGACTGCTTACCGCCCCAATTGTTCATATAGGCAATCACGAATCTGCCAATGCTCGGTACGACAGAAGCCCATAGTCTAGCGAACAGCTACCGACGGTGAATAATGTGACTTGTCAAGCAAGGCTCGCTCGTTTAGTGAGAGAAACCGCCGGCGTACAGCAATCGAGTGGCGGGAGCAGGCCGATGGACGAGGTGCACATTGCGGTCCCGGCCTGTATGGCTTTCCTGAGAGCCTCCAGAAGCTGTTGCCAACACTCATACAGTTGGGGATTCCTGTCCAGCAATGTTTGCACAATGCTCAGATGAGCGTATGACCCTCAGGCTTCAGACTGACAGCGAGCTTCTGGAATACAATGGATATATACTCTGCCGCAGAAAAAACCGATCCCCCGAACAACACCTCAAACCCAGACTACAGCAGTTTGAAGTGATGTGAATAAGATAAGCAAATTACAAGCATTCGCTACAACTATATTCACAACTTTTCCAGCCAGCCAACTAAAATGCTATACACTCACAAAGAATAAAAATAAAAAAAATAAAAATACAAGAATAGACACTGGCATCCTCACTCTAAGATACACCTATCAAACCAAACCAAATTGAGTCCAAGATAGTTGGAATCTTGACTCCCCAGCCAACTAACCGACAAAATCTTCCCTCACAATATCCCCTAGACATACTACAGACAAACAACACATCACAATACCGGTACAGGGAACAGCGGAGGTAGAAAAAAAAATCCTTTCCAAACAAGAAACGGTCTACAAGCACTGAGAGTAGTACTCGTTCTGGAATATACAATTGGTACCAGCGACGCAGTTAGTTCCGCCGGTATACAGCTTTCCGCCGCACTGGTAGTACTTGGGCACTGTGTCAGAGGTGCCGCTTGCAGGCTTGGTGACTGAAGGAGTGGCGGTTGGGGCGACGGTAGAGCTAGTCCGTGCGGGTGTGCAAACAGAAGTGGTCGCCGGTACGGAGGGAATAGAGGTAGCAGTAGGGACGGTGGAAGAGACAACAGTCGAAGGAACGGGAACAGAGCTACCAGTCTTTCCATCCCACACAGCAGGTCCAGGAATACTATAGCTAGTAGCACCACCATACAAGTTGAAGAGGATTCCAGGGTCAGTATGAGAGTAGCCACCAACGAAGCCGAAAGTGCCGGGAGGAGTGACGGTTCCGGAACCGGTGATCTTGAACTGCGAGCAAGACGGGTAGAATTGGGCTCCACGAGCAGGATTGACGGTGTAATCAGTGTCTGCCTCGTGAAGAGCGATGATCTCGGCTCTCAGAAGGTAGTCTCCAGCAGCTAATGCTGAAGGGAGGGTGACAGAGTGCTTTCCGCCATTAGCGACTAGAGTCTCCACGGCCCACTTTCCTCCGCTAAGACCGGATTCCGCGATCTTGGTCCAAACGTTGCCGGCACCTTGCGAGGCTGCGGGGGCAATATAGACGGTAATAGGCCCCTTGTGGGAGAGATCGATGATATCATCCCCACGACTGTAGAATTGTGAGCCAGGTTCAAGCGAATGATGGCAGATGGGAATTCTTACTTATCGTGATACCACTCGAAGGTAACCTTGTCACCAGCGGTAGCAGTAATGCTTGAAGGGGCCACATTGTTGGCAACGTTGCAGATGATGTCGGTGGAAGAAACATCCTTTACAGGAGAGTTGCTAGGAGGGGAACGGATGTAGGATGAACGGCCGTCACCCTGGAAGACATCATTAATGTAGACACCATAAACCCTGGTGTGAGCGTTGGCGGCACCAATAAGAGCAGCGAGAGCAGAGAAAACGTAGACGAATTTAACCATTCTGACTGATTCACTGATGATAATCGAAAGAGTAGAAAGCTTTGCGTGGTGTAGCTGCGAGCGCCTGCGTAGTTTGTCAAGAACGAAGGATACCAGTCCAAAAGAGTGAATTGAAATCTACAACAAAAAGAGTGAGTTGAAGATAAAAGGTGAAGGAAAGGAGCCTCAGGCAGGAGAAGATAGCAGATTCTAGAGAATGTCGAGGATGCAGCGCGATGAGGAGCTATTGACCGTGGGAGGCATCATCATGTTATATACCTAGGAACCAAAGTCAAGCCAACACAAGTGCTCTAGAATTCCAAGCCGTGATAAGCGCAGTGGTGCGACAAGCGGCAGAGCCGTCGGACCAATCTGACGGGGACCGAGCCACATTTCCCAGAAAAGCCGATATCGCAGAAAGAGTTCCCTCCTGTATCGGCGGAACACTTCGAATTAGCTACGCGGTAGAATGCGGGGGGAATGAATAGCCAACTCATTATTTGCCCGTCTCATATAATGTGACCCCTCGGGAAGTAATAATACCGTTATGCCATTCAGATTCTTAAACCATCGTACCAGTACCTCCATATTCCTCCTATTTCCGATATTCTCTAGGATACCCTAAAAGAGACCTCGATTACGTGAAAGACACTCCCGGTATCATCCAACAAAAAATCAGCCACGTTCCTGTCCATTGGTTGTGACCAAACCCAAGCTTCCCGAGGTCAGCCTGGGAGAGTCCCCAAGACCAGAAATTCATTCAGCCCACAGGGGGTAGTCGGGTGATTCGATACGAGATACCGGTACGGTACTAGAGATCGCTAAACTCCCGTTTCAGCATCCCAACAACAGTAAATTGCCACGATACCACTACTATGACCATCGTACGGAATTTCGAAGAAAGAACAACATCATAGATCACTCTAGGTCAAACAATCTCGCAAGTTGCTATCCCGAACCTCTATGGAGTATTTTACTAGTTAGCTAAGCCCTGCCAATGGCTTGTCTCCCCGCCGCAACAAAATGAAGTACCGTACCTGCATAACGCCTAAGTCCTAGTCATAGTTTCGCTTGATCAGTTGATAATTCCTTACCCCGGAAAAGGGGCCAAACAAAAGGAGAGCTGCTCATCTCCTCGGTGACAACTCCTACGTTTCAGAACATGGCCCGAAAATTGGGGCTCTCCCAGCAACACTTGGTTCGATTATTCGAGTTTTTACAGCACCGGTACTGCACGCGCATGATGCTTCCTCAAATATTAGTGACTACTGCCAAATGAAGAACGTGCAATACAGGCAGCCTACCGGATCCATCAACCAAAACCCCACAAGAAACTCCTAGACTCAGACCTTTGACAAAGACTCCAAGCAATGTAGCAGCAAGTGAGAATCAGTGCAATCTTCTGGAAGCCATTTAGTTTGGAGGCAGGATGTGCCAAAGCGCTGAATATCATACGGATACCCACGCCAAGAGCAAGAGGAGGTCGTTCCGAGACGATGGTCCTGTCAGCACGGGATAATAAATTCATTACTACAAATGTAGTTAGCCCCGTGTTACAATATTGGAAATACGAGACAGTAGAGAGGTTCTGCTCGCTCGTGTGCATTATCTCTTAGCGTATTTTCCAAGAGATAGTGTGATCTCCAAACTTTCAGGTTCTGCGAGCATGAGCACTGTCTGCCAAAGACTAAAACGATTTAAGAACAGTAGCAATGTTAGCTGGCACAAAATATTTTGCTCTAAGCCTACAAAGGATAAAAACATAGTGGCTCTATCCCGAGTACTTGGCGAAACCCTACTCAGACCAATCATCCCTTTGTTTTGTTTCACTTAAGTTAATGCTGCAAGTACAGTACACGTACGTGTACATTATCTCTGCACTAAGTTAACAGAGCTTTTAGCGCACATTAAAAAAAATTTCCATCTCCCCCCCTGTTCCCTGTCGAATCCCTACCGTCTCCCAGATTGTCAGTGTACTGTATAAGCTTAGTTCGCAGAGCTAACAAAAGTACGAATACCAGTTAAGATACAAGCCCCGGCTACCCCGTATCAGGCAAAATACTACTCCTTCCCAGGGCGATTCGCCTCGGAATACAGAGACTAGAGGCTGGACCAAGATAATGTCACGCCACCAATCATAGTGGATCACTCGAGTAACGTCGGAAGGGGGACGACGAACTGGAGGGGTACGATACAGCAAACAGTCTTCTTACTGAATTCCATGTATTTCATGTTTGCCACTAGATTTGGGTGAGTCGTTGGCCGTCCCCATCCAGTGCTATGTTACACGAGTAAGTAAATACGGTACAGCACCCGAGCATTCCGAATAGTCCTGCGAAGGGTAATACCGGTAGGCTACCGGAGAGGAAACCACTTGGGATACCACAGAAACTAGAATAATTAATGCCAAGGGTTATATCGTTAGAGTTGCCTCCTTCAGTAAATCTTGGTGCTCTTTTCCCATGTATCTCGAGCGGCTGAGTAGCTCCCCCTTCGGAGTGTTTTTCGCAGCTTTTCCTAGAATAGTGAATTTTCGACCACATAGCACATAGTCCAATTATTAAAGTCTCCGCGATACGCAAGCATCCAGCCTCTATCAGAACCCCTCCCCCGAAACAGCACGAGTCAGGCACTCGAGTACGGGTATTTGATGGCGATCGTGAGCAGCCAGCACAGGCTATGCACTCCACCGCACAAAAACCGTGACCCTTACTCACTTCAAAGAGGAACATAACTCTGCCTATGTACCCTCCCAACAAATTATCACAGAAAACCCTCACTACCCTCCAGGGAATCGACCCTAATGCAAGTGAGCAATCGCCCAGGTTAAAAGGACACTAGATATTATATTAATTATTACATGACATTGTGTGCTTGGAATAAGGCTCTCGGGTAAGCATTGATACTCAACTAATCAGCAACAGCTGGTGGGGAGCGATTGTTCCTCATCCTAGGCGAGCCAGTCGGCTTACTGGCCGGATTGGTTTCCGGATCTCAGGTTCGACATATCGGTCTTTATCCCTTGGAACGGTGAAACAAAGGAATTCAGTCCTCCTGCGAAATTGCGCCATAGCAGGGTATATGAGCAGGGGGTTGAGCTTACTAAACAGCCCAAAATGATATCGCTGAAGCCGCTTTTTACACTGGTTTCTATCATCAGGAGGCTGAAAACTGCTTATTGATCCTATGTTTTAGACCCCACTCTTGCGCAATTCGCGGGAGGACTGAATTCCTTTGTTTCACCGTTCCAAGGGATAACTCTTTTTGCAATCTATATAGGTACAAGGGACAGGCAATAAAAAGTGGCACAGCGCCGGGGTGGCTGGGTTGATTTTGGACATAATTCTGGAACGCTGCAACCGAACTGTCCTCTCATAAAAAATATCTTGTGATGGTGAAGCACCTCTTAAACCACATCATTTACCATACAGTCCTCAACCAAAGATTAAGTCTCTGTAGCCATTACCACAACAGACAAAAAAAGATATAGAAGAGAGCATGACAGAAGAGTAATTGCTATTGTATATATAAGGAATATTGACCTCTTGAATGAGGTCAGCAGGGCTTTAGTAGAGCCTAGCTAAAATGAGGACAGCAATAAACAGGATGCTAGTTCAAAGGTTCAGGCACCATGCTGAGCAAGTACCTCTAAGTGTTTGGTTTGATGGGGAATGTGCTGGAGGAGAGGTCATCTCCATCACCCATAGAGATTTTCCTTTATCAATTGCATAAGATGGGCGGAAATACTGTTTTCCTGAAGGTCTCCCTTTCAAGTGTACCAACCCTGTGGAGACATCACTTATGCACCGTACCACTTTTTATTGCCTGGGCCTTGTAACTGGATCCGTCCCCCAATTTTTTAGCACTTGATACGGAACGGGAATTACCAGAATCGAGTGATCCGGTATGACCACAATTTTCGCTGGCGAAATTCGCAATCTAGCAGCAAGGGCCATGATATCTAACGTGGAATCTCCCACACTGCATAGGCAGCCGCAAACATTGAGTGAGATGGGTTTGGTAAGCTCGTCGGGACCCCCCCCGGATCCTAGGACGACGATGACATGCAGTTCCGCATCAAGGGCTATCACTCGTAAACGTCCTACAATAGGATTTCAAGCGATCACACATATCGTAGCGAAAAGGATTATCCCACTCGAATATAACTGGTTATCTATGATTACACAAAATTCGCTGCTTTGCGGGATCTATGGCAGCGGTTCATGAGTGGAGGATCTCGCCGAAATTTCTGGTAAAGCTATGAATGTCCATAAGTTATTGGATATGGAAAACATAAAAGAGAAGAGACCCTCTAGGGGAATCGTGCCCTTATAGATTCCCCAAGAAAATCTGGCTGTGTAGTGTGGCCCGTTTATTCGGGGGTCAGACTACGTGATTGCAATAAAAGATGGGAAGGGAGGTTCATGTAATTTCGCTATAATGGTCGAGAAACGAGACTCCGTGGGGATTCTAGTGATTGAATCTGGCTGGGGCATTGGAGCTGCCTTTGCCGCTGAGTTTGGCTTGCCTTGAGCCGCGGCTAAGAGGGTCGAATTTTGCGGTGTTTTTGCCTTGTTGTCTCCCTATCTCTTCGAGTACGGTAAGTGAGGGAATTTTTGGACCTCCTAACGCGAGGTTCAATTATTCGAGGTCTTACCGGGCTTGAGGCTTGGAGAGGGAGTGACAAGAGCGAAGCTGTCCTACCGGTATTGTGTTTGAGGGGTTTGCATATAGTAGCATGTGCAAAGAGGTATTGTCTGGTGGTGCTCGGGTGTTGGTGTGGTAGTGCCGTCTACCGGAATGGTTTGTTTCACATCTCTGGAGGTTTATGACGTTATGCCGATAAAGTAAGCCATGTCCGAAGATCTCGTATCATCTGATACTGCAGTTCATTGGGCTGCCAGAGGCGCATCAGTTACTGTGCTATCGTACTGTTTTTGTGCTGTGCGATGGATGCCTCTCGGTTCCAGCTATCCTAGGTTTCGGATTGCTGGTAGACTCTTTTTTCCAAACTATTATAACACCCTATTAGATAATTCGGGGTCGGCTGAGGCAAAAAGTTAGGGATGCCGATACCGGTACTTGAGTGCGAAAGGTTGATAGACGAAATCACTGGGTAACTTTATAGTCACTGGGCGGGCTTTGTGTTTAGCTGGTGTTGGGCTGCGGTTGGTACCTGTAGGCGCAAAAACAATAGGATTGTTGAAACTCGTAGGGGAAGGATTTGTTGAGAGCCTTTTGGATCACTCTCAGCGGCTGATTCGGCCTACAACAGGTATCACAAGCCGTAGGGGCAGGCTGCTTTGCGGTTATGCTAGGAGATCCCCAACCTGCATGGAGTGGAGCCTGGGGGCTATTGTCAATTATGATACATTCTGTGAGGGAAATGAAAAACAGTCGAACAAGATTTCCCATTAACGGCGATCTCTCAGAAGGGGCCGTTTCCCCTGATGAAAAAAAAAAGAAATCCCAAACAAACGAAATGCCTAGTTGTAGTGGAAAAGAGGAAAGGGGAGGAAATATAGGATGGAAAAAGTATTAGAAGAGGTAAGAATAGGGTACAGCGGTGACACAGGCAAGAAAGAAAGCAGCAGGTCTAGCACCTCAGGAGTCATGGTGCAGGAGTGGGATTCAAAGGCTTGGCAGGCCTAATCATTCTCATCGTGAATAATCAATCCGCCCCCCTCGACTACTGGTTCATCCTCCTCTGCAATACTGACAGTCTCGTGAATTCCACCCGTAGTTCCTAAATTATGTCCCTTCTTCTTCTCAACCTCAATCTCGGTATCCTTTGAAGCGACTGTAGCTGCCGCCTTTCCTTCCTTCTGTTTTCTCCTTCTCCTTCGGTTCTTTTCTGTTTTCGCAGCATCCCTCTTTTTCATCTCCTCAGCCTTTTCCCTGAATGCCTTCTCCTCTGCCTCCCGCTTAACTTCTTCTTCCATCAATCTGATTCGTTCGTACTCGCGTCTCCGAGCAGCCTTGTAAACGTGGAACTCACCGGATCCAGCCCCGGCTGAAGAGCCTTGAACATTGGCGACGATTTCGGGTGGAGGAGGGAGAGCTTTTGGAGCGCCAGGTTTTGGGATGTGTATCTCGCGATCAGGTTTTGCGAAAAGGGCTGTAAGAGTTGCTGCTTGGGCTGACGCAGGGGAGAGAGCTCTACGCTTTGCAGGACGGCGGGAACGGCGGTCGAAAGAGGTCGGGATTGATTCTGGTATAGGTTCCGACATGTTTGGGAGTTATCCGTGGAAAGTGATTTGTTTGGTTGTGGAGAGGATAAGGTATTGGGGGGGGGGGGGGGTAGTGGTAGTAGTTGTAGCAGTAGTGTGTGAGCGGAGAGAGGCGTTTCTTCGCCTGAAGGCTGGGAAACGAAACCCTTTTGCGACCTCCGTGGAAAAGATTGCAGGTGCACGCGAGGGTTCGTTCTTGAAAAGTTGTGGCTTGGTTACCCGGCTTGTTGGGATTTTTGTGTGACACTGGATGGCCTATGATGAAATCGGAGACGAGTTTTAAGAGGGCGAACGGAGTACTGTGGAAACGACCGAGTATTTTGTTCTTGGGGAGGTCTATTCGGGAGCCTATGCTAAGATACTATGACAAACATGTATCATATTATAGAGCGAGCGCCCTTCTAAGGCCTTTCCCCTGGCTGAGTCACCGATACATGCGTGGAATACAAGAACGAGCGAGTGGTTCTCTTTCTCCACTACTTTGCTCCTTCCTTCTCCTTCAAACCCATCAACTTCCTCCTATTATACGCGTGCAGCCACCTTTCATCCCCTAACACCCACTTTCTGGTGATCCACACTGGTGCAGCTGGGGTTTTTCTTGACTAGATATTCGGACAGGAAAACGCCAAACCTTCTCAACAGTTCTTTACCTCCCAATTGTCTTTATCCTTCTTTTAAATATTTTGTGGGTCTGCCGTTTTTTTGCCTCGTTGCGGCTCTACCCTCCCAGCTGCTAGTAGGCAGCGCTTTCTCTGACGACATCCGTCGAGAACGCAAAGAAGTAATTTCCAACATGGAAGCACCAAAGCCAAGACCCCCGGAAGGAACTTGGGATACGGTTTGCTCCCTCTTGTCGTGAAACACTGATTGGGGCCCTCAACTAACAATTCTTCCCCAGTTGTTTCTGGAGGACACATGTTGTCTTAAGGAATTCCCGGAGCTCGTGGGTGTTATTTCCGTACGTCCCTTCTACTCTCATTGCTTCTTCGGTGATCTGGCTATCCGGCAGAGCTAGTTGTACTGATACACTTTCTAGAAAACATGGCATGAGCCCGACGATGAGTGGGATGATGAACCGGATTTCGTTCCTGGTAGCATTGCTACAGAGAACGACATGAACAGCTTTCTGGAAACTGGCCAGGTTTGTCCTTTATCCCATTCAAGTTTGCCACGCTGACGCAAACATCTGTTTGGTGTTTAGCCTCCCCGCCACTTTGCCGTCTTTGAGCCGTCAACGCCGTCCCAGAGGTGTAGGCTTGTTCACGAGTCCGAGGTGAAAGTTCTCGACCGGGCGCTTACATTCGGAGATGTCGTAAAGCGAAATCTCAAGTCTCCCATGTCAGGGACTGTAATTTCGGTTTCCACGGAAGTTAGTGTGCAACATTCCTTCCAAATCCCTTCAGAGCCGACTTCTGTTATTACCGGTATTCCTGAAGCTGAGCTTTGTCTCGCGCATGAATGGAACGATGGCGATCTTGTAGTCTATAGGGGTTGCTGGATCGGTGTTGTCGAGGAAGTGATTGATGAGGTTGCAATTCGTTTGGAAAATGGAAGCGTGGTGGTACCTGAGGATTCCGCTGAATTGGAAATTCCCATTTTGAGTCAGGAAGAGGAAGTTGCCGTCCAGCGGAGTATATTGTCGTTGGCCCATGGGGATAGTACGGATGCGACTGATCTATCTGGCGAGCGGCGACCGTCGGGGCTCTCTCGACGCACAGGAACAGTACCAGCGCCAGCTCTTCTCTCTCCCGGCTTCACTGTGGCTACTTCAAAGGCAAATCTTCGGAGGGGGAAATGGCTGTATGGAGCTTATAATCCGAATGTCTATCCTACTGGAGTGATCGTTGCCGTAAAGACAACAAAGCTTGGTGTGCGTTGGCTCCGTCAGAATTCAATGGTTACTGGTCGCTTCATACCGGTGGAACGACCGAGTACATGGCTAGAGCTAGAAGAGGGGTTACACAAGCTCAAGAGATTTTGTAAATCAACGGGCGGATTTGCCAGCTTGGACGGGACGCCGCATACTGCTAGTGGAGCCACCGGTGGTGGAATTCTTCAAGTCGGAGACAGAGTGCGATTCAAGGACTTACCTGGCGCTGTCACAAGGTACCCTGGAATAAAAAACATCCCGAGAAGTGATGCAATGGGATTTGATATCAATACTTTCGGGATAGCTTCCACATTAACGCGCGTTAGGATACGTTGGCAAGACATGACGGAGACAGTTGACAATGCTAGGGATTTGACACCCTATCTTAATGTTGACGAGCAAGAAGTTTGGCCCGGAGAAATCGTTATGCTAAAACATGACCATGACGGCTCACCCAAACCTTTAGGCTATCCCAGCCAGGGAGTTGTCTCGCCCCCTCCCGGTGCCCAGAAGGACAAAGTCGGGGTGGTGCAAAGTGTAAACTCTCGGGAGCGAGTGGCGAATGTCAGGTGGTTCAAGAACCCCATTATTGAATTCAGCGGCGGTTGCCTGATGCCAGGGTTTAAGACCGGGGAGCTAGGAGATGAAACGGAGGATGTCAGTGTTTACGAGGTGATGGACCTTGAAGCATTCTCCGTGAGAAGGGGCGATTTTGTATCAATTTCGCCGGAATATAGTGCGGGTTCTAGTTCCGGAATTGCTGTGGCCTCTGCTGGAGGTGGTGCAGGTCGAAATGCGCACGGCCAAATACACCCTCTGCGACGGGAAGATGTCGACTGGGCAGGGCTGGGGGGAACGGATACGCTGAATACCAATATACCAGTCAATGCGTTGGACAATAACCTCCTGATGAACTTGAGTGCAGCATTGGGCGCTAGTAGCGACCCTCAATTGCAGGGAGTTGGTCGCCAGTTGAACCAAATACCGTTTAATAGCGCCACTCAATATCTGCAACGTTCACCAATGCCACAAAACTCATCTCGGCCCAGGACACCTTACGAGGAAGCTTATCTAGCACAGCCGGTCGATTGGCTTGGCGAGGTTGTTGATATGGGGATAGATGGTTTGGTTACTGTGCGGCTTGGAGCGTTGGATGCGCCTAGGGACATCAAAGTTTCAATTGACCGACTTTTTATTGTGTTCAATGACGATATGGATTTTGATGATATCTTGGAGGGGGGGGCGGCTGATTTGGATGATGACCTAAGTTTTGAAGAAGTGTCTGATTCAGGTAGTGACTGGAGCGCTATTGCTAATTCCCGGTTTGCTTTTGGGGTTGGTCCTCAGACTCCTATCGCGGAGAATATTTACTACGAAGGCGGCGAGCGACTTGATAATGGGGGAGAGGAAGACTGGCTTACGGATGACGATATGGAAGTGGATAGCAATTCCTCTGTTGTCGATATGGATATCTCTGTTGCCCCCGCAAAGGCTGGCATCCAAGTGACTACAGTGGAGCATGGGATGGAAACAGGCAAAATTGGGACAGGCGGGGAAACTGAGGCTACAAAGGATGTGACCGCACAGACCTGTCCCCAACACGTCCCACCCCTACCTAATAATATTCCAGCACCGGAGGCATTCTCGATACCAGAGACTTCCAAACAACCTGCCCGGTTTGCCATTTTGGATACTCCGGTTCCTTCCGATCACACATTCGTAAAGGGTTATGCAACACGCCCCGAGCCAACGTTTCTCCGGCGCATGAACAAGGAGCATAAGATTCTCTCGACATCTCTCCCGGATGGGATCATGGTTAGGGGGTGGGAGTCGCGTCTTGACCTTTTGCGTGTGCTTATAATCGGTCCTATGAATACCCCGTACGAACTGGCGCCATTCTTCTTCGATTTCTACTTTTCGGATACCTTTCCGCAATCTCCGCCTATCGTGCATTTTCATAGTTGGACCGGGGGTGTTGGGAGGGTTAATCCGAATCTATACGAAGATGGAAAGGTTTGTTTGAGTCTTTTGGGAACATGGCATGCAGAGCAGAAGAATGAAGCGTGGTCGGCTGGGGGTAGTACTGTTTTGCAGGTGCTTGTAAGTTTGATGGGATTGGTACTTGTTCGGGAGCCCTATTACAGTAAGTTGCCCTTTTTTCCTTTCTTCTCTATCCCACAACACTACCATGATGACCTGAGTGCATTTGGCTCGAGCGGAAAGTCATATACTCTTGGAGTGTGTGATGGCCCCGATGAGGAAAAAACCACGCTACCTTATAAACAGTTCTGATCATAGCATTCTTTTTTCCCCCTTTCCCCTTTCCTCCCTTTGGCCTTGCCTTCTTGTGTTTCGGACAACAAGAGCTAACCAAACTACGAACGCTAGACGAAGCCGGCTTCGGAGTCTTTGCAGGAGCCGACGAAGTATCCCTCGCCTCAGCTCTGTATTCCGAGAAAGCCTACATCCTCTCTCGCGGCTTCGTGAAGCATGTTCTGGAAACACCTATGTCCGGCTTTGAAGAAGAGATCAAATGGCTGTACCTTCCCCGCCAGAACGGCGGCTTGAATCTCCTTGAAGAGGTAATCAGTTCGACTAAAGAAGTTGTTAAACGCTCTGAATGCGGAGAACTCCGCATCGGGAGGAAGGTGGAGGGGGCGGCGAGGGAGGGAGTTGGCAACGTCACCGCCGGGGCGCTGATTTTACTGAAGAGGAACCTGCAAGCTCTTGAGAGGATTATGGAGAGGGGTTAGTCTTGCCTGTAATGATGTGTTGATGCTTTTTTCCCTCTTCTACAAATTCAAAGTGCTTTTCTTTCCTACTTGCCTTTTTTTTTTTTTGGCTTGCTCTCCTTCATAGAAATGGATTTGCGGTTGGCGTTTGTATGGTGGAGTGGGTGGTAGTACTGGGACTGTGGACACGAGCATGACTGAGTGAGCGGGGAAAATCGTGCAAGTGGTGCGAAAAACTGAAAGTTTGTTTCAGTGGGCCGGTGTACCGTAGCCTTAGATGGTTTCATTCAATTCGATATGTGTTATTCTCAATTCCGTCCCTTTCTGTTAATTTGCTCATAAGCATGGAATTAACATTCGTCGCTCGATAAATTGTTACATAAATGTTGCCGAGTGATACATTATGCCTAAGTCAGTCGCGGGGTTGTGAGCATAGCATTGTATGCATGTAAAGCGACTAACCAAAAGTCTTGGTGACTACTTTGTTTCACACCAAAAACCTCACTTTACAACTTTTTGTTTTGAGAACTGGGTCTCCTTTTTCCTAAACTTGTGATTTAAAGTCATTTTATCTGTGTAATATCTCAAAATTAATTTGGAATGTGCTAGTTACTAATGGATTGCCCAACAAGCTTGTGGGGCTCTACTATCGCTTTAAATCTATCACTATCGCTAGTTTGCTAAGATAATTGGCATAGCCACTGCTAACAGCAATGTTCCAATCTTTGACAGCCTGTATCATGATCGGGAGGGGTTAGGAGATTCTGTCAGCCATGGATACTCTCTCCGTATGTATAATATTATTATATACATCATAGCTGCCTGGAAGGCTTTTATTTTTGGAAAGTTATCTGCATACGGTACGGTAGTTTCAGTATAAGAGCCTGGTTAAAAACCTCTCACAATGACGGTTTTTTGGTGTAAAGGGGTCAACTCACCAAGACTTTTGGTTATTCGCTTTAATTCATCCTTTAATGTCTGGACACTTTTGAATTTTGCGGTTGAGGAGGTAGGGAGCTCTGTGATACCACTTCTGGGATTCCATGGCTAGAAGAAGAAGCGCGCGGAGTTGTCTTTCAATCCCTAAACTAAATTTACCATTTTCTTTTACACCTTGAAAGACGCTGTTTGTGGTATCAGTTAGTCTGTCCCCCGATGCCTTGACGGTCTGCACTGGCAAACAGCAGACAAGGGAAGCGAAGGGCAGCACGAGTGATATTATATGAATCATATTTCCTGACACGACGAAAGGGTGTTCGCTACCCGGCGTTGGGCCAACCCGCCTACATTCTATTTCTCCCCCTCCCATTCTATTTTCTTGGGACCGGTTCTCGCATCAGCCCATTTCTCTACTACTATACCAAAACCCCATCGCGACAATACGTGCCCTACCTGCTCCCTCCAGTTCCTTGGCAGGCCCCAAATCTCCACCACCACCTTAAATAGCCTCCGCTCTCCACATCTCTCTCGCTCTCTCTCTCTCCTATCCACCCATCCATCCACAAACTCAAGCGCAAACGCAAACAGGAAACAAAACCCTTAGCAGAACAAAAATCAAACAAATGCCGCCGGTTTTTCACCCTCCCGAGTCCGCTACTCTAGCGGCAGAACGAGAAAAAATCATGGCAAGGCCTCCACCGAGAAAGGCTCCCATGAGCTCCATCCCAAAAAAACCAACCAAGGGTGGAGGGAAAGCAAAAAGGGCGCCGAAGAAGAGGGGGAGGAAGAAGAAGGAGAAGGCCGAGGAGGTGGAGAGCTCCGGCGAGAGCGTGATCGTGAGTGATATTAAAGCTGTAACCTTTATCGGTAAGTTACGATTTCTGAGTACTGTATCGGATGTAATGAGAAAGAATGAGATCAAGGCTGACTTTGTATCACCATTGGCAGAGGATTCGGACAGTGACTCTGCTGATGATGGTGGAAGTTCCGCCGGAGGAGAGAGTGATTTTTCGGAGTATAAGGACACAAGCTATGTTGTTGGTATGATATGTTTGCATTTAGACAGTTAATGAGATGAAGTCTGACTTTGCATCCTAGTGAAACGCCCTACTAGCAAGGGAGCCACAGGCAAGGGAGCTTCTTCCAAAACATCCTCAGCCAAAAATACAACTACAGCTAGCGGAGGGTCTGCTCGTAAAGGGTCCGCTCGTAAAGGATCCGCTCGCAAATCTGCTGTGGATAAATCTCCCAAAAAGAGAGAGGGCAAGAGCACTCCTGGAAAAAAGGGCAGGGCCACGGTAGGAAACACCGCGGAAGAGAATTCAAACCTCCTTCTTGATGACGCTGAGGACGGATACTATCCGGACGACGAGAACGACGAGGGCTACCCTGAAACTTCCAAAACTCCTTCAAAGAGAGCTGCTAAAAAGGCTACCGGCGGATCCGTTGGGAAAGGCACTGCTAGTAAGACTACTAGGAAGACTTCTGCTGGCAGGAAGACGCCTACGAAAGCGACTGTCGGGGTAACTACTAGGTCCTCACTTCGCAAGAAAGCCCTCATGGGACCTGAGAGTGAGGGTGAGCAGGAGGGGAACAACAGCAATTTGCTCAAAGGTGGGGCTATTGGTATGTGGCTTTAATGGCGTGTTGATTCTGATGAGGACTTTAACTAACGAGATATATCTAGAGCCGGGGATGGCCACTGCTAAAAAGCGCAAAGCGCTCAGCATAGAGGACAACAGACTCAAAAAGGTAGCCAAAACAGGCACAGCCAAAAATGTTGGGGTCGTGAGGGCTGGTTTGGAATCTTTGTCTCTTGGAGGTGCCGACGACGACGCTGGTAAGGCTGGCGGATCTAGTAAGTCACATAGCGCAAATTATATCAAGTTAAATTGTCCTGCTAACATACGCTCTCACTTTCACAGTGGGCAAATCCTTTGGCGGGCGCAATACTGGCTATATTATTAAAGGTGGAACTCGTACGTACCTCCCTTCGATCTCTCAACTATTTAGATTCTAACTCAGAGAATACAGCCGAGCAGCGCGCTGCCATTATAGCGACCAACAGCCAAGATCACTCCGTTCTCCAAAGTGAGCCAGTCATTGGCAAGAACCGCTTGAGGTATGGTGGCAAATCTATTGCTAGGCTTCAAGAGCTGTGGAAGATGGGGCCACCTAAGTACGACTCAAAGTAAAACCTCCCTCAGGCACTGGGTGTCACGATTGTCCTTGTGAAGCATCGGGAGCTGAGTGAGTAGTGTTTTTTCGGGGGACTAGAGCTTATGTTTAATTTTTTTGCAAATTTTTTTGCAAATTTTTTTGCAACATAGTGTGTGGGGTAGTGTTTGGGTATTTTAGAGAGGGGCGGGGATCTAATTATACCTATCTTAGCTGTTGATTTAGTGAGTGTTTTCGTGGTTTTGTAGGCACTGGGGGGACCCAATGGGGATGCCTGTTTGTTTGTGTTACCTGCCACAACTTTCCTACCGCATGGAGGGAAGGCCTATCTACTATCGAGTATCCTACATAATTCAGCTCAAAATTGAACCCGCTCCGTACTTAGGCATTGGGGATGAGAGAGACTGGAGGGGGGTTTCGGAACCGTTGGATTCCCCTTTTGTCTCTGCATTGCCATTCTTATATCAAGGCTCAAGACTCAGGCTTTTTCTTTTCGTCTTTTCTGAAATATTCTCTGGTGACTGTTCTACCGGTTGTTTATCTTCTCTTGCTAATTTCCTGGATTAGCGTTGATAACCTAACCCGACGTTCAGGGCTAGAACAGTACGAGTGATACTATATGATTCTATCTCCCGACGCTGAAGGAAAATACACAGTACAGCATTTAGCGACACGAATGGGCTTCTTTTCTATCCTCCTTTCCTTTTTCTGCTCCTCTAATTCCCTCTTCGCTTTGGTTAGGTCGCCCGAAAACCCTTCTATTTCCACCATCAAAGATCTGCTTCGAGGATATGTGCCCTACCTGCCTCCCACACATTCCTTGGCACCCCAAATGCCCACTGCAGCCATATCCATAAGTGTCTCTTATCTATCTCCCCCACCGACGAAACCACAAACAGCAGGCCCGAGACAATACCCGTTGTGGAACAAGAGGGATAACAAATGCCCCCAGTTCTACGGCCTCGCAAGCCTACCCCGGCTGCGGTGGAGCCTACTGTGAAATACGAAAAACCTAAGGCGAAGCCGAAAAAGAAGAGCCCTGCAAGCAAGCCATTGGCTCAGAAGGAAGTAGCTGGAACACCCGCGGCGCGAAAGACGACGGCGAGAAAGACTTCCAAGAAGAAGACACCGATTCAGGGGGGAGGGAGAAGCAACAGGAAGGGAAAGAACAAGGTTGTCAAGGAGGAGGGGGGCCCTCATAGGGACCCCTCAGAGAGCCGTGTTCAAGTTGTAATCATTGTTGGTAAGTTCCTGTTTGAGTTCACGGTGCGGGATCGAGGCTGAAATGGCATTACTAGTGAATCGTCGCTGTAAGAATCAGGGAGGACCCGACGGCCCTGCTAAGGGTGGATCTTCTGTTGAGAGGGGGAGTGATGTTTCGGGGTACAAAGGGGAAATTCCTGCCGGTATGATAAGTTTAAGGCCCTGTTTGGTTGCTTGTGCCATGGTTCCATTTTTTTGGGCGGCGATTTCTGCTGCGAAAATGGCCTTCTCTCCATTTTGAAATGGTACCATCGCAACCAAACAGGGCCAAAAACTAGATATTTAATGGACCAAGGCTGACTTTCTTCGCTAGCGAGAGGCGCCCGAGACACTCCTGCAAAATTTGTCGCGACCAAGGGACTTACGGCCAATGACCCCCCAGTCAATCAGACCTCTGCCAACAAAAAACCAGCTCTTAAACATGATATTCGCAAATGGGCTGGTGCTGAATCTCCTGCCGCTCCGCGTACCTCCGCTAGGAAGAAGGCCAATAGGGCCTCAACTACTGCCGGGAGAAAGTCCGCCGTAGAGAAGACCGCTACCCAGAAGAGAGTAGAACATGATATGTCCGACGATAGCTCTGAACTTGGAGACGACTCCGGAGAGGGCAGTGATGGGAGCTACAAACCAAGCCCAATTAGAACAAGGCCTAGAAGATCCAAACAAAAGTGTGTCGGAGAAACAAAGTCACAAGCATCCAAAACACCTGCAATCACCGCAGCTAGAAAGGTTCCAGCACAGTCTGTCCAGAGGGCGGGAGTAGGCAAGACTGCTAGGAAGCCTGCGGGGAAGAAGATGTTTGCAGGACTGGCTTACACAGTTGCCACTCGATCTCCGACTGCTAGGAAGGCCACAATGGGACCTGAGAATGGGGAGAGGAGGGAAAACAATGGTTTGTTTAAAGGTAAGGTCATCGGCATATGAGTACCTTCGACACCCGCTCTAACAATTGCGATTATTAACAATATTTCCTGATAAAGAACCTGTCAAGACCGCTACCCGCAAGCGTCCAGCAACTACCCCGGCGTGCCATGAAGTGAGGAAAAGAGCAAGGAGAGCCACGGGCCTTAGTGCCGGGGCTGTTAGAGCAGATATCCCAACTGTTGTGATTACCAGAGCCGGAAATGGGTTTGCGGATGGATCTACATCCCAAGTTCAAGGCTTTCAACAATCTTCTTCCTCCTCACTTCACCAACCTCTCAGGTTCTATTTGGATCCAGAGGTGGAGGCGAGTAGATCTGGTAAGTCAATACATCCTACATCAAAGAAGAGAGAGTTTATCCATTTAAAGAGCTGCACTGACACGCCGCATCACCTACAAAGAAGGCCCGCTGTTCGCCGCCTTGCATTCTCGTTTCGGAATCTGAGTCGGTCCTTGTATATCATGGACCGCCTCACTCATAATTTAAAATTTAACTAGTTAACCCCAGTGGAATAATGCACCCCACCACCGTCACGAATGCCTCCTTCAACTGTTACAATACCTCTTTTGACCTCGGTCATGTCCTCCTTTGTTTTTTCTTTTCATTAGAACAATGTGTTGAGTAGCGTTTTGTGTATTTTAGAGTTAGGGAGAGGGGGTGGATCTAATTGAGCTGAGTTTGACTAGTAATTGAAGAGTTTTCGTGAGTATGTGGAGCTGGAGACGATGTGGTCTCGGTCGCGATTGGGGCGGATGGCCTTGTGAATTTATTGGCCACTCTCATTGTGTTACCGAATACTGTCAACCTTCGCATGGGAGAGCGGAGCTTGGGTACTGTCGGTGGTGCGCCGGTATGATATAACCCAACAGACCGTGAGACCTCCCCTATAGAGGTTGGAGGTCGGTGTGTTTTTCTTCTCGGTTATGACTTTATGTCTACTCTACTCTTTGTCTTCCAAGGGGTTGTTCTTTCCCCCCTGGCTTTGTTTATGGTTTATTCTACATGTTTTCAATGCGAAGTTACTTTATATCTAACCTTTTGTCAGGAATTGAATTTGAACGGCTTGTCTTGCAGCAAGAGATTGTTAATTAAGTGCGCTCCCTAGCTAAGAGAAACATAAATGATATATATATACCCCATCTTGGTGACTCAGGCCATTACACGGAATGCTAGTCTCCATGCCACCCTCATATCTGCAATAGCGGGTAGGAAGCTCAGACTAAGCTCTCGTTCCTTAACCTAAAAGACCATTTCTCAACGCTTTTTGAATCTTCCGAACCAGTGATAATCTGAGACCGGTGATCTCTTTTGAGCATAGTTTTTCACCATACTATCTCAATTTACACTAGCTTCTGCCTTTGCTTTTTTAATAATAGTGAATACTGTTTTAGAATTCCGGGTGCTCAGAGTATGGTTTCCATGGTAATAGCAGCTAGTGCGCTCAAAATAGTACATACTGTAGATCCTGTTTGGTCTCATGAGAGCTGGAATAATTGAACCCGGCACTAGACGTCCAAAACTCTTTCTTGGATAGGGGGCCAGAGCACTGCGAAAACTGACCGCTTCAACCCGGGCTTTAACAAAAAAAAAAGTGAAAGCGCCGGGCCTTGTCAGCAAAGGCAACTCTAGCGTCCTAGTACGAGGTTGAATTATTCTAGCTCTTATGGTAGTTTTTATTTTATTTTAAAAAAGTAGCGATTCCTCCACTTCTATATTTTTTTTTTCACGATTGAAGTATGTCTAAATTGGGCTCTGTCCTGCATGCTACAAAAATCAAGATTTATTTAAAGAAATCTTGCGATAGTTTAGGATTGCAGTTTTTTCCCTAGCTAAATATATTTCTTATATGATAATAATAATATTATTATGTGTGTTGGTGTTTGTTGGGAGAAAATCTTTTTCTAGACATGGTATGAAAAAAGCTTAGGGTTAATTAATTGGACGAGGGCCGAGAGAAGTATCACAGGCGGGGTTTAGGTTAAGTGGGAAAATATTGGCTGATGATGTGAGGCTCTACAAAAGATTTATGCAAATATTTTTTTTGGAATGTAAACGGCAGGACCATCTTCCCTCTTACCGCTCACCCCCTTTGTATTAGTTATGTTTTTGCTGGAAAATTCTTTGTCTATCTGCTACTACTACTTCGGCTAAGAGCTATGGTATATTGCTACATCCCCCACTGAGGGAGAGGGCGAGTGATAGTTTGTGGATGAATATCTGCTGAAGAAAAAATGACAAAAAGAAAGAAACTGGAAAAAATTAAAGACGTCTCCGGTTGTCACTAAATTTTCCCATGGTAGGAATATTATAGAATTTTCTTGCACCTGGGCGGTACCTGGTATTTATTCTAAGTTGGTCTTTAACTAGTGGGGTACTCGGAGAGGTTCCCCATTAATCTGATCAAGCACAGAGAAACTTCTGCTGCGCGGCCTGCTGGCACGAAAAATAACACTGCAGAAAGCTCCCTGGTTTTCTATCGTCCGCTTCAGTTGGCGATTTGGTTATTAGCTGGTACGGTTTTGAGCCTTCGGGGGAATGCGAAGTTGCACTGCTGGGAAAAAGCGGGGCAATCCAAGGACTATGATACTAACTTAGAGTACTATTAGAAGCAGATCGTAGCTGTTCCCACAAAGCTGTGTTTCCTAAAATGTAGGGGAATTCTGCTCTATCGCGGCTTTGTTTCATTATATTATGGCACACATACCCCATTTAGTAATGCCCAAAAATAGCCAACTTTTTTCGACCGCCAATCGTGCGGTAGGTGTCGCAATATGCTGGGGAATTTAGTATGATACAGTATATCATTTACAGGCTTCATTGGCAAAAGTTTAGCCTAACTCTAGCTTGGAGGTGAACCGGTAGTCGATGTTAAACCTTCAAATCGTCGTCTTTCGGGATGCCGCTACTAACCCCTCTAATAATTTCGCTGTATTAGCAGCGGCTGGGAAGCTAGCCCAATACTCTAAGGCCTGTTTGGATGCAACGGTTCCGTTCCGTTCTCCAGTACAAATCGCTCTTTTCCTTCCGTTTCAAAACGAAGAGGAGGCTATTTTCATAGTATAATAGAAACGGTCGCCCAAAGGAAGGCCCATTTTTGCCAAACAGGCCCTAACACTACCACCGTTGACGATGCTCCCACTTTAGTCCGAATGGGGAAACTAATAGAATTCTAACTATGATACTATCAACGGTTGAACCCCGCCGTCGATCTTTAAATCCCTGTCGCTAGATCAAAATCCTCCTCTCCCGTTTTCTCTCTCATTAACACCACATCACAACTACAACAAACACAAGCAACACCGTTAGTCGAAACAGAACCAAATCCAATGCCACCTATTCTCCGTGCCCGCAAGTCCGCTGCTCTGGAAGTGAGTCCTACTGTGGAGCGGCAAAAAAAAAAAAAAGCAAGCCAAAGCGAAAGGTGAAACAGAAGCCGGAGAACTCTGCACCTGAGCATAAGGTTGAGAAACACGAAGCTGAATCGCCCGAGGAGTTAGCGGATAAGCCTATTGTGCATGATTATGATGTCGATTCACCTCTTTCTTCTCCCCTTACCCAGCCTCTCCATGTCACTTTTATCCCAGAAGCTCAAGGGAGCGAATCTGAGAACAGTGGTAAGTCAACACGTTTCGCATCAAAGAGGGAAGTATTATTTATACCATTGTCCTAACATCCATTATCACTCCTAAAGAAGGCCCACCTTTCACTTTTCGGTATAGTGGCCTTACACTCATCGGTGGAACCTGTACTTGACACCTCCCCCCTCTTGAGAGCTCACTCAGTGCACCTAACTGACAGATCCCAGTCGAACAACGCGCCTCCGTTATAATGGCTTTCCTGGACTCTAGAGACGGCTCTGGTGTCCAAAATGAGCCTATCATCGGTGAGGGCTGCCCCAACTAAGGCTGCATATCCGGTTCCAGGTATAAAAGCATCGTGGGAGATGGGAGTACCTGAGTACGGCTTGAGGTAAACTTCCTCTTGCTCGCTGGTTCCTGTTGCTGTTTGTGGGATGCTAATGGATAAGAGAGGGTAGATGTTTTCAATAACCTTGTCTTGTTTTTGCTCTCTATTATTCAAATCATGTTTGGGGTAGACTTGTGTGTTTTTAAGTCTGGGATGGGAGGCATCCAGTCTCATTGGGCTTGGCCGTTGGTTTAGTGAGTGGGAGAGTTATCTCGAGTGACTCGTTCAGCAGGTTAGAGAGTGGGAGGGACTGAGTATTATACTGTACTGTCAAACCATGTCCTAGTGTAATCCAGCTGAGAGTCCGATATCTGTCGGCAAATAATAGAGGTAAAAGATCTTTCCTAAAGTCTTCTCCTTCCTTTCGGGAAAAAAGGAGGGACCCTATATCAGATTATAGTGATTTCCTTCTTGGAAATTGTAAGTGGAAGGGAGGATGTTATTATGAGTAGCTGAATTTTTTAGATATAGTATGGAAGCATTGATCGGTATATACTTTTGCTCATGTCCTCCTGCAGTAATTTTCCAATATAGGGAGGGGGGGGGGGCTCGTCTGGTATCATTAGGGTTTATAGGCACATCTGTGGTGAGTTAGTAGACAACAAAAGCAAGATGTATTTTTATGCCAAGAAGGGACCTTGCTAGGGTGTCGGATAGCGCCTTGATTTACCTCTCGTGGGGTTAGAGACTCTTGATACTCTCGATTAATTTCCGTGATATGATATAATAATTACCTCCTCTTACTGAATTTAGTAACAGAGAGGAATTTGCCGACATCACAATGTGGAAGGTGTCTACGATTTCTTGCTCATCCGGCAGCTTCGATACAAAAGTCCTCCCCCCGTCCACTCTCTTTGGAGCCTACAATAAGCCGTATGCTTTACATGGTTGCGCTAGGAAGGAAAAACCCACTCTATTGGTCTAATCCCTTTAGCCTATCACCCGATACTTACCCGATACCAAGCGGGATGCTCTTTAGCACCGCTCTGTAGCGGCACTGTACCTAAGACAGCGCAAACTATTGGCAAAAAAATTGAGAGAGGCTATCAAGAGGACAACTGGAGAGAGTTTAGGGAGGCTTGTGTGATCAATGAAGTGCCCAATTGCTCTGTACATGGATACTCATATGTGATCCGGAGATGCGATTGTTCAGTGCTGGGGGTAAACTCGCTTCGGTTGTGGCTTTATTTTGGGAAGTCGGTGTTAAGTTAGCGATTGAGTGTGTGTTCCTATCATGGGGGTAAGCTATAGAAGGCTTGGTGATGCATAAGTAGACACCGAATCGAGGACCCAGGTACGATACTGTTCCCGGTGGCGTTATTCATGTTCTCTGCAGGTACTAACCCCGTGCTCGTGATGTCGAAGCGTTTTTTTAAAAAAGACTGCTATTGCATGCCACCAAAAGTTGGCCTTTTTGCTTGTATTTGGGCGGTATGCAATAGAAGTCTCCCCCCTTAAAAACTCTTCGGCATCGCGAGTAGGCGGTGGCTTGATCACTGAGCACAATCTCACCCATATCGATAGCTTGAGTTTCGTTTAAATGACTTGGGATTAATAATACATAGTTGTTCCCCGCTTTAAAACATTAGGTACGGTATGATACTAAAAGAACTATAAGAATGATCTAAAATACAAGGGTGCGAGCCCAGCTTCTCCCTCTCTCATCATATACTTTTCAAACCGTTTCTGCCCATCGGAGGGAAATCGTCAACGACCCTCCGTCACTCCCGCAATTTTCCTTTCCATCAAATCTCGATGCTACGATCAATCGATCTCATAGTCTACCTCATCCACGAAAGGATCCGGGACGTACGTGAATGGCACAAAGTCCCTGGTGGCAGTAGCTTGTGGCTCGTGGACGGGGCCCACATCTGTTAACCTCTGGGGCTCCGGTACACCTTCGTCAACAAGATTGGCCTGCTCTGCATTCTCCTGCTCTGCCTTCTCTTGCTCTGCCGCTTCGGACCTTGTCTCCTCCTCATCCTCCTCGTCCTGCTCATCATATTCTGCAAGACTAATGTACTCGGGGCTCTCGATCTCTCCTTCTGCAGTTTTAATGTGCTTCGTTTTACGTGGGGTCTCAGGCAAGTACCGGTATCTTGGCTTCTTACTTTCTGGAATAGTCTCATGGTCCTCTTCCGCTTTTCTCTTTTTAGAGCATGTCTCGTTGGAATGCGGCACGGCTTTTTCAGTCTCTAATGGAGCCTTTGCGGCGGTGTCGTTTCTGATTGGTGCCGGCTCCGTGTCCCCCAGCGTTTTTTCAGAGTATTCGGTAGCACTTATACGTCCTGACTTCTCGACCTTGGGTTCCGCGGTTCCAATGCACTTCATTTCACCCGGGTTCTCCTCCTGTACCTTTGGCTCGGATGTGTATCTCTGTTTCTTGACATTATCCGGGATACCCTCTGGGTCTTCTTCTGCTTTTCTCTTTGTTGATCTTATCTCGTCGGCATGAGACACAGCTTTACCGGCCCCCAACTGAGTCTCCGCGGTGGAACTATTTCCTGGGGCTGTTTTCGCCTCGTCGTCATTGATCCTGTTTGCCAGCACCTTGGCGCTCTGCTCCGCTCGCTGTTTCTTAATTTTCTGTTTTAACTCATGTTCTTGTAATATGGCCTTAAAATTTCTGATCTTGCTCTCATAAGCGGCTATCGCCTGTGCCTTAGTGGAGTCTGGCTGGAGGTGTTCTGGCCTTTTCTTCCTTGGGGCCATAGGAGTTTTGACGCCTAGGGCAGTTCCGACAGGTGTCTGCGTTAGATCTTTGCTGATGTTTCCCGCAGACTTGATTCCCTCTGGCTTGGTTTCCTCCGGCTCCGTTCCCTCCGACCCGATCCCTGTGGACTTGCCTCCCTCTGTCTCGATCCCCCCCGGTTTGGCCTCCACCGGCTTAGTTACAGCAGACTTGGTTACAGCAGACTTGGTTCCCTTATCCACCACCTTTTCCATGTGACGCTTTAACTCATATTTATGTAGTTGGGCCTTTAAATCTCCGACCTTGCTCTCATATTCGGCTAAGGCTTGTGCGCTGACGGAAGGGGGCTGGGGCTGTTTAAGCGGTTTCTTTTTCAGTGCCGTCTGGTGGGTGCCCGATGGCCCCGCATGGCCTTCCAGCGAACTCTTCCCGTGGAGATCCTTTCCTGCTTGAATTTTTTTCAGAATACCTGCCCTATTTTTCTCCGCCGCCTTCTTTAGCGCATCTGTCATTTTGTCAATCTGGCGCCTCAGCGCAAGTTGATGTATTCTAGCCAGAATTTCCGCTTTTTGACTGGCCCGAGCTGCTATAGCCTCCGCACTATCAGGATCGCGCTGAGGACATTCAGGAATTCCCTTTTCCGGAGCGGTATCGTTGCTGTGTGACGCGGCGGCCTCAACTTCGAAGGGAACCTTATCGGCAGGCTTTTTCTCCTGAACATTGCTCTTGAGGTTTTCCGCCGCTTTGGTCCCCTCCGCAGTCATTTCTGTAACCTGCCCTTTCAGCTCATGTTCATGTATTGCCGCTATATGATCCTCGCTTTTACTGGTTCGAGCGGGCATAGCCTCCGCACTGTCGGGGCCGCGGTGGGGGGGTTGGATATTTCCCTCCTCTGGAGAGGTGTCGTTTGTGTGCGATGCGGCATTCCCAATTTCCAAGCGAGCCTCGGTGATAGGAACCTTGGTGGTTGGCTTTTGTTCTTGAACATTGCTCTCGTTTTTTCCCTCCTTTTTGGTTCTCTGTTCGGTCGTTTTTGCTATGTGCTCCGTCAGTTTATGCTCATGCGCAACGGGTACCGTAAAAACTCAAATAATAGAACGGTGTGCCATGTCGTTGGAGTTGCCTCCTCTGGTAAGCAGGCCGAGCAGCTCTGCTTTTGCTGTGTTTTTCGCCCCTTTTCTCAAGTGAGTAATTCTCGACTACATAGCACACGGTTCTATTGTTTGAGTTTTTACGGTATAAGATACTCACTGGTAGGAACCTTACCGGCAGGCTTTTCCTCCTGGACATTGCACTTGCTTTCCTCCCCAGCCTTGATTCTCTCCGCAGTCATTTTTCTAATCTGTTCCCTTAGCTTATGTTCATGTGTTTTAGCTAGAAGATTAGCATCCCTACTAGCTAGAGTAGGTATAGCCTGCGCGTTGCTAGGCTCGGCGAGGGGTTCGAGAATTTTTCCTCCTGGGGCGGTTTCATTGGCGTGCGGCGCGGTATTCTTAACTTCGACGGGAGCCTCACTGGCAAGAACGATTCCGGCAGGTTTTTTCTCCTGAACATTGCACTTACTTTTTTCGGTCGCCTTGGTTCCCTCTCCAGTCACTTTTTTAACCTGTTTCTTCAGCTCATTTTCATGCATTGTGGTCGTGAGATTCGCATTTTTGTTGACCTGAATAGGTATAGCTGCTGCGCTGTTAGGATTGAGTAGAAGACGTTTAAGAATTCTTTTCTTTGCTGCAGTATCGTCGGGGTGGGACACGGCTCTCTCGGTCCCCAGCGGAATTTGGGCAATAGGAATTTGCCCGGCTTCGGATGTTTCCTTTGGGCCGTTGCCCTTCTCTCCCAATTCCAACATCTCCGCCGATATTCTTTCGAAAATCTTGCTGAGCACACGGACTTCTGCTTCAAGGTCGGCCATCTTCTTCTTTCGTGCCAATTTGGCCTCCGAGCTAGTTTCACAGTGTTCTTCCAAGGCTGCTTTACCCTTGGGGTGGTCGAGCTTGCTGTTGGAGATCGTCTCGTTCGCATGGCCGGCTGTCTTATCGGCTTCCAGATAGGTCTCGGCGGCAGGGGCCTTTCCGGCGGGGGGTTTTTGCCCACGATCCTCCTTGCTTTCCTCTAGCCTCGATCTTTCAAGTAAAGCTTTTTGGATCCTCTGCTTGCGTTCGAGTTCGTGTAGCTCTACCTCGAGAGCTGCAATCTTGCTGTTCAGTACGGCTATCGCCTGCGCTCTGGCAGGAAGAAGGTCTTCCGGACTATCTTGACCTTGGAGACGTGTGACGTTGTTGGATAGAACTTCGATGTTTCTCTTAATTGTGGCGATTTTCTGCGACCTGAGAACCTGCTCGCGGAGGATATCGGCTTCGTTGAAAGGCATTGTTGCACACGTGTGACCGAGTAAGGGCCTATGATGGGGGAAAAGGTGATATATGAAGGTAGATTTAAATGTATAGAGGAAGTGTCGGATGATTTAGATCTTTGATGGAAATGATATTTCCTGAGGTGTTCGGTCTGTGTGGATGGAGGGAGGAAAGAGGAGAATGGACATCTTGGAAATTAGCTATATATTCTCTATCTCTGTACCATGTCTTAATGTGACCGAATTTTTACTTTCATTCTTCTCATGAGGGAGAAATACACTAACTTGAATGACGAGTTGGAGAGGCAATGGTTTGTTGTCTGAGTTTTCTATTGAGAGTGGTTGGAGTTGAATAGTTGTTGGTCTCAAGGTGAATGGGAGCTGTGTGGCTAGTAACTACCTATCCCCTTACCATTGACTCTGGTGGGCTAGTTGCAATGGTTCTGAAACTTACTAATTCAGTGGGGCTTTCTTGTATTGGTAGTCACTGGTTGAAGCAGAGCCTAAACCCTAGTACGGGGTTAATGACATGTTTGCAATAGAAATCACTGACAAAGCCACTATGCCATTGTTAAGTGTGGGCTGAAGAGTAAACACTACTGGCAGCTGAGTGGTATCCTGCTTATTAGGTAGAGGGCCCTAGCTAATTGACATAGGTGAGGTTAGGAAAAGGAGCTTGTGTATAAGGCCTATAAATGAGGCGCTAGGTTATGGCATAGTATTACTATGATAGACTAACTTTGGCAGCCGGAGAGTATTGACCAGCAAACTTAGGCTTTGTTTGGCACGCCACTGAATAAAAAAACTCTGTTTTTCTGAAAGCAGTGTATTTCCTAATATCATACCAAAAGTAAGAGATGTTAAAAGACAACAATTAAATCATAGAGAGATAGCAGATGCCCCTCCGCATATTCTGTGAAAAAGGGAAATCAATTAGAGACCTGACTATTAAGCAGTAGCAGAAAGAGTGGTGTTGTAAAATACTGCAGGGTAAAGAAATTCTGAGAATAACTGAAAATACTATGGTATTTTTAGAGTGCCAAGCAGGGCCTTAGTCCGTTTGTTTCACTCTGTTTCTCCCATCCAAGAGGCAACCTATGTTACAGAATCTAGTGAATTGGGAAGAGGAGCAAGAGTCTACCGCATTCTGCAGTGTATTCTCAGATATTTAATCGAGGCGATATACCAAATACTGAGCTTGGGGATGATATCTCAGCCCTTCCAATATTGAACACTCTGATTTGAAAAGTCTTCGTAACTACAGTCGTCGATCTATATAGATGTGGCTGTTGCAACATACTGCTCTAGCACAACTACATGAATGGACCAGTATGGTTATGGAGACTTTTCAAGCGGGAGTGTATTTAAATTTACTGTACAAATATACTAGGATACTAATTGGATTTCAGTGGCGAAGGCCCACATTTTCAAAGCTCGGGATATAACTCCCAAACGTAGAGGGAAAAACAAACATACTACGCGAGTTGGCGTAGCAAACAAGTGGAAACAGGGGCCCAAACAGAGGAAGAGAAAAAAAAGCCAAGAACTACGAAACATGAAAGATTGAACAAAGGAAACAAGACAAACGAAAGTCCTATTGACAACGCTAAAGCGGCGTACTATTGCAAACTGGTAGGAATATGGACCGGGGGGTAGACTGGCGATAAAAATAGTATCTAAGACAACATGTCATGAAATGGTGCCTGCCTCCCCGACACACCATGCTGAATTTAAGATCAACGAGTGATGATCCATGACGATAGGTAAAGCTTGGCTATCGATGCGATATACAAGAGGGAAAGATATCATAATGGTATCAACCAACACACCGCTGTGAACCCGGTGCCGTGGAAGATCCACTACCCCCATTACGTTGCAAGCCCGCGGCCTCTTACTCCGGAATCACACTTAGAGTTCAAATTTGCTAAGTGGGCCCAACCAAGCCAGGGAACCTCGGAATGAGTGCCCGCGATTTCCAACCCAGTCCTAGCCAGAATCTTACCCAGGGAATTTGGCAGAAAAACAGGGAAGACAACAAACCCTATTTTAAGTTGATGTAATGTTTTGGGATGTGGGGTCCCGCAGTGCCATCCGGAAAGCATATCTTGGAGGCATGCCGAGGAAGAATACTACTATAGGGAAGCCTACTAGGGAGGTCTGCAGGGCTTGTGGCAATCTGGGAGGCTTAGTAGAGCTTGCTCCCTACTATCGGTAAGTATAAGTGCTCGTCCGCTGGTAACTCACAAGGTCTATGCCAATAGAGAAATTTCTATCTATCTTGGTATGATTCGCATCACTGAAGAATAAGGTACATAACTTGGCTCTTGATTTTACGTCAACCAACACGCTGGCAGGCGCCTGAAAGAGTAATTCGGAAAAGAAAGGCTAGAAAATCCCAAACGCTCTGAGACCGTATGCGTATTATGATCTACGTAACTTATTCTATAGCCCTGCGGCTTCCCTGTCTTTACTGCTTTCGGTTCGTCAAATTTTATGGACCCCGGGGACCCTTATAGCCCTCGGCAGACCCCCGCTGATCTCCATAGACTCTGGCCGATCCCGGCAGCCTTTGAAAGGAAATCTGTAGTCTGCTGCTGTCAGCTGGGGTCTTGGTGCTGGGACTGCACAATAATGTTTTACCTTGTCTGGTTTGTGGTATTTGTTAAAACTTGCTGTCCTCAAAAGTTGGAGGACAGGACGGACTGCAAATCATGATCCCGTCCGGTCCGGTCTTCTTAGTAGTCTCCTATGAGGGTCCTAGGGAACCTAGACCGTTGCGAGCACTCCCATGAATTGTGGTGTACAAAGTCCCTCGCCGGACCGCAACTACAGCACAATTTCTGGACCTCTGACTTGTCCACACCAGGCGCCAGCTGCTCAATAAATGTTTGCGTGCGCAAGCAATCCCGGAGGCGTAAGCAACTTGCGCTACCAGCTAGCCAAGCGAGTAGCCCTCGGACAAGAAAATCTACGCTGAAAATTGGGAACTCGGGGAAAGCGGAGAACTAGATGAGTTGCTGGCGTATCGACTCGGATGCAAATAGAACTAAATTAAGTTAGAGTACGTGTATCCTAGATACCACAACCCTGGGATGAAAGGGTGGCACTTACCGTCAATAGAATAATTGAAGAAATAAGACTGGGAGGGTCATCGCGATCAGGTTCTTCGCAAATCGCTTATGATTGACTCCGTCGACTGGACACGGCCTATGCTCAAACTTCTGTCGGAGGTCACTGCATAGCGGGGTATTGTGAGTCGGAGGTCTTAGGTAGTCTTGTCTGGTTTTGTTCGCGGGGGATGGCGTTGTTTAGTACAATATTTACACCCCCGAGGGGTGCTTCTTGGGGATTTCCACCCTGTGTGGTCGCTATGGGTACTGCACGCCTATTAGTTCGATACGGGGGCGGAAGAAGAATAGAGAGGCATACATCGGGTTTAAATAATCTCGACTTCTTGTCCACCCTATGAAGCCGGGTCCTCGCAGCCCATTAACCTCTCTCGAGGCACCCTCTTCAAGCATTACCACCAGTGCCTCCATAGCCTTAGCTAATTTGGCATTTTTGCGTTCCAGGTGTTGACTCGCTCTACAGGGCTCGGAAAAAATAAAGGAAAAAAGGGGGGCTGAAGCGAAACTGAAGATGAAGGCGGAAATGCGAATTGAGGTGGGAGGGGGAAGGAATAGGCTATAAGAGATAAGGATGAGGGATTGGGATAGGTGAGTGAGATGGAGGATGACAGGTTGGGGGGGGCATGGGCACCGGCATGGAAGAAGTGCCCTGGGGTAATAATGTGGAGTAACAATGATGACTCCTGCAGGCCTCTAAACTCGAGTATCCGTTCAGCGGGGGCCAAGGATTCAAGTTATTAATTGATGAAAATAAAAACAAGCGCCAAAAATACCAACCACCGCTTGACGGATCGGAATAGCTCCTCCATATCCTGGGTTTTCTTCTCTAACTTGGAGATTCGCAGAGAGGCTTCATCATTCGTCTTGGTGGTTTTATCCACGAGCTCTTGGAGAACCTCCGCCCTGTCGGTAATGCTGTTGACATCGTTCTGCAGCGCTAGAAAATCCTCTCTCATGCTTCGGGCGCTTTCTCTCGATTCCCGGTAATTCCTCTCCAAGGCTTCGACCCTCGTGCTGACGGCATCCAGCCTCTCTGAGATCCCGCCAAAGGTACTCTCTAAGCGTCTGAGTTCACCCGTAGCCTCCGAGTAAACCGCCTCCAGCCGACTCGCAACCTCTGAAACTGTGCCTTCGCACACCTCAAAGCGAGAACAAAGTTTGCCAAACTCCTCCTTCAATGTAGTAGCATCCTCGACACATTGTAGTCTCTCTGAGAGCTCGCCTGTAGCCAGCGGATGGCTCTCTAGTCGTCTTACCTCCTCACCGAGTGCATCTAAAGCTGACACCAAGTCACCAAAGACCGTTCTATCCTGTGGAGCCTCTAGGGGGTTAGGAAGCTCAGGGCTTGGGAGTTGCTCTTGCTCCATGTTGATATCGTGCGACCTGGTATAGAGTCCAAAGTAAAGCAAATTGGTGTTGGTAGCGAGAAGTAAATCAACGCTTTGGGGAGTTAGACGGTATGAGCAAGAGTTCGAAAAGTGGGGTAGAAATATGAACCTCAGCCTCGTGTAGGAAATACCAATCGGTATTCAATTGGTGGTGGTTGATAAGAGCACTTCTAATATTCCGAATCGGTCGTCATGTAAAAGCCCCTGCCGCACTTTCCGCAGCAACCAGAAAACCGGGACGGCGTTCATTGGCGGAAATGCGCTAAGGCTGTCTGTCTGAGTTGGCAGCATCTGCAAAATCCTGCCGGGTTAAAAATTTGCACCACCCTTTCATCAAGTCATGGGAAAGAAACGCAGTAGCCTCGTCTGTTAGTTTCATATAACTTAAGCCTGCTAGTTCTGTAGTACCCGTGCTGGCCGTGACAGCGGTTGCGGGGTTGCGGCCCGCTCTTTATTTTACTCGTAGTTGCCAGGACAATCACCCCGACCGAACACTTTAACTATAGATGCAGTACCAATGTTTAAAGCACTATCGATGCGGATGAATTTATAGATTTGTGCACTCCAACCTTGTCCATTTCCATAGCTGCTACCCCTCTTTTGGAGAATCCTACCTGCGTGAGGTGATTTCACCAAAACGATCTGGTACCGGTGTTAGTACCGTATTCGGAATTCTCTTACTGCCAGCTTTTAAAAGTGGGCAATGAACTTCACCCCATAGCCGACAGAGAAACAAGGAAGAGGAGGCGAAGGAGGGGGGGGAAACTGAGGGTTGAGGGTTTACAGCACGCACAAGATGTGATAAGAGAGTTCTATTTGTCCTCACTCGGCAAGAACAAGCCTCACAGTTGTAGCCCTAATCACAACCTCCTTGGTGTTGTGCTTTAACAATTAACCGCGCATCAGCGAATAGGAAAAACTCTGGCCAAGACAACAGCACTTCCCAACGGACCCCACTCTCATGAAAGCTAGAAAAAAATTATAAAATTTAATGTAAATACATAGTAGAATACTTGTACATAGTAGGAATTAATATTTGATCTAAAAAAATTTCCCCAGGTGGTTTTGAAAATATGCGGAGTGATGAGGAGGGTTGCATTGCCATCGATCATTGATGTGCGGTTAGTTTTTTAACGGACAATAGCGCAAAAAAACCCCATGGTTATACCGGTGCCAAAATACTGGATATGGGTACCGTGCAGCGATACAGTACCGTAGTGGAAAGGTCTCACTCAGGATCTTGAGCCTCGGCCTTTGACCCCATTGGTGTGCGCTCGCGGCAGGGTTTTGGTCATTGGGCACGAGGTGTTGTGTTCGCATATTTAAGTATTTTGCGGAAGGTAATTTCCCCTTCTTGCGAGCCCTCGTTCCGCTTGCCTTTCTGTAGTGGATGTAGCATTTGGCGAGGTTGGAATAGATAGCGGAAAGGAGATTAGTTTGATCGGGATAATTTAGTGGTGAGTGGTTGCTTCAAAGGATTCCGCGAGCCGAGAAAGAAAGAACCCATACCCGGAAGCGCTTATGTGAGCCGAGTTGAAGCGCGAACCGAGTGGTATTGTATGATGCGACATATCTGACCATGTGCTGGGGCATTGGAGTTGCCTCTCCTAGAAAGGTCTGGTGCTTGTTTTTTTCTGTTCTATTTGTCGTGGATAGTGGGTTTTGTTATTTGTCTTGCGCTTCTTTTCGGGAGGAAGAAATATTAGACTATCATACCTGGCAGATGGCCTGGTCAAACCAACGACTGATAGAAAAATTCGCTATTAGCGTGTTTACTCGCCCGCCCTCTCTAGATTCTCTCCGCACTTGAGGCAAGATTAGATGTCTAGAAGCTGTAACCGCCAATTACCAGCTCAACAGTGCGAAAAATGACTCTGGAGATACTAAAAAGGGAGCGGGGAAGTTTCTTGTAGCAGAGGAGGCCCAAGTACACTCAGTAGAAAGGGTTTGAAGTCAGTATTCTAGTGTTTGGTCTGCTATTGCCGGCCCAGCAGCCAGTCACCGGTTTCAACCACCCAATCTCGCTCCAGGTACTGGGTGATTTTTAGCGCGAGTTACCTGTCTAGAGAAGTGAGTTACGACTGTTCCTACAAAATCTAGTACAATCTTGGCGACAAAATTCGTGGCACCCGTCCCCCCCATTTTTCACCGAAGACGGGCACCATCACCTCCATAAAATCACAGCCTCGTTGCCTTGCAAAAAAATGTTAAAATTCTTCAGAGTCTTGAAAGCTATCTAGATGTTATCATTTATATATGACAAGGTCTGAGAGTTGATGCCCATGGTGCAATACCAGAAATAATGATGGTGCGCAAAAGGTACTTCTGATTTTGTATGAGCTTCCCATACAAAAGGTACATTGCAACCACATTTACTCACAACCCTAAGCTCCCAGCCCACATAGTAGAGTGGGAAAATCCTCATAATTTCTACGAGAAAGTTTGGGCAACTACCTACACTATAGCTTGGTTTCACCAATTCTATATTGCTTTGGGGTAGTTAGGGGGTTTGGAATTAGCCATTTTTAGTGTAAAATAGGGTGGGGGGCCACGAATTTTGTCACCAATACCGTACATTGTGTAGACATTAAGTATACTAAGCGCCTATTAGGGTGGGGGTGG
>Ga0307507_10001064_pt1 | contig 60841 bp, 30 predicted proteins | sample 7_EM_MG_FD_207223 | JGI IMG/M metagenome (GOLD analysis project Ga0307507, IMG submission 207223) | Populus trichocarpa ectomycorrhiza microbial communities from riparian zone in the Pacific Northwest, United States - 7_EM | ecosystem: Host-associated > Plants > Roots > Unclassified | place...
ATATCCTTAGGGCAAAGGGCTTCCTAGAATGGATTATTTAATTTATTTAAGGATTTATAGGCCAGAAAGAAATATTACTAGTCTTTAGCGGATACTAGAGCCCCCCTATTATAGTTATAATAGGAATACTATAAGGATCACCTCTATCGCCTATACTCTTCCTCTTCTTTGTAAGTAACCTGCTTGATACCTTTAAGGAAGGGGCGACCTAGGGGATAGGCTTTGTTAATAATATAAACCTAATTATATATGGGCCAACAGCCGCAGAGAACTGTAGGACACTAGAGAAAGCCTATAATACCTATATAGAATAGGCAAGACGATATAGAGTCCAATTCTTACTAGAGAAATACCAGCTAATCTATTTTATAAAAAAATATAACCAATCTGCAGATCTTTAGTATACAATCCATATTTAAGGCTTTAGGGGTCAACTGGTTTAAGGCCTAAGGGTATTAGAAGTGTGGGTAGATAGTAAGCTCTAGTAGAGCGTATATATGGCGTAAGCGGCCCATAAGGGCTAAGTACAGTATATTGCTATATCTAGGATTGTTAATTCTATATAGGGTCCATACTTCTAGAGGTTACGCCTATTATATATAGCAGTTGTCCGGCTAACCATAACGTATAGATTTAGCATTTGGGCCACTAGAGAAACTAAAAAAGGCCCCCCTAAATTACTCCTTAAACTACTCTAAAAGGTCCAAACAGCCTGCCTTAGGAGTATAACAGGCGGGTATAAGCAAACGGCTATAGCACTGCTTAAGAAGGAAGCCAATATTCCCCCCCTATAACTATATATTAAAGCCGATGTAATGTAAAGGGTGTAAAAGGAACGTAACTCTAATATTATAAAGTATATTAAGACACGCCTAAATAAACTATAGAGGGACCCTAGGGTGCCCTATAGGAGAAGGAACTAATAACCCTAAAGTAGGGAAGATATATTAGGAAAACAGGTGGAGAAAGTAGAAGAAGAATAGTACAGCGCTAGGGCCCAGGCCTATATAGAGGAGGAAGGGAGACGCGCAAGAGGCCAGCAAAGATAACAGTAAGGGAGAGAAAGGAGCTAAAGTAGAGCATAAAAGAGTACTGGAAAACCATCTACCGTAATACAATACTGGTTGGACCGACGCTGGAGAGATAAATGGGAGTTAAAGGTATAGAGGTAGACTTAGGCAAGGGGAACCTAAGCCATAGTATAGGTAATGCTATAGGGGGTAAATACCTAAGGGCTTTAAGAGGGCCTAATAAAGGCAGAAAATATAATGGCAACACTCTTAAGGACAGGAATAATAGGACTAAAAGATTAGCTTTACTAGGTGGGTGTCCTAGTAGATAGCCTAAGGTACGAATATGGCTAGCTAAGACAGACACTAAAACACGTAATACTATTATGCCCCTTATACACTAGCTAAGAAGCAATGCTCTTAGCAGCTAGCACAGAAAACTATAATACACTACTCTTAATATAGAAAGGCCTTAAGGCGGCTACCCAGTGGCTTATTGGCTAAAATATGCTAGACCAGTTCTGGGTTGCAAAGGAAATAGCAATAGAAGGCAAAGGGGTAAGTAATAGGCGCCCCCTAATAACTCTACAGGAGTAGAGTACAGTGTGTAATACTAGCGCGTCCGTAGGTTTGTTACGGCAGTAGTGGTTCCCAAGGAGGTTAAAAAGTAAGGTAGTAGAGCACTACTAGTAACTCGCAGGCGACTTGTAAGCGAGCCCTAAAAGGCGGGGAGACGGATCACGGGGTTTTCTTAAATAGAGTTTTCTCCCTATATGTATATAAGGAGTAGTCCGCGTGGGCCTAACAGGGATCCAAATCGGACGTTAAGCAATAAATAATAATATATAAGAATATTATCTAGGTATACTGTGTAGAATTTATTAAGGTAGTTAAAAAGAACATTATTTATGTACCGTTGGTATGTGGCTGGCCTATTTATTAGTCTAAAAGGAAGGACTTTATATTTATAAGAACTATAGTGGGTATAGAATATTGTTAGATCCTCTAATGTAGGGTCTATCCTAATTTAGTAGAAAGCTTAGCGGATATTAAGCTTTATAAAGATTTTGGCTTAGCTTAGGCGTATAAGGGTCTTGTTAATTAGTAGGAGAGGGTAATAATCTTTTTAAGTAATGGCGTTTAGTTTCTAATAGTTAATGTAGAAGCGGAGGCCTTTATTAGGTTTCTTTATAAATAGAATAGGGGAAGTAAAAGGAGCCTAACTTAGTTTAATAAACCCTTTATAGAGGTTGTTAATTAAGTACTATTTTATGGCTTTTAGTTCTTTTATAGTTTGCTAGTAAAGGGGGCTATAGCCTAGAGAGTTGTTGGCCTCTAGCTAAATCTTATAATTATAGGTTTAGTAGGGGGACAGTATATCTAAAGCTGCTTTTAAGAACGCGTCTCTATAGTTTAAGAGGTAAGTAAGGAGAAGGCGCTTAACTAGTTCTTTATTAGTTTCCTTTACTGGCCCTTCTTCCTTCTTATTAATAATCTAGTTGATTTTATATAAGCTAGTTATAAAGACTTCGTTATCCTTTTAATATATATTAAAGTGAAAACCTATAGCACTAATTGCCGTAATGTCTACTATAGGGGTGTTATGTGGTAGTAGAGGTGTCTATAGCCTTGGGGGCTTTTAGTATATTAGCGTTATCCTTACTCCTTTTAGCTCTTACTACATCTTCTAAAGGTTGTCTTTTATGTCCTATTAGTACGTCCTCTTCTATATTAGCTGGATCTCCGCAATTTAGAAGTTGTCTATATTACTGTCCGTTCCACTTCTGTAAGTAGAGTCCTCCTTAACTGTAGTGCTTTGGGGGAGTATTATTGTTAGTATAGAGTTCCTACTGGCCTTGCGGTGGGTATCTTCTTAGGTAAAGGCTAGGTTATAGTCTCTAACATCCTATTAATAAATAGGGTTAGCCTTTACGGCTAATGTCTTATAGTTAGTCCAAATTTCTCTAATAAAGGAGGGTAATTTTAGTCTATTCTCCGGCCAGACAAACTGTCTTTATTATATGTTTAACTAAATATTAAAGTAGGACATCTATTTTTAGCTAAGGATTATGTTATAGGACCCTAGGTCTAGGATGCAGAAGGGGATGCTAAACTGGCGTTATCTATTAATAGCGATATATAGCTTTAGGACATGGGTAACCGGCTTACTAGCTTGGCTATTATAGCCTTTTACTTAAACAGGCTTCTCTAGTTAGGTAGCATTTACATTTAAGAACTTAACAATATTATTTATATAAGCAGTGTTTATAAAGGCAAAGCCATTTGCTCCAGTGTTAATAAGGGCATTTGTATTAACTCTATATCTATTTTAAGATACTATATATAAAACTGTAAAGTGTTTTCCACCTATTAGCTAACTTAGATTAATCTCTTTAAGATTAATAGGATACCCTAGGGGGGAGTCTTTCCCTAGGGTTCTTCTTTTCCCAACTTATTAGATATTTCTTCTTCCTTTATCTCCTTAATATTACCCGTATCCTTTGGCTCTAGGCAGGACATAATAAAGTAACTATCCTTTCTGTAATTAAAGCACGTAACCGTGGTAGGGTTAATTGGGGTATTATAACGAGCATTAACTGAAGGCATAGTATGTGATAAGTTGGGCAAGGCTTAAGGGTAGGTAGTTGTGACCGCTTTTAGTGTAAGGGCGGTTATGGTTTATCTTCTAATGCTAGCTCCTATTAGTATAGCGGATAGGTTATAGTCGCTATAGGGCCGCTTTGGTTAATCAGAACAAGTATTAATTTATTTTAGTTCTAAATCTAGTAACAAATATTAGGCTGTAAGTTTTTAGTAGGTTAGTAGGTTATCTAAGGCTACTATAATCTTCTCTTATAGTTAGACCGTTGGCTTATTATATAGGTCCAAATAGTAGTTTATAGGGGGAACCTGGCCTTTGCCTACTAGGTGTAAGAACTAAATCTAGAACTTGGTAAAGGATTAATTTAATTTAATTATTAGGCAATTGTAGTTATAACAGGCATCCTATATTTTATTTGGATTAACATAGATAGTAGCTAGATGCTGTATTATCTTATTAACAGATATAAACCAAATAGGTAACTTATCTTCAAACTTGGCCTAGAGGTGTTGCTAGGCGTCCCTAATGGTTTAACTAAAGAGGTAGAGCATTTTAGCTTCTTTAGAGGGGAAATGGTTGTAGTTAACACAAAGCTTTCCTTATACCTGAATTCTCCAGTTTTTAAAGGTTGGGTCTATGCCGTCTAATAATAGTAGGGGGTTAGGGAGCTTAACAGACTTTAACTACTTCGTTATTATGTCCGTACTCTCTAGTGTATTATATTTGGTTAAGTAAATAGGTTAACTAAGGCTTTATATAGGGGAGGCTAGGCTATTTTATAAGGCAGTAAGGCTTTCCAGGATCTCCTTTAGAGTCTCTTACGTGCTTTAGGCTTAAAGATAATTAACCTTTTAATTAGCTATAAGGGCATAAATCTGCTTATGTATACCTATAATGTTGTCATTGTCTTTAATTTCTAATCCCAATTAGATCTTATGTTCCTCTTAAGTAGAGGTAGATCTTTTAGATAAGCTTACTTTAAGCGCTATTATTGGCTTTCTAAGGTTCATCGGAATTGTACTATTTAGTTTTAATTTTAGGGGTGCAGGTTAAGTACAGTCTGGCCTATAAAGTGGGATATTGTTAGGGCCTTCTCAGGCATAGTAGTGTGAGTTTTTTTTAATGTCTAAGTATAACGCGTTAACGCGTTATTGCAGACAAAGGTCTTCTTTTAGGGTGGGATATTATTAAGGCCTTCCTAGGCAATATAGGGAGAGCTTAGTATAATGTGACGGGCTTGTACAAATGCTTCTAAACTGAAGCTTATAGATTGCTACCATATAAGAATACTAAGCTAAGGAGAAAAAGGAGAAGAAGACTGTTAGAGATTGATAAGATACAAGGGGTTGCCAAGGCGCTAGTAGCAAGCGAGTAGTGCTTGTAGATTGCCCAGAAATGCGGCGAATTGCCCTGGAAACGGCAATGTAGCAGGTGACGCGCTCCAGTACCGTCACAGCATTTTTATAAAATAGTTAACTACTACCATAATATTTGCAAACCTATTACTACTAGGTAAGTTAATTATAAAGTTAATTAAGATATCGCGCCATCTTTATATTAGGATTAGTAGCAATTAAAGTACCCCTTGCTTCTTTATATAAGAGGTCTTTCTATATACATATATTCTGCATGCTTAAACGTATTTTTATATATAGTCGTGCATTATAGGCTAGTAATATGCTCGTTAAACAATCTTATAAGTTTTTATATGGCTAGGATATCCTATTATAGGGAAGTTGTGTATAAATTTAAGTATCTTAAATTATAAGGGTTCGGAATTTAGAACTACTATCTTCTATTAATAGTACAATCGATTATTTTAAATTTCGCATTTAGTAAGTGTAATATCCTTATACTGTCGTTTTCTAGTTTATATTGCCTTTATTATATCTATTATCTATATATTATTTTTATATTCGTATTTTATTAGCTTATTAATTTCCATTTTCTATTTATTGTTAGCGACTTAGTCAATTAAGGCACGAGCACAGCAAGAGGGACGCATGCAAGACTATATAATTGGATTGTCTATAAATGAGAATCTAAAGCTAGAGAAAGGAAAGAAGAAGAACGGAAGCACCGCTTAAAGTTATATACAATCTTCTGGTTACGTAATGGTAACTTGCCATAACTTGCCATTATGTAACGGTAGTTTACGGCAATCTAACGGCAATTTGCCAGTGCTATAACATTACCCCCCCCCCTCTAAAAAAGCCTACCCTTAGGCTTTGTATATCTGTATTACCCCTATAGGGCATTCTTATCTTTATGCTCTACTAGTAATTTATTGTCTTTACTATACTAGCACTCCATTTACTTATCTAAGTACTTTAGCGGTCTAGGTTTATTAGGATAACAACTATAGAACTCTTATAACTTATGGGGGCTACCTATAAAATTCCATGCGGGGTACTAGGTAGGGTCTAGATTATATCCTTTCTAACTTATATGGTACTTTAGTGTTTCTCATACAAGTTTATAGGCCAGTATTTCTTTAATTTCCCATTTATTGTTACCATTAACTTAAATTAGTAGGGGTGGTTTATTCTTTTGTCCAGGTAATAGGTCGTTTATAGCTTTCCGTAGCTTATCTAGCAAGAATTTAGGGTGGACCTTAATTGAATCCGGGAGCTTTACTTTATATAAGTTGCCTCTCTTCTTAAGGACCTTATATGGTCCTGCCATTTAATAGTCTAGCTTACGGCTAGGCCGTTCTGTTTTTTAGTTCTTTGTTATAACCTAGACCTTATTACCTATAGTAAAGTCGGGCTTACGCCTATACTTATTTGCCTACTATTCCATTAATTTCTAGGCCTTTTTTAGGTTTGTACGGGCTACTTTCTAGGCTTCTTCTAGGCGTTTAGCGTAATGCCGTGCTTCCTTATAAGATAGTTTTTCGCGTATAGTCTATAGCCCTTCCGGTCTTTCCTAGTTAAAGCTTATATAGGGTAAATATACTATTTCTAGCTAGATAGGTGCAAATCCTATAAAGTTGTAGGGTAGGGTAGCCTAGGCGTAGTCTATTAGAGGTAGCAGTTCAGCCTAATTATCCTAAAAGTAGTTAATAAAGGGTCAGAGTCTCTAGTCTAAATACTGGTTTATAATCTCCGTCTGGCTGTCTGTCTAGGGGTGATATACTATAGAAAGCTTTAGCTTAATACCTAGGATCTAGGTAAACTTGTTCTAGAAAGCCAATATAAACTATGGCCTGTAATTGGATATAATAGTATCTAGTGGTCCGTAAATTTGGTAGACGTAGTGGATATATAGTTAGGCCGCCTCTTTTGCATTAATATTTTTATAATAAGGGATTAAGAACGGGCGCTTGCTAAAGTGGTTGACTATAACTATAGCCATATCGTATCCGTTACGGTCCGTAGGTAGCTTGTAGAAATCTATAAAGATATACTACTAGGGGCGCTCTGGTATTGGGAGTGGTTTTAATAGTCTTAGGGTCTTATCTTATAGAATTGTAGACCTATAGTAGTTATTATAGTTTCGTATATAGCGATTAATATCTATAACCATTCCAGGCTAGTAGTAACGGTTGCTAATAATTTTATAGGTCTTATTTTTTCTGGGGTGGGCCGTAGAGACCTAGGTATACGCTTCCGCGATAAGCTAAGTCTATAAATTCTGTTCCTCTGCTACTACTAGCCGTTCCTAGTGCTTAAGCAGTCCGTTTTTAAGGGACTATAGGCTAGTAGTATCCTTTACCTTTTTGCGGTACTCCTATAGAGAGGAGGCTATATAGTTTGCCCGCAGCAGTTTATTAATAAGGTTAAGTTCTATAGAGTTAATGGGATATATCTTAGCGTCTAAAGGGTCTGTATTTAGTTCTGCCTATATCTAGGGGTTAAGGTGTTCTGGTTATAATAGTGTCTAAGTCCGTAATAAGATCTTCGCAGCTGCCTGGTTACCTAGGTCCTGTTTACGCCTTATAAGAGTATCCGCATAGTTTATAGCGCCTGGTCTATATATAATTAAGAAGTTAAACTAAGATAGAATATCCGCCTAGCGTGCCTGCTGGGCTATAAGGGTCTTAGTTGTTATAAAGTATTCTAGGGCCTTATAATCCGAAACTACCTTAATGGGCTTAGGGGTCCCCTCTAGCTATGCACGCCAGTGCTAAAAGCTAGAGATAATAGCTAGCATTTCTTTGTTATGGATGTGGTAGTTTAGCTTAGTATTTATTATAGTCTTTAAATAGTATGTAATAGGGTGCTATTCTCCATCTAGTTGCTTTTAGGAGAAAATACCGGCTATTACGCCGTTTAAGGCATTAGTTTCTAGCATTAAGGGCCATTTTGGGTTAAAGTGGGTAAGTAGGGGAGCTAATACCAGCTGTTTTTTAAGCTTATTAAAGGCCTGTATATATATGGCGTTAAAATAGAATAGCTGGTTCTTCCTAGTAAGGTAGCTAAGAGGCTAGATAATCCTACTGTAGTTTTTAATAAAGCGTTAGTAGAAGTTATAGAAACCTAAAAATAATTGCACCCCCTTTATAGTCCGTAGGGGTATCTATTAGTTAATTACGGTCATTTTCTCTAGGTTGGCCTTAATTCCGTCTATACTAATAATAAAACCTAGGTACTTTATACGCTTAACACTAAATTCTAATTTCCTAATATTGGCCTGAAGGCCGGCCTTACAGAGCCATTGTAGGACTTTATGGATATGCTCCTTATATTTTAACTTATTCTTGGAGTAGATTATAATATTATTTAGGTAGGCCGTGTAGAAGTTATTAAGGTAGTTAAAGAGTATATTATTTATGTATTGCTAGTACGTAGCTGGTCCGTTGGTTAATCTAAAAGGAAGTACTTTATATTTATATGTTTTATAACGGGTCTAAAATATAGTAAGATCCTCTAATCTAGGGTCTATCCTAATCTAGTAAAAGGCCTAACGGATATTAAGCTTAGTAAAGATCTTAGCTCTACTTATTTGGGTTAAAGTCTTATTAAGTAAAGGCAGTGAGTAGCGGTCCTTGTAGGTTATATTATTTAGTTTATAGTAGTTAATGCAGAAACAAAGTTCTCTATTTAGCTTTTTGGTAAAGAGAATAGGCAAGTTAAAAGGGGCTTAACTAGGTTTAATAAAGCCCTTATTTAGGTTATTAATAAGGTACTACTTTATAGCCTATAATTTGGCAGTAGACTACTGATAAAGGGGGCTATAGCTAAGCGTATTTTCCTTATCTGGCTTAATCTTAATCTTATGGTTGTATGGTTAGTAAGGCGGGAGTATATTAGACGCTACTTTGGAGAATATATTCTTGAATTTCTGGTGTTAATGGGGCAGTTTCTGTTCTACCAGCTCCTTATCTATAAGCTTACTTTCCTATCCGCTAAGCTTGCTTTCCTTTTCCTTAATTATTTAATTAATTTTATATAAGCTGGTGGTAAAGGTAATAGTATTAGGTTAGACTAAGTTCTAATAGAATCCTACAGCGCTAATGTAGCAGATATTAACTGGGGGAAGGTCCGTAGGTTTCTTTACGGATTTTTATTAGGCCGTATTTTGTGGGGTAGGGTTTATAGTCTTCCTTAGCTCACGTTCCATTTTCTATAAGTTATCCTTTTAGTCTATTAGTTTAGTATAGTGTCCGGTATTCCTGGCCTTTCTTTATAGCTGTGTAGGGCCTAAGTTCTCCGCGGGGGACTTAGCTAGGTTACTACTGATTTTTTGGGTCTCTGGTGCGGGTGGCGTAGCATAAGTAGTCTGGGGGCGGCGCAGTATACGGACCCGTTGTGGATTAAGCTGTACGTCTTTCTTAAAGGCCTGGTCCCTACGTATAGCATTAGCCTGGTAAATGGTGTCTATTTATAGGCGCACAAGGTTTTCTATTATAATGCTAATTTCCTTTATAAAAGAGGGTGTTGGGGGTAGGGTTTTAGGCCAGATAAGCCGTCTACTCTGTATATTAAGCTGTAAGCCTAGATAGGCTAGCCATTTTCTTCCTAAAATTATATTATAGCTTCCTAGGTCTGTAATAAGAAAGGGGGTGTTATACTACCTTTGTCTATTAACACAGAGGTGGATCTATAAGATAGTTATAATAGGTAGTCCTATTTGTTTATTGTACCCGCGGATAGGGACTAGTTTGGGCAGTTCTTTAAAGGATATATTTAAAAAGTTAGCCAGCTTTATAGTGCACTGGGTGTCTATTAAGGTAAAGGCATTTGCTCTAGAGTTAGCTAAAGTAGAGGTTAAAACTTAATATCTATTGTAAAATAAAGTATAAGGAATAGTATAGCTTCTTCTACTAACTAGCTGACCTAGATTAATATATAATATATTAATTCCTTTTAACCCTAGAGAGGAGTCTTTCTCTAGGGTTTCTCTTTTTCTAACTCCTTATTATCCTCCTAGATTAACAGAACTTTATCCGTTTTTACCTTTATTAGGTAGTCCTTAGTAAAGTGGTTTTTCTAGCTGTATAAGAAGCAAGCTCCTTAATTACTAAGGGCCTATCTATAGGGGTTGCTGTATGTTAGCCAAGTATACGCCGGACCTGTGGTAGGGCTAGCTGCGCGGCTAGCTGCTAAACTAACGGCGGGCTATATAGCTGGTGCTATAGGAGTTACCAATTATACTAGGGCACTGCAGGCTGTTCTTGTAGCGCTTATAGTCTGGTTTAAAGAGTTTCTGGCTTTATACCACTTAGCTTATACCTTAATTTAATAGAGGCCTTAATTAATAGCTAGGCAGTGGTCCGTAAGTACCTTTAGCGTCTATATAGTAGTAAAAACTGGCAGTATAGCGCGCTGTAGGTCTAGGGTAAGCTTGTTAAAGAGGTCTGGCATTAGGTCTTTATGGGGAATTTAGGTTTAGCTGGCTAGGTATAGAAAGTGGGTCTGGAAAGCTAAAAAGGTCTCCGTTGTTTTTATATTAAGGGCTTTATAATTAAGGCAGGCGTTTTATATCTTAAAGGGGTCCTTATAAATAAAAGACAGGTGGTTAATTATCTCTTCTCTAGAGAGGAAGGGGTCTGCTAAGTCCTAGGCGTATTGCGGACGTAGATACGTCTATATATCCCTATTGGTGCGGCCGAAGACATAGGCCATCTTAGCTTAAATAGTAGGGAAGTGGTCCGCATTAACCTTAAGCTTATCTTGCAGTTAAAGCTTCTAATTATTAAATATAGGGTTAGTTCTGTCTATAAGTAAAGGAGGATCCGTAACCTTTGCGGATTATAATAATACTAATGCTGTGTGTTAGGCTAGGGTCTTAAGGACCGTAGCAAGTCTTTAGGTGTTTAATAACTCTTTACTAGGTATAGGGGTGTCTTTAGTTTTAAGCAGCTCTTAAAGCCATTTAATTTTGGCATTAGCTGCTATAAGCTCTTCCTAGGGGGTTAAGACGGCGACTATTTTACTATTAGAGGTATTTATATGTTTTATAGCGGTTTTGCCGGCTGCTGTATTTCTTAGCATAATAGTAGGGGTTTTAGGTAATTTCTAGTATTTGTTTATTTTCTAGGGGGTTTGGGTCCGTGTGTGTCCTATTCTTAGGTTTTACGTTCTATTTATGTTTTTTTAGTTCTGTCCTGTCCTTGTAGTCCTAGTAATGTCTTTAGGGTCCTGTTCTATATCCTTATAGATATATTTAAGTTCCTTTTTAGGAAGAAAGAGTAATAATAAGCTTTGGATAATATTAGCGACTTAGTTAATTAAGGCATAAGCATAGCAAGAGGGACGTATGCAAGCCTGTATAATTGGATTGTCTATAAACGAGGATCTAAAGCTAGAGAAAGGAAAGAAGAAGAATGGAAGCACTGCTTAAAGTTATATACAATCTTCTGGTCACGTAATAGTAACTTGCCGCAACTTGCTATTACGTAACAGCAGTTTACAGCAATCTGACGGCAATTTGCCAGTGCTGTAACATTTATTAACTTCTAATTTATTTCTATTAAGTTCCGTATCTAGAAATATAGGATATAGTTTTTTAAAACGTTTAGGGGGTAGTAAGGTTTGTAATTAATTTATAATCCGTTTATTTAAAGCGTTTATAGATAAGTTATATAATTATTATATTAATATATTAGGCTTTTAATTAAGTTTGCCTAGTTAATATATAATCTTAAAGTTAAATTATAAGAGGTATTCGGCCCAATAAATTTGGCGCTGTGTTAATTATTTTATAGTTATAAAGTATTGCAGGTTCTTATGGTCTGTTAATACGTGTATTAGAAACAACAATTCTTTTAGCTTAAAACGCTATTGTTTAAAGCATCTAATAATCGCAAGTAGTTCCTTATTATATATTCTATAGTTTAATTTAGTAGGGGCAAGTTTTTAGGAGAGAAAGGCTACTAGACGTAGTTCACTATTTTTATTATATTGCGATAACACTCCCCCTAGCGTATAATTAGACAAGTTAGTTTTAACGGTATATTTAAGGTTAGGGTTAAAGTAAGTGAGAATTAGAGTAGTTATAAAGTAACGTTTTAAATTATTAAAAGCTTATTCGCATCTAGCGGTCTATTTAAATTTTATGTTCTTCCTTGTTAGGTTTACTGTAACGTGGCCCGCCTCCACGTCACCATACGGCCAAAAAGACTAAGAGTGCTTGCGAACTTGTCGCAAGCGCGGCGGGACCTAATATATATACTCTTACATTTACTAATAGCTAAATAATTTCCAAGAAGTGGTTAATAAATCAATAATAGAAATTTGCGAATTCTAAAAATCCTTAAATATCTTGTATATTACTAGGGCTTTCCTAGTTTATAATTGCAGCAACTTTCTTAGGGTCCATTTTAATTCTATTACGGGATATAATTAAGCCTAAGTATATAACTTTGGACGCGTAGAACTTATATTTCTTAATATCGCATTATAAACCCGCATCTTATAAGCATTTTAAAAACTATTTTAATGTGTTTCTAATATTTAAAAAGTAAGAATAAGTAAATTAAAATATTATTAATATACGCGGTAATAAATATATTAAGGAATTTATAAAGCGTATTATTAACATATTGCTAAAACATACTAGGACCGTTCTTTACGCTAAATGGCATTACTAGGTATTTAAAGAGTCCCTATTATATACAAAAAGCTATATACTTTTTATCTCCTTTATATATACAGATTTTATTAAAGGCGGCAACTATATTAAGCTTTATAAAGTACCGTATCTTTATTAAATAGTTAAGCGTCTTTTAAATTAAAGGAATTGGATATTAATTTTAAATTGTAAATGTGTTTAAAGCTTAATAATTAATATAGAATCTTAAGCCTCTTTCTAGCTTTTTAATAAATAGTATGGGTAAGGTAAATAGAGATTAACTAGGGCAAATAATCCTTTTTCTAGATGCTTGTTAAGGTATTATTGCATTATAAGCAGTTCTTCTTATAATATACTATATAGCGGAGCCCGCGAAGCCCTTCTGCACGCGTCCACGTCGCCGCAGGTGGAAACATCATTAGGAACTAGTTCCTTACGATGGCCAAGTGCAGAGGCGATGGTAGAGAGCCGTCGCAGCGCGTGCAGCGCGCTGGTGCTGCGGTTCTGTGGTGTTGAGCCCGCGACGCGTACGCATCGCCCTCAACACCACCAGGAGCCTTACTGCCTCCGCTTAGGGCTTCTGCTCTACCACCTAGGGAGGCCCATCAAGGGAAACTGGGATACGAAAACCGCCCAACGTACAACTACCTGGCTCGCAGCCAGGCCCGAAACTGGCCTTATCCAGCCAGTTAACATAGACGCGCCCTAGGCGTACAACAGGACACCCTTAGGCTTGCACTAGCTCTAAGATCGCAAAGGAACGCGGTAAGGGCATAGGGAACCTCTTTTTATAAGAACTTGTTAAGGTTAACGCGTCGCAGATACTTTGTATAAAACTTATTAAGGCCCCAAGGCCACCGCAAAGAACTTATTAAGGCCCTACCTAGAGAACTTATTAAGGCCCCTCTACGAGGGCCTATCTGGTATCCAATACACCCAGGTGACTTAGAAGAGGGTCTTAATAGGCGTAGTGTGCGCAACCTAGACGACAGCGACCAGACGGCTTAACAAGGTAGAAACATGGGTAAAGCTCTAGGCAGCAGAAACACAGGCCAGCTTTAACAGCCCCATAGCATTTAACCTCTGGTTGACTTACAGGTGACTCACAGGAGGGTCTTAATAGGCGTGGTGCATACAACCTAACGCGTATATGTATAAGGCGACTCACAGGAGGGTCTTAATAGGCGTAGTGCACGTAACCTAATGCATACATATAGGGAGGCTATAAGGGAAACACAGGCCAGTCAGATAAGAACTTAATAGTTAGAGACACAGGCCAGCTTATAAAAGGGGGGGACACAAGCTTAGTTAGTAGGAGAGGGGGGAGCAGGTTGTCTGGTGCGGGACCTAGTGTCTCTACGGCCCCTCTCCTACAAGACACAGTTGGCCTGTCATAAGGAGACTTTTATAGGCAACGCGGAACAGGAACTGGCAGTAGTATAGGGTATTGCGCCCCTATACTACAACTAGCCTCCTACAGGGCGTAGTGCGTAGTAGCCACTGCTGGCTCTAGGGACCTCACCCCTTAGCTAGGCTCTAACCCCTAGTGCACCTAGTAGGCAGGCAGGATCACGTCCTGGCCGGAGAGACTACTACGTGGCTCAAGAGAACGGATGCGCGTGTTGGTGTACCAACAGACGGGACTGCTCGCTAGGGCGGTACGCCGATAAGGTACGCTTAAGGAGCAAACAGGAGTTACCTAGGCGGGAGAGGCTTTTGGCCAGGCCTCAACCATAGAAGGTCTATACGCCCAAAGGTAGGACGACACTAGAAAACTAGGGTAGAGGCTTAGATAAGCAGGCACGTTAAACTTTACTATATAACTACCTACCTCCAATGGCTAAGCAAAATTAAAAATAAACAAAACCCCCCCTTACCGGCGAACCGCACCTAGGCCACCGTAGCTGCTCTTTCACAGCACAGGGAACCCACCCCCCATAAAACAACAACTGGGTATATAATTACAATACAACCAAACACAGAAAAAGCAGAGGGGCTTAGGGGATAATTAGAAACAGAAGTCCTAACAGAGATTTATAAAGAGGTTTATAACGCTGTTACAGTCCAACACCTTAGGAGCGGAGACATTAGAGTTACCCTAAAGGACCAATAGGCAAAGGAATGAGCTATAAGGGTAGGGGACAGGCTAGGTAAACGTATTAGCATAAAAGTACTCCACGAGGATTACCTAGTTAAAGTCCTAGCGGTTCCTATAAGCCTTAGGGTAGAAAAGGGACGCTAGGCGGATAATACAGCAATTATATAGGAGATAGTAAGACAAACGGAACACCTTATTCTAGGACTTGAGATCACCCAAATCCAATAGCTTTAATAGGAAAATGCAAACTAAGCATATAATAAGAACAATAAGAGGATATAAGGGTTGCTAGAGATTTACTAGGGAGACGCCAGACGAACGCATGGCTCCCTTATTATTAGCATATATACACCAGGAATACAAAAACTCCTTATCCAAAAAGAAATAATTATAAATGGCCTTATATACAACACAAGACTCTACAACCATAGACTACGCCTAGAATAATGCTATTACTGCGGCTACTGTGCAGGCCCCTATAATATAAGACACTGCTTAAACCAAGACCAAACAAAATGTGTAAACTGCCACTAAAGCACACACAAGGCGTGGGAGAGAGAAGACTGCATTAAATATAGGAAATAGAAGGTAAGGGCTTAATAGCTGCGGGAATAACTGCACGCTAGGTTATATAAATGGAAACAATAGGCGATAAGCTAGGGGGACGTAGGTGCCTTCCTAGTGTTTCCTACCTTTAGTAATAGGGGGCTAGGCCAGCCATCCCAAGCCTTAATGGGCCAGAAGCGGCGCCGCGCGATATCACTAGACTGAATAGGGACATAAGGGTTACAGGGGACACAAGGGTCACAGGGTATATAAGGGAGAGAACACCCCGTAGGAAGTAAGCTTAAAACCAGGACAATTAAGAATTAGACTTAACACGGCAAATATAACATTTACAGCCAACCTATAAAGGGCACACAGCTAACTAGTAAGATTAGGGGAAGAACCGGAGATAATAACAGATTTAGATATAGAAGCGCTAGTAGAAACACAAGATATGGAAATAGAAAGCTCTATACAAAATAAGTAGCAACTAGGGTGTAGATACAAGAGACAGAAGTTCTGAATATTCTAGAGAAAGTGGAAATAGAAGGAATAAGGAATAAAGGAGAAACAAAGGACCCTCGCTAGGGGTCCACCACCTATCTATTATACAGTATAACTGCGGTAATACAAACCACCGTCTTATAAGGCCCCTATTAGACAGTCTAGACCTAGAGAAACACTATATCCTTGCTATATAAGAGCCGTATTATAATACCTATATATAATTAACATACTGCCCCTAAGGATTCCAGCTCCTATATAAACCAAAAGCAGCTATATACGTGTGCTTTATAATCAGCAAGGCTATTAGCCTGTCCTTATGGTTATAGCAGGTAATTAACCCAGATATTGCAGTTATAACAATCCAGACATATAGGGGACTGGTATAAATTATTAATATATATAACCCTAGGGTTAAAGGCGTCCTATAAACAGAGAACATTATATTGGTAATAAGCTTACTAGAAACTAAAGGCATAAAGTCTATTCTATTAGGAGACATAAACCTCCACCACCTACAGTAGGGAGGTATCTATGTTGCTGCTAACTAATAGGCAGAGTATCTACTAAGAGCTATAGATATCTGGGGCCTTAAGCTAGCCACCCCCCTAGGAGCAATTATATGGCAATAAGGCACCGCTAGAAGTATAATTGACCTTACATTTATAGACGAAGGCCTATACTAGAGACTTAAAAGGTGTAACCCTAAAGAAGAATGGGCACTTGCCTTAGACTATATCCCTATCTAGATATAACTAGATCTGGATATTAAGGCGTAACCAAATAGTAAAAGATACGCAATAAGGAAGCTTAAAATAGATAGCTTCCTTAGTATAGTTAAATAATAACTTTAAGACCTAGAAGAAATCCACCTAATACCAAACAAGTGAGGCTTATTAGCCACCCCTAAGGAAATTAACTAAAGACTAGAAAGGATCCAGGCAGCAATTAAAAACAGGCTAAAAGAGCACTGCCCAGTCTTAAAACTAGGCCCCTATACGCGACACACGTGGTCCGTATAATGCGCGGTTCTTATTGCTAGCTAACAATAAGTAAGAAGGAAATACATAAGCAGCTACAACCCTAAAGATGAGAGATAATATAAAGATATAAGAAACCAGTTAAAGAATACCCTAAAAAAAGAAGCAAGGAATAACTAGAGACGGTTTATAAATAAGCACACTTCTAACCTAAGCCTCCCCCATAACAAGGGCCTTTGGGCCATAGTAAAATAGTTAAAGAAAAAGGCAGGGCGCCTAGTAGAAGACCTATACCTACTACCCCTATAAAGAGTAGGGAAAATATAGGCCACTAATAATAATAATAAGAAGGTAAAGATCCTTATAGAAAGGTTCTTCCCCTAACCAGCTCCAGTAGACCTTAGTAATATTATAGGTAAAACACTAGTAACTTGCCTATGGGTTAACAGCGATATAACAATAGAGGAAATGGCTAGAACTATTAGCCGCCTTTTAAATAATATAGTACTAGGATTAGATGGAATTCCAAATAAGGCCTTAAAAACCTGTAGACCACTTATAGCACCTTAGCTTGCAGATATAGCCAAAGCATGCTTTGCTATAGGCTACTACCCACAATTTGGAAGATCTATAATGATAGTTATCCTATAAAAAGAAGGTAAAGCAGATTACTTAATCCCAGGAAGCTACTGCCCTATTGCCTTAGAAAACACCCTTAGTAAAATCTTAGAAAGGGTAATAGCGGACTATATAGTAGATATAGCTAAGAAATATACCCTATTACCACAAAGTCAAATAGGGGTAAGAAAGAACCGCTTAATACTATTAGCACTTACGCTACTCGCTACCACCATTAAGTCTGCATAGGTAATGCGAAGGGACTTTATAGTATTAATGCTTAGCTTAGATATTAGTGGTACCTATAATAATATACCCCACAAGCGCCTCCTATACATCCTTAGGGCAAAGGGCTTTCCAGAATAGATTATATAATTTATTTAAGGGTTTATAAGCCAAAAAGAAATATTACTAGTCTTTAGCAGATACTAGAGCCCCCCTATTATAGTTGCAACAGGAATACTATAAGGATTACCCCTCTCGCCCATACTCTTCCTTTTCTTTATAAGTAACCTACTTAACTCCTTTAAGGAAGGGGCGACCTAGGGGATAGGCTTTGTTAATAACATAAACCTAATTATATACGGCCTAATAGCCGCAGAGAATTGCAGAACACTAGAGAAAGCCTATAATACCTATATAGAATAGGCAAGATAATATAGAGTCTAATTCTCACTAGAGAAATACCAGCTAATCCACTTTATAAGAAAACGCAACTAATCTGCAGATCTCTAGCATATAATTTATATTTAAGGCTTTAGGGGTTAACCAGTTTAAGGCCTAAGGGTATTAGGAGTATAGGTAGACAGTAAGCTCTAGTAGAGCGTATATGCGTTATAAGCGGCCCGTAAGGGCTAAGCATAGTATATTATAATGTCTAGGATTGTTAATTCTATATAGGGTCCATGCTTCTAGAGGTCACGCCTACTATATACAGCAGTTGTCCGGCCAACTATAATATATAGATCTAGTATTTGGGCCATAGGAGAATCCGAGAAAGGCCCCCCTAAATTACTCCTTAAACTACTTTAAAAGGTCTAAACAGCTTGTCTCTGGAGCATAATAGGCGGGTATAAGCAAACAGCTATAGTACTACTTAAGAAGGAAGCTAATATCCCCCCTTTATAATTATATATTGAAGCTGCTATAATATAAAGGGTGCAAAGGGAGCGCAACTCTAATATTATAAAGTATATTAAGACACGCCTAAATAAACTATAGAGTGACCCTAGGGTGCCCTATAGGAGAACAAACTAATAACCCTAAAGTAGGGAAGATATATTAGAGAAACAGGTAAAGAAAGCAGAAGAAGAATAGTGCTGTGTTAGGGCCTAGGCCTATATAAAGGAGGAAGGGAGACGCGTAAGAGATTAGTAAAGATAACAATAAGAGAGAGAAAGGAGCCAAAGTAGAGTATAAAAGAGTACTGGAAAACCATCTACCGTAATATAATACTAGTTGGACTAACACTGGAGAGGTGTATGGGAGTTAAAGGTATAAAGGCTGTCTTAGGCAAGAGGAACCTAAGCTATAGTATAGTTAACGCTATGGGGGGTAAATACCTAAGGGCTCTAAGAAGGCCTAACAAAGGCGGAAAATATAATAGCAACACTCTTAAAAACAGGAATAATAGGACTAAAAGATTGGCTCTACTAGGTGGGTGTCCCAGTAGGTAGCCTAAGATGTAAATGTGGCTGGCCAAGACAGACACCAAAATACGTAATACTGCTATGCCCCCTACGCACTAACCGAGAAGCAATACTCTTAGTAGCTAGCACAGAGAACTATAATATACTACTCTTAATATAAAAAGGTCTTAAGGCGGTTACCCAGTGGCTTATTAGCTAAAATGTACTAGACCAGTTCTAGGTTGCAAAGGAAATAGTAATAGAAGGCAAAGGGGCGAGTACTAGGCGCCCCTTAATAACTCTATAGTAGTAGAGTTAAGTTTACAATACTAGCGCGTCCATAGGCTTGTTACGGCAGCAGTGGTTCCTAAGGAGGTTATAAAGTAAGGTAGTAGAGCACCACAGGTAACTTGTAGGCGCCCTATATGCGAGTCCTAAAAGGTGGGGAGATGGATCACAGGGTTTTCTCATTTTCTCAAATAGAGTTTTCTCCCTATATGTAAATAAGGAGTAGTCCGCGTGGGCCCAATAGGGATCCGAATCGGACGTTAAGCAATGAATAATTATTATTACTATATAGCGGACCAAACTTTAGTATTATGCTAGGCTTAAGTTCTATCTTAAAATTGTGTTTCTCTTAATATAGGGCTAGTTAGTCTATAAATTGTTTTTTAAACTTATTAATTAGGTTATAGTACTCTTTAAACATAAGAGGTTAAAAATTGGGATATTGTTTTAGTTCTAGTGCTTTCTTAGTATCTTTTATAGTTATAGCAAAGATTTTATAATATTGTTTTTTTACTAATAAGATAAAAGGCGCGGCCTATATTATATAAATTTTAAAAGGTTTTAATAAAACATCTTTACACTCTTTGCTATAATTGGCAGTTATAACTTTATTGTCTTATTTTAAAGTTCATGGCAAGGGTAATTTATATTATATTAAATCTAAATAATTGTATATATGTTTATAGGGAAAATGGTTTTTTAAGTAATAACTTTAGTAGTAAGTTATACGGAACTTTAGTGTTTCTTTAACCCAGCTAATTAAAGGGTTATATTATTTTAGCTATCCGTGTCTAAGTATAACTTTATATTGCTTTAAGGGTATTACAAATAGGGAGACGTATTTAAGGTATTCGCTTATCCACATTTTTACTAGGGCGTAGTGTGTTATTTCGCCATATATTAAGGGTTTGCTATTAAAGCCTTATAGGCCTTAGGGCTTATTAAGTTTCTTTAAATTTAGGCGTTAAGTTTTCGCATAGTTTATATTAATAAAGCCCATACTAGTGGCTCTGCTATCTATTAGGATTTATACCTTCTTCTATTTTTTAAGTATTTAAATTTCGCTAAGTATATTAAGGAAGTTATGCTGTGTATTAGCGCTGGAAGAGCCTACACACTTATACTCTTCTACTTCTTGTCCTAAGGCGCGACTTGGCCTTAGGATAATTTATTTTTTAAGTTAATCAAGAGCGAGATACTTTGTGGCGTTTAAGTACAATTTATAGAGTGGGTATAATTTAAGGAATAATAATAATAATAATAATAATAATTCATTGCCTAACGTCCGATTTGGATCCCTATTGGGCCCACGCGGACTACTCCTTATATACATATGGGGAGAAAACTCTATATGAGAAAACCCCGTGATCCATCTCCCTGCCTTTTGGGACTCGCCTGTATAGCGCCTGCGAGGCGCCTGCGAGTCACCTGTGGTGCTCTACTACCTTACTTTTTGACCTCCTTAGGAACCACTGCTGCCGTAACAAACCTACGGACGCGCTAGTATTACGAGCTTAACTCTACCACTGTAGAGTCATTAGGGGACGCCTGGTACTCGCCCCTTTGCCTTCTATTATAATTTAAGGAATAAGTATAACTTAAGGAACGGGTATAATTTAAGAAATAGGAGAAACTACAGTAGACCTTTTTAAAGGGGTAAGTTTAGTAATGCTTTTAAATATGTCCTTTTTTACCATATCTAAAGCATTCTCTATTTATGGCTTAAGTTCTTCGTTTGTTAGTTCCTAAGGGTATATAGGATTAAGCGGCATTAAGGTCTATAGGGTTATATATAGGAATTTTAGGGTTTAGAGACAGATTACACTTTAGGGTATATACCGGTTTTGTGGAGTTTTAAATATAAGGTATAGTTAACTTTAAAGAATAAGTCTATTTATTGTATTAAAGGTCCTTATTAATTTATTAATATATTATAGTAAATTTAGATAGGTTTTTTAGCAGTTCCCTACCTACTAACTAGGCTCTAATTTTATCTAAAATAGCTTATTAAAGGGCAGCAACTCTAGCGGCTTTATTCTAATCCAGCTCGCTAATAAGACCTAAAAATTCTAGAAAGAAGCTAGTAAAGTCTTAGTTCTATTATTATAGGTTTTTAAGTTTAGTAATAGCTATATATTCGCGGCTAGCGTTATTATACGTTCGTTCTAGTAGAGAGATAAAGGTTTTAAAATTAATAAAAGTGCTACTACAGAAGAATGGATCTATAGTTTATATAGCGTCTTTACTTAATTAGGACATTCTATAGCTAACCTTGCTAGCTTTAGTAGGGTATTAATTATAGTTTATTAAAAGTTTAAGACAGAGCTTGGTTATAAAGGGATGTAGGTTATTTTAGTTTCTATTAAATATTAGAGGATTAGGGAGCTTTTTAGATTTTATAATAGGTATTTAGTTCATTATATATATGGGTTAAGCCACTATTACCAGTTCTATATTCTTATTTAACGGGCCAGGTTTAGATACCGTTATATTAATCTTGTTTATAGGTATTATTATTAAGGTCTGTAACATAAGTGCCTTAATATTACAGAGTTTTTCGCGGAGTGCTTCTATTAATTGCTAGTGCTAGGCTTTTAGTGCAGCTCACTACTAAGCTAAGGCGTCTATAAAGGACTGTTATATTATAGTTAACTATTCCCTAACTAGGGTTATAATAATTATGGTTATTAAAAGGGATTCGGGTTTGTTTGCCATTTTAATTATAGTTGTTTTAACGCAACATAATATAAGGGCGCAAAGAGGCTTTAGGGAAGATTTAAAGGAATAATATAAATTCTATCTAATTTAAGAGTATATAGCTCTTGCTAAATATAAGACATTATATAAGGAAGAGAAAGGAATATAGGAAACTTATAACTAAATATTTAGGGTCTTAGCAGTAGACGTATAGGCACAAGCCCACGTGGATTTTAATAGGTTTTAACCAAATTCCATTATATTAGTAGAATTTAGTAGAATTTAATTAAGTTGGCGGAACTTGGTGGAACTTAATTAACTTTAGTAGAATTTAGCAGAATTTAATTAAAGCGTTGGAATTTATCTATTAAGTGTTTCACTAAGACATTCCTACTATAACTAGGCTAGTCCCGTTATATTAAGTTCTTTTAAAGCATATAAAACAAATATTTAATTAAGCACTTAAAATTTATATATAACTTTAATAAAAAAGGAGTTATATATAATAGGCTTATATAAATGCTTCTAAACCAAAGTGTAACGGAACCTTGTAGCAGTAACTATGGTAGGTCCTGTTATTAGGCTAGGTATATAGGTAAGAATAATTTAACAACATAACAATAACTGGTGGAGTGGTTGCCTAATAGATTAACTCTAATTATATTCTAAGATTCACTATAAGGAGAGAACTATCTACGGTAGGGACTGAGGTCCTTTAAATACACAACTGTACTCCTAAGAAATCCTCTCTTATATGTAATATACGTATTATACATAAGGTATATAAGTTCCTCCTATTCCTCTTATTTAATATATAGCACGTTATATAACCTTAGTTACTATTCCTTATTACATAGTTCCACTGGCTCTATCCTAGACCATGCCTATATTAACTAACTAGCTTCCACCAACTCTTCTCTAAGTAGTTATAACATTATACTTAAGCTATCTATAACACTATCTCCCTCCTCTTTATCTTCGTTCTTAAAGATTCCTAATATCTCTAAGTTGTTTACTAGAGGTATAATATCTGCTTAATTAATCTAGTTAATATCCTTACTTATTATACCTAAAGCTTCTTCTTCTTTATATACGCAATACTATACTTGCACTGTTACCTCTATTCTGTTACTAGGTGAAATTATACTATCTCTGTGTTCTTATTATGCGAAAGAGGGGTTAGTTTATATTATATTGGCAAGTCCTTTATCTTAACAACCCTCTTCCTATTTAGAGTGCACTAAAGCAAATATTTAATTATTATGCAACGTTCGCTCTACTTCCAACGCTAAGTATACACGTCCTATAACTCTTAATAGTCTTTAAGTTCCCTAAGTAACTTATTATAGGGTCTTGTGTTTAATCTGCCGCTGTAAAGCTTAATAGTGACCTGGTGTAGGCCCTGGCTAAGCTTAAGCGTTTTTAGGATGCGGAGCAGAAGGCCCTAAACGCTCACATTACAGTGTCCGCTTAACTGCTTTGTCTTAAAAAAGTTTATAAAAAGGTCCGTTCTAAGGAGTAGAAACTTGTCTAATAGGGTTTGTCTAAGCTAGGTAATAAAAGAGTAGAGTTTCCAGAGAAGGAAACAACTCCAAGTAACATAATAGTTGCTCCTCTTAGGTCCCCCTTAGTTGACTTGTCCTTTAGTAATTCTTTTTTAATACTCCCTAACCTACTTTCTTCTAATACTCCTATACCTTTTTTATAGCATTCTTTAGGTTGCTTAGTAGCTTTTAGGTAGTCTTACTATAGCCTATCCACTTTACTTTATACTATATTTTATTATCTACGTCCTTATAACTAATAATCTTTAAAACTTGCCATTTATCCTCTTTTTGCCCTCTATATATGTCTGCTTTATAGACTAATAGCTTAACATTCCTATGTGCTGGCTCTAATATTATAATATACTATATAGGGTAAATTTTTATTTTAGCTGGTAGGTTTAACTTGTATATAACTAATAAAATTCTCTATATAATTTTAAAAGGTCTTAGTCTAATATAGTCCAACTTCTTACTTAGTTATTAACTCTTAAAATTTTTATATAGTAGCCATACTTTATCTCCCTCCTTAAGATCTGGTCCCTTAGATCTCTTAGTATTATAGTACCTTTTTATTCATTCTTATACTAGTTTAGCTATTTCTTTAAGGTCTGTATAAAGATTTATTAAAGTCTCTATTTTTTACTTGGCTATGCTACTTGTCTTCTTTACTTAATGTGGTAATAATAATGTTCTTAGCTTATATCTGTAATTCGCCTTAAATAGTAATATCCCCATTTCTTCTTATGGTGTTATATTGTATATAAACTGTATAACTAGTAGTAACAATACCTAATTATTCTGTGCGTGATTAACATAATGCCTTAGATACTATTCTAGTGTCTAGTTTAGTCTTTCTATTTATCTGTCTATCTGTAGATAATACACTGTTAAGGTTGCTATGTAAACTCCTTATTCCACCAAGAATACCTCCCAGAATACTACTATAAATCTTAGATCTCTGTCTAATACGATTTTACTTAATGCTCTATGTCTTACAAACACTTCCTTAATATAGATTCTAGCGACATCCTCTGCTAACATCTCTTCTGTGTATGCTATAAAGTACCCCTACTTTATAAGCTTGTTTACTATTACTAAGATTACATTATAATCTTGTCCTATAATAGGATCTTTTAACTTTAGTAACTTAATAATAAAGTCCCATAATATGACTTCCTATAGTCTCTTTAGTGTCTTAATAGGTTATAGCCCTCCATACGGCTTATGCCTTATTGGTTTGTTTCTCTAGCAATCTAGACATTCTTTTATAACTTGTCTTACTAGTCCCCAGATTCCTTAAACAATATATTCCTTTTAAAGTCTTAACACTAAGCCTATAGCTCCGTTGTGTCCTTAAGTTAGTCCCCTATAGAATAACTTAATAAACTCCCTTATAATAGACCTTGGCATATATATTGCTTCTTGGTTTTTGTATTACTCTAAGTCTAGATCCTCTACCTGTGCTTCTTAGATCTTCTATATCTAATTACTCTTAGGTAATTTGTGGATCTGACTTTCTTATATTGCTGCTATTTTGGGATAATTGTACCTAATTAATTTATCTATGTCCTTTTGTAATAAAGCCCCTAACAGTTTTTCCTTATTCTTGTTACGGACAGCTTAAGTACGATGTTATAACTACTTAGAGAGGAGTCGGCGGAAGCTGGTTGGTTAATATAGGCACGGTCTAGGATGGATCTAGTAGAACTATGTGACGAAGAATGGTAGCCGAGGTCACGTGATATAATCTGTATAATCTGTGTAATAGAGTAGATAGAGCATACGTACCTTACGGAGCGAAGGGATTTCTTAGGCGTACGGTTGTGTATTTAAAGGACCACAGTCCCTACCTAGATAGTTCTCTCTTTGTAGTGAATCTTAGAATACAATTAGAGTTAATCTATTGGGCAACCACTCCACTAGTTATTATTATATTGTTGACTTCTTATTTACCTATATACCTAGCCCAATAATAGAACCCACCGTAGTTCTTGCTATAAGGTTCTATTATACATTTACTACCTAGTTATAGTATTAATAAAGTTAAATAACATGCTACCCAAAGCACTAGTTGCGATGCTATTAACGGCAGTAACTACCTTAGGATTAGGAGACACTAGTATAGCAGATATAGACTTATAAGTGGTTACGAGAGGTTAGTTATAGGAAATAGTTAATTGCTTATTAAATAATAATAGGATACTTAAGGAACACATTAATGAAATTAGCACAGTAAAAGTTAAGTTACCGTTAATTGAACAATTTTTAGGAGAAAGGTTAAAACTTAAGGGGTTCCTTACGCAAATGCACTTTAAGATTATATAGGAAGGAGTAAAGCTGGTAATACCTATAGATTAAGTAGTATATACAGGGTTGTTTTTAACAGGAAGAGTACTAGAATGGTTTAAACCTTACCTTATAGAAATATAAGTCAGCAGTATAACAACTACTAACTAAGATATACAATTTATGTTTACGAGTTAGAATGGGTTTGTAGAGAGACTAATATAGATATTTAGAAACCTAGAAGTATTAACTATAGCGGAGCGGAAGCTTTAAAACTTAGTATAACGTTCTTTAGTAATTAAGTACATAATATAGTTTTAGACACTTATAATGCAGGTTAAGTGGAATAATAAGGTGCTTATAGCACAGTATAAATAGGGACTTAAGGCTAAAGTCTAGGACGTAATTATCCTAATGGAAGATGCGGAAAGTCTATAAGACTTAATAGATTAATTAATAAAGATTAATAATAGGATTTATTAAAGGGAACAAGCCAAGAAAGGGTAGGATAGAGTTCTATAACTGTATAAGGCGTAGAATACACATTAGTAAACATAGAGCTAAAAACTATAGAATGACGCAGAGCTAATAGACCTAAGCGGTACTAAAGAATCTAAGAGATGGATAAAGAAACTATAGAAACCTAGAGGTTAAGGATTAAGTAATTATAGGACTAAGGAGCAGAGGCTAAATTAGGGATCTTAGTAGTAGAAGATATTTAGGTGGACTCTATAATAAGAGAAATAGTTTAAAGATGGAGCTTATATAAATTATAAAAAATAGGGTTATTTTACTAAAGACTATAGAGGTGGTTAGAGTAACCATATAGTAAAAGGCACTAGGTTGTTAGAGTATAATAACATAAATATAGGGATGTTGCGCGGGACTAAGGAGTATTTAATTAAACACTTTATGTTTTGTTATAATAACGTATACTAAATTTATAAAGACGCTAAGTATGGCGTAAGCTATTAGCTGTAAGAGCTAGAGTTAAGAGGACTTAAAGGAACTAGAAAGTTAGATAAAGAATAAAATTAACTCTATAAGCTAGATTAAGACATTAAAGTAATATATAGACAAAGATTAGCAATAATAATAATAGAGTTAAAGTACTTATTAATTAATAGCAATAAGGAAGAAAAGGAGGCTAACTAGGAGCACTTATATTTTAGTAATGTAATAGAAGCAGAGACTAAAACCACTACAAAACGTGGATTAGTAATGGGCATTATAACACTGTTAAATATGGCATCTATTACTTTATAAGATAGAAGGAGTAATATCTAGAGATAATTAAGCAAGTAGATAACTGCTAGTGCTAGCTTACTACTTATAAAAGGTAAAAGGCTATAGGTCTAAGATTCTTATAAAGAGATAAGGAAGGCTTTAGACTTATAGAACATAATAAGGACAGCTTAAGAACCTATAACGGACAAAAACCAATAGGAAAGAGCAGTAGCTTAGTTTAGTAATAAACAAATAAGTATAGGACGTAAGTTTAAGAACCACAAGTTTGGGGAATAAGTAAGAACATTAGTAAGAAGCCAAGATTTTAAGAAGTAAATAAGGACTATAGCAATTCTAGGTAAACATAGTATTCAGCCTAAAGATCAAAAAGTTAATATTAAGATTAAGAAGTAAGACAACTTTAAGGATCTAGCTATAAGACGCAGAAAATAGGAAACTATAGATAAGTTTAGACAACAAATTATTATATAGCAAGAGTAAAAGCTAGATAAGAGGTTAGCTATATTAGGTTGTATAAGGGACAGAGCACCTATATAAAGAGTTACTAATAGGCCTAGTATAGGGACGCCTAGAGTAAAGTGGTTGAATAAACTGAAATAAGAAGAGGATCTAGACATTCCAGTTAGGTTTAAAGAAAGACACACTAAAGGATGTTATAACGCAGCAATAATAAGGTACTTTCTTATAAATAAACTATATACACTAAACCAGTTATATAGAAAGTGGTATAGGCAATAACACAACAATAAATGGGAAGACTTTTATATATGGCTAGATAAAAAGGTTGTCTAAGACTAACCTATTATATTAAAGGAGCGTTAATTATAATATTAAGGAACCTAGAAGGAGGATCTAGGGACTAGAGAAGTAAGTAATAAATCTTAATACCCGCAATAGAGATACTAGTAGTTAGGTTAACTAGGTATAGATTTAAACTTAAAAATAAAGATAAACTAAGAGTTAACCTAAGTCACCTAGCGCATTATATGCTATTATGGATAGCTTATATAGATAATGTATATAATATATATAGAGCACTAAAAGATAAGAACTAAAAGTGCCTAGTAAGGATGTATTGGGCACTAGAGGAAAAACGGTTTAGAGATGTTAAGTATATATATAAATGGCACCTAGTAGAAGTATAGATTTAAGGGGACCTAATACTTTAACTAGGAAGATTCCTTATAGAAAAATGCCTAGATAAATAATAGTGGTGGAACTGCTTAGAAAACACTTATCTATAGTATATAGAGGAAAAGAAATAAACTAAGTATTGGCTAAAGGTGGACTAAGTATAAGTAGGATCTAGTAGCTAATAGTTGGAAAAAGGGGAGGCCTATAGGACTAGAGGGAACTAGTAGTAGAGCCTTAGACCCTTAAAGGAATTTAAGGACAACACCTAAACTTATAAGTTAAGTGGCAAGATTAGTAGTTTAAAGCACTAATAGACAGTGGAGTAATAAGGAACTATATATTACTAGCAGCAGTAAAAAGGATAGGGTTACTATATAGACAAAAGGAATACCTATATCCACTTATAACAATTTTAGGAGATTAAATAGCCTATAGAGGAGGTATTATTAACCTTAAAATAGGACCTATTTAGTTAACTATTAAAGAAAAACTAGTTAGAATGTCTTTTAATATCTTACTGTTGGGAAAAGACAAGGCAATACTAGGAATGCCTTAGTTATAGAAATACAATCTAAAAATTAATTGGGTTATAGGTTAGGTTAATATTAAAGATACTTAATGGCATAAAGTGCAGCAGTAAACCAAGTTAGTATAGTACTAAGTTAGAGCAATATATAAAGAGACTAAGTAAGGCTTAAGTTATGTACCAAAGAGATACTATAAGTATGGTAAAAAGTTATAGTTACTAGAAAGTAAAAGGCTGTTAGAGTATACAGTATGGGACTATAAGATAGAATTGGAACTAGGAATAAGTTTAAGATTCTTTTTAATCTATAAACTTACTAAAATAGAGTTAGTGGTACTTAAGGAGTTTATCTAGGAGAACTTATAGAAGGGATATATTAGACTATTGCAGTTATTAGTAGGTTATTTAGTACTATTCATCCTAAAGAAAAATGAAAAATTTAGAATGTGTATAGACTATAGATAGTTAAACAGCATTACCAGAAAGGATAGGTATCCTTTACCCTTAATTAGCAAAATCTAAAATAGGATAGGTAATGCAAAGATCTTTACAAAGATAAATCTAAAATAGGCGTACTATTAGATTAGGATTAAGGAAGGTAATAAATAGAAGGCAGCTTTTAGGTTAAAAGAGGGACTATATAAGCCATTAGTTATATAGTTTAGGCTTATAAACGCACTAGCAACATTCTAGAAGCAAATTAATAGTATGTTAGGAGAACACCTTAATGAGTTTATTATAGTATACCTTAATAACATTATTATCTACTTAAAGAGTGAGAAAGAATATAAGGAATACGTTAAGTGGGTCTTAAAGAGACTATAGGAAGAACAGATGCCAGTAGCTATTAAGAAATATGAGTTCTTTATAAGAAAGATTAATTTTATTAGATTTATTATAGAACTAGGAAAAATTAGTATAAACCCAAAGAAAATAGAAGTTATAGTTAGTTGGCAAGAACTAGAGAATGTTACGTAGTTAAGATTGTTCCTAGGGTTTTGTAACTACTATAGGAGGTTTATAGCATAGTAGTTAAAAAGTATTAAGCTATTTACATAATTAACAAAGAAAGAGGAACCATGGGTATAGAGAACTAAGTAAAAGAAGTTATTTAAGGAACTTAAGGAGTTGTTTACCCAGGAACCAATCCTTAAGATCTATTAACTAAGGTTAGAAACGGTTGTTAAGACAGATGCATTAGACTTTACACTAGGAGCATATTTGCTATAAAAGCACTAGGACATATGGCATCTAGTGGCGTACTATAGTTAAAAGATAACGCCACTAGAACTAAACTATAATATCTATAACAAGGAGTTATTAGGTATAGTTATAGTATTAAGGGAATAGAGAGCATTCTTACAAGGCATAGAGAAACTATTTATAGTTAAAACAGACTATAAGAACCTTATAGGATTCCTAACAATAAAGGAACTTAATTAAAGACAGGTTAGATAGGCGGAAATGCTTACAGAATACTATTTTGAAATTTAGTACACTAAAGGTATAGACAATATACAAGCAGACGCTCTAAGTAGAAAGGCTAAACTATAGAATAATAACAAACCGTTAGGAGCTTTGTTGCGAAAGGATTAAGACAGATTGATTAGGTATAATTATCCAAAGATTGCAGCAACTAGAGAAAGTTAGGTCTATAAGTTACTAGAGAGTAATTAGATATAGAAGATCTAAGAAGTATAGGTAGAGGATCTAGATATGGAACAGTATAAGAATAGAGAAGCAACCTATATTCTAAGATCCATTATAAAAGAATTTATTAAGTTATTCTATAGGGGACTAACTTAAAGACACAATGGAGCTATAGGCTTAGTATTAAGACTTTAAGAGGAGTATATTATTTAAGGAATTTAGGGACTAGTAAGATAAGTTACAAGAGAATATCTAGATTACTAAAGAAATAAACTAATAAGGTATAAGCCGTATAGAGGGCTATAACCTATTAAAATACCAAAAAGACTATAGGAGGTTATATTATAGGACTTTATTATTAAGTTACTAAAGTTAAGAGACCCTATTATAGGACAAGATTATAACACAATCTTAATAATAATAGATAAGCTAATAAAGTAGGGATACTTTATAGTATGTATAGAAGAGATATTAGTAGAGGATATTACTAGAATCTATGTTAAGGAAGTATTTGCAAGATATAGAGTACTAAGCAAGATTATATTAAATAGAGATCTAAGATTTATAGCAATATTTTAGAAGGTGTTCTTGGCGGAATAAGGAGTTTGCGCAGCATATTATCCGCAGACAGATAGATAGATAGAAAGGTTAAACTAGACATTAGAGTAGTATCTAAGACACTATATTAACTACGTATAGAATAATTGGGTATTATTATTACTAGTTGCACAGTTTATATATAATACAACACCATAAGAAGGAATGGGAATGTTACTATTTAGGGCGAATTACGGGTATAAGCTAAGATTATTATTATTGCTATGTTAAGTAAAGAAAACAAGTAGCATAGCTAAAGAAAGAATAGAGACTTTAATAAATCTTTATATAGACCTTAAAGAAACAGCTAAACTAGTATAAGAGTAAATAAAAAGGTACTATAATGCTAAGAGATCTAAGGGACCAGATCTTAAGGAGGGAGATAAAGTATAGCTACTACACAAAAATTTTAAGAGTTAATAACTAAGTAAGAAGTTGGACCATATTAAACTAGGACCTTTTAAAATTATATAGAGGATTTTATTGGTTATGTATAAGCTAAACCTACCAGCTAAAATAAGAATCTACCCTATATAGTATGTTATAATACTAGAGCTAGTATACGGAAATATTAAACCACTAGTCTATAAGGCAGATATATATAGAGGACAAGAGGAGGACAAATAGTAAGTTTTAAAGATCATTAGTTATAAGGACGTAGATGGTGAAATATAGTATAAAGTAAAGTAGATAGGCTATAGTAAGATTACCTAGAAACTACTAAGCAACCTAGAGAACGCTATGGGAAAGGTATAGGAGTATTAGAAGAAAGTAGGTTAGGGAGTATAGAAAAGGGATCGCTAAAGGACGAGTTACCTAAGAGGGACCCAAGAGGGGCAACTATTATGTTACTTAGAGTTGTTTCCTTCTCTAGAGACACTACTTATTTATTACCTAGCTCAGCTAAACCTTATTAAACAAGTTTCTACTCCTTAAAATAAACCATTTTATAAACTTTTTTAAGATATAATAGACAAGTATAAGCGGAAGCGTGGGCTTCCAGAGCATAACGCTCCTTGTTCCTTACCCGCTTAGCATAAGTATAATCCTTATATTAGAGATGGTGAATCTCGCCTAAAGCACTTAAGAGCTTATTATTAAGTTTTGCAGTGGCAGATTAAATATAAAACCCTATAATAAGTTACTTAGGGAACTTAAAGACTGTTAAGAGTTATGGGATATGTATATTTGGCGTTAGAGATAGAGTAAACATTACAAGATAATTAAATATTTACTTTAGTGCACTCTAAATAAGAGGATAATTATTAAGCTAAAGGACTTACCAGCGCAATATAAACCAACCCCTTTTTCGCACACTAAGAATATAGAGATAGTATTATCTTACTAAGAGATAGTATTACAGTAACGGTATAAAATTGATGAGCTATAGAAGAAGAAGAAGAAGCTTTAGGTATAATAAGTAAGGATATTAACCAAGTTAATTAGACGGACATTATACCTCTAGTAGATAACTTAGAGATATTAGGAATCTTTAAGGACAAAGATAAAGAGGAGGGAGATGGTGTTATGGACAGCTTAAGTATAATGTTATAACTACTTAGAGAGGAGTTAGTAGAAGCTAGTTAGTTAATATAGGCATAGTCTAGAATAGATCTGGTGGAACTATATAATAAAGAATGGTAGCCAAGGTCATATAATGTGATCTATGTAATCTGTATAATCTGTGTAATCTATATAATAGAGTAGATAGAGTATATATACCTTACAGAGCAAAGGGATTTCTTAGGCGTATAGTTATATATTTAAAGGACCACAGTCCCTACCCAGATAGTTCTCTCTTTATAGTAAATCTCAGAATATAATTAGAGTTAATCTATTGGGCAACCACTCTACCAGTTATTATTATGTTGTTGACTTCTTATTTACCTATACACCTAGCCCAATAATAGAACCCACTGTAGTTCTTGCTACAAGGTTCTATTACAGTTCTGTAATTTAGCCTTTTTACTTAATGCGTCTACTCTTGCATTGTCTGTACCCTTAGTGTACTAAATTTCAAAATGGTATTCTATAAGCATTTCCGCCTATCTAACCTATCTTTGGTTAAGTTCCTTTATTATTAGAAATCCTATAAGGTTCTTATAGTTCGTCTTAACCATAAATGGTTTCTTTATACCTTGTAAGAATGCTCTCTATTTCTTTAATGCTGTAACTATACCTAGTAACTCCTTGTTATAGATGTTATAGTTTAGTTCTAATGGTATTATCTTCCAACTATAGTACGCTACTAGATGCTATGCGTCTAAATGCTTCTATAGCAAATATGCTCCTAGTATAAAGTCTAATGCATCTATCTTAATAACTGTTTCTAACTTTAGTTGGTAGATTTTAAGGATTAATTCCTAGGTAAACAACTCCTTAAGTTCCTTAAATAGTTTCTCCTACTCTATTCCCTATACCCACAGTTCCTCCTTTTTTATAAGTCTTATAAATAGCTTAATACTCTTTAACTATTGTGCTATAAACCTCCTATAGTAGTTACAAAACCCTAGGAATAATCTTAACTATGTAACGTTCTCTGGTTCTTGCCAACTTACTATAGCTTTAACTTTCTTTAGGTCTATACTAATTTTTCCTAGTTTGATAATAAATCTAATAAAATTGGTCTTCCTTATAAAGAACTTGTATTTCTTAATTGCTACTAGTATCTATTCTTCTTATAGTCTCTTTAAGACCTATTTAACGTGTTCCTTGTGTTCTTCCTTACTTTTTAAGTAGATAATAATGTTATTAAGGTATACCATAATAAACTTATTAAGGTGTTCTCCTAATACACTGTTAATTTACTTTTAGAATGTTACTGGTGTGTTTATAAGCCTAAATTGTATAACTAATGGCTTATATAGTTTTTCCTTTGACCTAAAAGCTACTTTCTATTTATTGCCTTTCTTAATCCTAATCTAATGGTATACCTATCTTAGATCTATCTTTATAAAGATCTTTACATTACCTATCCAGTTTTAGATTTTGCTAATTAAGGGTAAAGGATACCTACCCTTTCTAATAATGCTGTTTAACTGTCTATAGTTAATGCACATTCTAAGTTTTCTGTTTTTCTTTAGGATGAATAGTACTAGATATCCTACTAATAACTGCGATGGTCTAATGTATCCCTTTTATAAGTTCTCCTAGATAAACTCCTTAAGCGCTACTAATTCTGTTTTAGTAAGCTTATAGACTAAAAAGAACCTTAGACTTATTCCTAGTTTTAGTTCTATCTTATAATCCCATGCTATATACTCTAATAGCTTTTTACTTTCTAGTAACTATAACTTTTTACTATACTTATGGTATCTCTTTAGTATATAACTTAAGCCTTACTTAGTCTCTTTATATATTGCTTTAACCTAGTACTATACTAACTTAGTTTGCTATTGTATCTTATATTATTAAGTATCCCTAATATTAACCTAACCTATAACCTAATTAATCTTTAGATTATATTCCTATAACTAAGGCATTCCTAGTATCACCTTGTTTTTTCCTAATAGTAAGATATTAAAAGACATTCTAACCTGTCTCCCTTTAATAGTTAACTAAATAGGTTCTATTTTAAGGTTAATAATACCTCCTCTATAGGCTATCTGGTCTCCTAAAATTGTTATAAGTGGATATAAGTATTCCTTTTGTCTATATAGTAACCCTATTCTTTCTACTACTACTAGTAATATATGGTTCCTTATTGCTCCACTATCTATTAATGCTTTAAACTATTAATCTTGCTACTTAACTTATAAGTTTAGGTATTATCCTTAAATTTCTTTAAGGGTTTAAGGCTCTATTACTAGTTCCCTCTAGTCCTATAGGCCTCCCCTTTTCTTAACTATTAGCTACTAGATCCTATTTATACTTAGTCTACTTTTAGCTAATACTTAGTTTATTTCTTTTCCTCTATATGCTATAGATAAGTATTCTCTAGGTAGTCCCACCACTATTATTTATCTAGGCATTCTTCTATAAGGAATTATCCTGGTTAAAGTATTAGGTCCCCTTAACTCTATACTTCTACTAGGTGCTATCTATATATATATTTAGCATCTCTAAACCGCTTTTCCTCTAGTGCCTAATATATCCTTATTAAGTATTTCCAGTTCTTGTCTTTTAGTGCCCTATATATGTTGCATATATTATTTATATAAGCTATTTACAATAACATATAATATGCTAGGTAACTTAGGTTAACTCTTAGCTTATCTTTATTCTTAAGTTTAAACCTATACCTAGTTAACCTAACCACTGGTATTTCTGCTATAGGTACTAAGATTTATTACTTACTTCTCTAGTCCCTAGATTCTTCTTCTAGGTTCCTTAATATTATAATTAACGCTTTTTTAATATAACTTATATGTTTTTCTATAATAGGTTAGTCTTAGACAACTTTTTTGTCTAGCTATATATAAAAGTCTTCCCATTTATTGTTGTATTATTGCCTATACCACTTTCCATATAACTGGTTTAGTGTGTATAGTCTATCTATAAGAAAGTACCTTGTTATTACTGCATTGTAATATCCTTTGGTATATCTTTCTTTAAACCTAATTAGAATATCTAGATCCTCTTCTTGTTCTAGTTTATCTAACCACTTTACTCTAGGCGTCCCTATACTAGGCCTATTAGTAACTCTTTATATAGGTGCTCTGTCCCTTATACAACATAGTATAGCTAACCCTTTGTCTAGCTTCTGCTCTTACTATATAATAATTCTTTATTTAAACTTATCTATAGTTTCTTATTTTCTGCGTCTTGTAACTGGATCCTTAAAGTTATCTTGCTTCTTAATCTTAGTATTAACTTTTTAATCTTTAGGCTAAACACTATATTTACCTAAAATTGCTATAGTCCTTATTTATTTTTTAAAATCTTGGCTTCCTAATAACATTCTTATTTATTCTCTAAACTTATAGTTCTTAAACTTGCGTCCTATACTTATTTGTTTGTTATTAAACTAAGTTACTACTCTTTCCTATTAGTTTTTATCCGTTATAGGTTCCTAGGCTTATTTTATTACGTCTTGTAAGTCTTAAGCTTCTCTTATCTTTTTATAGGAATTTTAAGCCTATAGCCTTTTACCTTTTATAAGTGGTGAGCTAGTACTAGCAGTTGTCTACTTGCTTAATTATCTTTAGATATTACTCCTTTTGTCTTATAAAGTAATAGATGCCGTATCTAACGGTGTTATAATACCTATTACTAATCCGTGTTTTATAGTGGTTTTAGTCTCTACTTCTATTGTATTACTAAGGTATAAGTGCTCCTAGTTAGCCTCCTTTTCTTCCTTATTACTGTTAATTAATAAGTACTTTAACTCTATTGTTATTATTACTAATCTTTATCTATATATTGCTTTAATATCTTAATCTAGCTTATAGAGTTAATCCTATTTTTTATTTAACTTTCTAGTTTCTTTAAGCCCTCTTAACTCTAGCTCTTATAGCTAATAGCTTACGCCATACTTAGCGTCTTTATAAATTTAGTATGCGTTATTATAATAAAACGTGAAGTGTTTAATTAAATACTCCTTAGTCCTACGCAACGTCCCTATATCTATATTATTATACTCTAATAATCTAGTGCCTTTTACTATGTGGTTACTCTAACTACCTCTATAGTCTCTAGCAAAATAACCTTATTTTCTATAATTTATATAAGCTCTATCTTTAAACCATTTTTCCTATTATGGAGTCTGCCTAAATGTCTTCTACTACTAAGATCTCTAGTTTAGCCTCTGCTCCCTGGTTGTATAATTACTTAATCCTTAACCTCTAGGTTTCTATAGTTTCCTTATCCATCTCTTAGATTCTTTAGTACCACTTAGGTCTATTAGCTCTACGCTATTTTATAGTTTTTAGCTTTATATCTATTAATGCGTACTTTACACCTTATATAACTATAAAACTCTATCTTACCCTTTTTTAGCTTATTCCCTTTAATAGATTCTATTATTAATCTTTATTAACTAATCTATTAAGTCTTATAGACTTTCCACATCTTTTATTAGGATAATTATATCCTAGACTTTAGCCTTAAGTCCTTATTTATACTATGCTATAAGCGCCTTATTATTCCATTTAACCTATATTATAAGTGTTTAGAACTATATTATATACTTAATTACTAAAGAACGTTATATTAAGTTTTAAAGCTTTTATTCTGCTATAGTTAATACTTCTAGGTCTCTAAATATCTATATTAGTTTCTCTATAAACCCGTTCTAACTAGTAAACATAAATTATACATCTTAGTTAGTAGTTATTATACTGCTAATTTATATCTCTATAAGGTAAGGTTTAAACTATTCTAGTGCTCTTCCTATTAAGAACAATCCTATATATACCACTTAATCTATAGGTGTTGCTAACTTTACTCCTTCCTGTATAACCTTAAAGTGCATTTATATAAGGAATCCCTTAAGTTTTAACCTTTCTTCTAAGAATTGTTTAATTAACAGTAACTTAACCTTTGCTGCTTTAATTCTATTAATGCATTCCTTAAGTATCCTATTATTATCTAATAAGCAATTAACTATTTCCTATAATTAACCTCTTGTAATTAACTAAGAATCCGTATTTATTATACTGGTGTCTTTTAATCCTAAGGTAGTTGCTGCTATTAATGGCATTATAACTGGTGCTTTGGGTGGCATGTTATTTAACCTTATTTAATACTATAACCTTAGTAGTAAATGTGTAATAGAACCTTATAGCAGTAACTACGGTGGGTCCTGTTATTAGGCTGGGTATATAGGTAAGAATAATTTAATAATATAATAATAATTGGTAGAGTGGTTACCTAATAGATTAACTCTAATTATATTCTAAGATTCACTATAAGGAGAGAACTATCTATGGTAGGGACTAAGGTCCTTTAAATACACAACTGTACTCCTAAGAAATCCTCTTTTGTACGTGACGTACGTGTTATATATAAGGTACGTGAGTTCCTCCTGTTCCTCTTGTTCAATATGTAGCACGTTATGTGACCTTGGTTACTATTCCTTGTCATATGGTTCTACCGGCTCCATCCTGGACCGTGCCTGTATTAACCAACTAGCTTCCGCCGACTCTTCTCCAAGTAGTCGTAACATTGTACTTAAGCTGTCCGTAACACAAAGCTTGTGGATTGCTACTATATAAGAATACTAAGCTAAGGAGAAGAAGTCTGTTAGAGACTAGTAAGATACAAAGGGGTCGCCAAGGCGCTAGTAGTAACCGAGCCAATAGCGATTTTCCATCCCGAGGATGGAAAATCCTGATTGGTTGGCTCTATAAGTAGTGTCGGCAGAATATGGCAGAATTTGGCAAAATGCCCAGAAAGTAGCAGGTGACGCGCTCTAGCACCGTCATATTATACTAGGCTATATAGTAATAGCTTAAATAATTATCTCTAGTAAGGATAGTAGGGAGAGGTTAAAGAATTAGACTATTTAATAACTAGGATTATAAGAGTTAGTCTTTATTATTACCTCGCGCCGTTTTCTAGCTCGCTATTAACGACCTAATATGCCTCCTAAAGAGGTATAACTTGTAAACGAACGACAAGTCGGCGTTTACAAATGAACGATAGATATCAGTGTCTTATGACCACATAGCCACATGGCTTTCATGACCAATCTTTCCGTCTTCGTCTTGTATATTTGTATACCTAGTAGTTCCTTCCATCCTTCTGAGATCTTCTCTCATAGATCCATCTCTGGGTCTCATCTATCCTATCATCCCCTTTATCTTGGCTCCTCGCCCTCTCTAAGACCCCCCCTCACACGTCACGCAACTTCTTTACCATATGGTGCTTCACAGGGCCGCGGCTGCCTCATTCTCTATTCCTCCTTGCTAACCTGCTACTGAACACACCTGCACTTCGCGCCTTCTCTATCGCACTCAGCACCTCATTTACAGCTCGCTGAATAGCGTTTAATGGAAATTCGCTCCGGATTGTTAAGTATAAAGCCAGTAACAGTGATAACGTTAACAGGATTCCACCTGCACCCCTGCCAAACGCCGTACGCTAATTTCTAATTTCCCACGCAGGTTCCGTCACATCCTCTCTACCGTAACCCATCTCACCTGTGTCCTACACACCCTCATACGCCCTATTTGCCTCCGCATCCGCTCTATTCGCGTCCTCTACGCGATCATGACTCCTAACCGGCCTTGGATGAGTCATTTCGGGCTCCGAAATCGGTGCATCCGTTGTGCTGGGGACCATGTTGCCGTTTTCGGCTTCGGCATTCGGGGAGGGCTTTTCGAGGGCAGGGGAAGGGTTAGAGTGGGCTTGGTAATGCCATCACGGGGCAGGCGTGGGTGTCGATATGGGATAGGCTGTGCCAGAGGAGGAATGTGCTGTTTACCTATCATCAACAACTTGTCCATTGATGGGTGATGAGGGTGATACGGGGGAGGTGGCTACAAGAGTGGTAAAGGGAAAGGAAGGGGGGAGGCAGCTTGCCTCGCAAACGTCGCAGCCATCCCCGGCCACAAGAACACCACACTCGCAATCACGCGCCCATTATACCCCAACGGGCTCCCGCCATACTCCCTCAACAGCCTCATCGCCGTCGCGCTATCCGCCCCCATCACATACGCTCTATGCATCGCAACGATCACGATAAGTCCTAGTGCCGCCGACAGGATAAAGCAAGCGAACACGGAGCAGACGCGCCAGGCAATCTTAACGGAGGTGGACTCGTGTCGTTCGGGCCAGAAGAGGTCAGAGAAGAAGGCGCTGCCGAAGATGGTGGCGACATAGATGCCAACCAAGACGTTGTACGAGGCGATGCCGCTGAAGCCGTTGTTGGCGCCGGGGGAGTGTTTGGCGACGAAGTCTTGTTGGTCGATGTAGTCTGTATGAATAATGAGTCAATGCTGCTCTGATCTCTACAATCGCCGCGCGGGTATTCAGGTTGTTTTCGGTATACTCTCGCTCCCAACCTTCTCAAGTCTGGAGAGCAGGGGTTGGAGGATTAATGATGAGGGGAAGACCTGGAGAGAGCCATATAGTAACTGATAGAGTCGCTGTCCCCGAATTCTCACTCACAACACATAATATCATTACACTCTGATAGACGATGAATTTTGTTCGGCAGAGATGGTACTCGTTGTTCTACATGTAGCTTGATTTGAACTTCCCTCATTGCATCTCTTTGAGGTCGAGGCCCCATATTACTGCCATCTTCTATCCTCTTTTGGAACTTTGGAGGGTTGGGTTGGTGAAGGTGTGACGTGTGCCGGCTGCGATAGGGGGGTTATCAAGAGTTGGAGGTGTAGATACGGAAACTCGGAAGTGGTCTCGATCGAGATTTGATCCGGTGGCGAGCTCCTAGTCGATGATGATGGCGCTGCGTTGTCGAACCCTGGATTTGGTGTGTGATGATGCAATCTCCCGCTTGAGCTGCGACGCCTACTCAATCAACAACTACCTTAATCCAGACAACACCAAAAGCCCGTAATAACACAAGAGGTGCTGGTTGGTTGCACGCTCTTGGTAGTGGCCCGGGAAGATGGTGTCGAACTCAGCCACGCCGTCGTTGCTGGTGGGTTGCAAGCCGCGCATATAGGTGGAGTTCAGACCGCCTTGGCCCATGGAGGCATCGAGTGCACTTATCCGTTAACCCACGTTATCGATAGGGATCTAGCCAATAAGAGGCTCTCGTTCGAGCCTTTGTGATGAGAACTGCAACAACCTAAGGTTATTTAAACTGCCGATTTCGCCTTCTTAGTAGGAGGAACCGTATATTTAGTTTTCTTTACAAGATTAATATCATTAGAGAATGTTCGTGGCATTTTGGGTACATAATTTTGCTAATAAAGTCGCGATATTTACATGTACATCTGACACAGACCGGTGTTCATGCACGAGCCAGCTTGGCGTTGCGCCTCAACGGGTTAGGGGATAATACCAACAAACCCCACGCACCAACCGAGCTTACAAAGCAGGTGCGCGCACCATTGCGCGGCATCCTCCGTTGACGCTATCCACCAGTTTATATGGCAATGACTAAGAATGCTCCTGCAACCCTCAGTCATCGCGGATGAATGCGCGCCATACAAACTTTGGTGGACAGCGTCAACGGAGGATGCCGCTCGATGGTGCGCACCTGCTTTGTAAGCTCGGTTGGTGCGTGGGGTTTGTTGGTATTACAAGTGCACTCGGAGGTATCAGACATTGGGGACAATCTTTCGGAATGTCTGACACTGAGGACAATCCTTCCGGAATGTCTGACATTGAGGACAATCCTTTCGGAATGTCTGACATTGGGGACAATCCTTTCGGAATGTCTGACTTCGCTAACTACTCTACTGGCCAGGGCTACAGCCAATTTGACAGTTCCGCTCTCCCCCGCTTCTTCACTCCTACAAGTGAGGTTGACGTTGCTCAAAGCTGGACTTCTGACGCCCAGAATTTTTCTGCGCCCTTCGCTGATCATGCAGTGGATGCGAACATTTTCCTCCCATTCCGACAGACACCTCAAATAAGTCGCGACACCATACCTCAGTCCTACTATCTACCTTATGTCTATCAGAGCCAAGATGCTCCCAGAAGCAATTTTGGAGTTCCAGCCAGTGCGAGCATTGCTGAAAGCGATTTTACTGAGCAATCGACCCATTTTGTAGACATCTTAAAGTTAGTGCACCGCAATACGTCTAAACTATAACGCTAATATTTAAACCAGAGTTGAAAAAGAAGAGTCTATAGCTAGATTAATAGTCGCACCTTCTATCAAGGACGATGATTTGGAAGAGGAAGGATTTTTACTAAGCCAGAGCTCGGCAGCCCAAAACTCCTTAGAGGAGATTGAGGGAAAGTTAGCGCGCACGCATCCTCTCTATCAGGCGCAGCCAAAAGAAGATAATCTTTATCACTGCCCCAACGAGGGCCAATCTGGATGCACTCACAAGCCTACAAAGCTTAAGTGCAACTATGAGTAAGCCCTCATGTTTTAATTTCTTTTTTAGGTGCAGGGTGACCAATTAATTAGCAAATACGTCGACTCTCACCTAAGACCCTTCAGGTGCAAGGTCAAGTCTTGTGTAGGAGTCCAATTCCCCTCCACCGCATGCCTCCTTCGACATGAAAGAGAAGCACATGGAATGCACGGACATGGCTCTAAGCCTCACCTATGCACTTATACAGATTGTGAGCGGTCACTGCCTGGTAATGGGTTTCCCAGACGCTATAACCTCTTCGACCACATGAAGCGCGTACACGATTATACTGGCTGTACTTCCCCACCTGAGCAGGTTCCACCACCAGTCCAACCAGCACAACCTGGACCCAAGCGCCATAACAGTACCCACAAGCGCAAGCCAACCCCTCTAGTTGAGGACGTGACCAAGAAGCGCCAAAAGGCGACCACTACCAAGGCTCCATCAACTGCCATTGCAGCTGCTTCTACCCATGCCGCTGTAGACGCCTGTGGAGTTGGCCTGTGGTGGGGGGAGGTCAGTATAGTTCCAGGTTGTTTTGATTGGGAAGAGAAGAGAAGGGGAGAAGCTTACAGCCCGGATGTTGATTAGCGGGCTAGGAACCGGCTCGCAGGTGTCGATGTCGATGAATTGCATTTCGAGATGGACGGGCACACCGGGCTGGCCTTCGGTGGCGTTTTGACGGACGAGCTCGCCGAGGACGTAGTATGGCCCGATTGTTACCTCAGGAGACAAGATGCGGCTTGTGTTGGCGGAGAGCAGGACCGAGGGGTCGGAGCTGCTGATTGAGCCGGTCGTGGGAAGTTTCTATTAGTATCTTTTATTTCCTTTATTAAGATTATCTAGCTTATCTCTAAAGGTAGGGGGTAGTTTTAACTGCTAATATTTATAGGTCCGCTTAGTACACGCCTAAAAAAATCTCTCTACTAGTATTTTTATTTTTTCTCTATTATTATTTATACACTAGTCTTATTCTGTCCGGCGGAGTATAGGTAGGTAGGGGTCTTTTAGCGTTTCCCCTGCGGCTCTCCTATACTACTTTAATATACGCCAGAGGCCCTAGTTATATGGTTTAGTGGGGTCTAAGGTAATTTTCTTTACGAATTGGCGCCAGCTATTTCTGTTCTCCTTCCGTAATATCTTCTTAAGCCTATTCTTTAGGGCCTTATAGCTCTAATGGTGTAGGCCTCGCCTGTTGCGCTGTACTATCGCCTCACCCTTCTTATGCCTGCGAGTAGCTGTGCCGCCTCTGGCGACTATCCACGCCGGGCGTGTTTGCTAGGCTGGGTTTTTGGGCAGTACTCTTCTAAGCAGTTGCTTATAGTCCTCTGGATGTCCTCTAGCGCTGCCTCTGGTATTGTTGCTAGTCTGTTGGTAATTTCCTGGGAGTATTTTTCCTGATCAAGTTTTTGTATGGTGTATCTCTGGCGAGTCTAGTATCAGGGTATGCAATGCTCCTGTGAATATCCCAGCAATTGCCTAACAACCCTCAAAGAATCAGACTTCTTATCCAGCCAACCTCCTCAGAAATCTCACAAATATCTTTTCAGGAATTCAATGAACACTCACAAACCTACTCAACTCATCAAACCCCATAATCCTATCTTCCCAGGAAAATAAAAGGAAACGGAGAAGAGAGGAATAAGAACTCACACTATAAAACTCATTCCGATCCCTATTCCCTCCCTTATCCACAAACGCTGCCCCATATCCTTTATACCCAAAAAAACTGCCCTGCTCCATAAAATCATACCTGACTTTCTCTTCCACCGGTAGCTGAAAAAACTCCTCTTGCACCTTGAACAGCTTCTCCGCGTCAGCAAGTAATGCATCGCCGTCCACCTTTAGCTTCCCATTCTCCTCCCTCTTCACATCATTCTGGCCCATACCCCGCTGATCCACATATCCATTGTCATGTTCCGTGTCGTCCGCTTTCTTCTCCCCATTCTGTGTATAGTTACTAGATCTCAAATCTACGTAGAAAAACCCTAGCTCGCAGCATGCTCTCCAACACCGTTCTTCCTCTTCCCCATTCCCCTCCAGCAGCTTCTTCAGCTCAATACGTAGCAGGGGGGCGGTCGGAACATCTTTCGGAAAGGGCGGGAGGTTTGGGAAAGTGACATTTTCGGGGGAGGGTGTATGTATAGTGGCGGAGTCCGCGGAGGGGGCCATGGAGATAGAGCTAGAGTAAGGGAAATGGACCATTATAGAGGACTGAAGCTAGGTGAGTATGGGCGAAAGGACAAGAGCAAAGCCACCAGTAACTATGGGTGCTGAATTGAATAGTAAAGGATTGAGCAGAAAGCAATGGTGACGGAATTGAGGAAAGCAGAGATGTCTGACAGTGCTATCGCAACAGCTTATGTTCAATTACCCCACCTCCGCACGCAGAAGCTAGCCAGCCGATTACAATGTAAGATGGATGAGTGGGGAAGACGGCAAACTACCCCACATTCCGTGGAGACAGTCATCGCGAAAGCAGGGTCCCTTACATCACACAACATGGAACACATGAATAAACAACAAACAACCCTAGCATTAACTATCCACAACTTCAACACTCACTCCACGCTTTTCCAAACATCCAATTGACAAACTCCCTGCACACCTAGCCAAGCCAGAGCAGAGCAGTACCCATCAGCCGACGCTTCCGTCAGCCCTCCATCACCGCTCTCCCTTTCTAACACCCAAAGCTCATTGCTAGAGCAGAGACGAATGGCATTACGCTGGATTAAAGCAATGGATGGTGAGAAGCCCAAGCCGATACACTCTAAGAAAGATGTTGAGAGAAAATTACCAAAAGGCAACATCGTAGCAAGACCAAGTATACAGAGAGCAGAAGCAAGCAAAACTAAAGAAAGCAAATGTTTATTGACACAATCTGATGAGAAATCGGCCGACCGGAAACAAAACTCCTAGATGCTCTCGTGACACATGCAGAGTGTTTGATGACGACCTAGGTGATGTTAACTGATGACCAATTAATGAAAGGATGATAGTACTTACCATTGACAAAACGGTTTACCATCTACAACCTTGAACCATGGATGACCTTGTAATCAACAGCCATCTCTTGACCATCGTCATTGATGACAAGAACGCGGACGCTGCCACGACCATTGTCGAACGACTCTGTCAGGCGGGAGAGAAGACCACTCTGGTCAAGGACAGGAAGACCTTGCTTGACATCGCCAGTCTCGGTCATGGCAACGACGGTACTATCCTCACGGATGTCAAGAACACGGTACTGCTTGAATACAGGGCCGAGCATGTTCTGGACAATGACGGATGGAGCCGGGTTGGAGATGAAGCTAGACTCCTCGTGGAGCTGCTTGGTGAAGAGATCAACACCGAGATAACGGTGCTGTCCGGTCTGGGAAGAGGTGGTAATGCGGATGACCTGGCAAGGGCGACCCTGAAGAATCAGGAGATCGCCAATGCGGATGTGGTGGCAAGGAATGGTGATAGTGTTGGGAGCCATTGTGCGAGGTTCAGAGTATGAGGACACTGATGTAACTGAAGATGAGATACGAGGAGCGACAGCGGTAGGAGCAGCAGGAGTGTAATGTTCCTTGATGATTACTTCCTCACGTTCTTCTGGTTGATGGTGGTGGTGACGGGAACCGTGGATGGGGTGGATAATACGATCAGCTACCTTGTGGAGACCGTGGCGGAAAGAATGATAGTGACCGTCTTCGTCGTAATATCCCATGTCAAGTTTGTGCTTTTTAGGGGGATTGACCGTTCTCCGAGTAGTCTTTTCTACTCGGATCTGCTCTCTTACTGGTGCCTGAGAGCGAGAGTCAACGAATTCGACGTCTCGTTGACTGAAGCGGGCTTGTGAGGGCTGTGGAGCTGTCCTAGAGGTCTGGACGAACTCTACGTCTTGACTGGAGCGAGGTTGAGTTGGTTGAGCTGTCCTGGAGGTCTGGACGAACTCTACGTCTTGTTGACCGTGGCGAGGTTGGGCTGGCTGGGCTGTCCTAGAGGTCTGGACAAACTCTACGTCTTGTTGACTGGAGCGAGGTTGAGCTGATTGAGCTGTCCTGGAAGTGTAACGTTCCTGAACAAACTCGGCTGGCTGACCGTAGCTTGGTTGAGTATCTCGAGTTGTCTGGATACGATCCTGGACGAACTGAGCCGGTTGACCGAAGCTGGGCTCGCTGGTTTGACTTGTGTAACCTTTCTCGGTGTATCCACCGACGATAGGTCGAGTGCGTTGACGGATCTGACGTTCAGTCACGTCAATCTGAGAGGGAGCGTAGTCGGCAGGAGGACCTTGGACAGTGTTGAAGTCTCTGTCGTAGGCTCTGTCCTTGACGTCGATTTGAGCTCCGACGTAGCGTTGGAAGGGTTGTTGGTATCTGGTTGATGAGAAAGGGAGGTCAGCTTTGAGAACCGGGAAGGGATTGGGAAAAGTGGAGAAGCCGTGTTACTCGGACAACAATAAAAGAAAAGGCTAGCTCTGCGTGGCGTTCCGCCAAGCACAGGGGGCTTTTTATGATGATTCGTGGTCAATAATGCAAAACACGCACTGACTTACCGCTCTCTGCTGATCTCAACCTCGGAGACGCGGTCCTTGGGATAGCGGCGGTCTTTCTCGTAGATGCGGACCTCTTCTCTGCGCTCTTCTCTCTGAACCGGACGACGGACGCGGTCTTGTTCGTAGACACGAACCTCCTCTTCGTACCGTCGGTCGGTGCGTTCGCCGGGGACGGTCTCGGAGAAGGAAGTGAAGCTAGTTTCGTGACCTTCCCGTCCGACGTGCGAAGCCTGAGAAGGTAGGTTTACTTCTCCTTCTACCTTGACCTGTGTTGTTTGTTCTGTGACAGCGTCACTCCGATACGAGGACGGGAAGACACTGAAGGGGATCGGGACGCGGGCGTCAAAGTCCAGATTGACTGGAGTCGCGGCGTCCTTTCTTGAATGCCTCTCGAACCGTTACGGGAACAATTCGAAAGGAAGACAAGAAAGAACTTCTTGGCTCCTTAAGAGAGGGGTTCTCAAAGAAATGAGAGGGGAGGAATTGAAGAGCCTTTAAGTAGCCAGCTTCAACGACTTGACTCGACCTTGAGCTTTGGTATGTGATGGGAATAACGTGAAGAAGTGCAATTGGTGCAAGATGTAGACGGTGAGGTAAGGTGGGTAGGTTGGTGAGTTGTTCTGGCGAGGAATGGAAGGGGAGCAGAAGAAGTAGCTGGGGGAACCGAGGGCGAGCTGTGGGTGGACGATTCTCGCAAAGCTGGCTGGGAGGGGGTTGGCTGGAGCTTAGGGAGCTGTCTGCAACAGGCAAGGCTTTGTTTTGATCGCCCGTCTAGCGTGTCGCACGCACAGCATCTACCAGCCCCCTATTTCACCTGGGCCGTCAGCGAACGGATGAGCGGCCTCAAAATCGCTCATAACAAACAACAAACAGCTTTCAAAACAATCGCAACAGAGCCTGCCGAGCTTCTTCGGAGATGGCGACGGCCGTGAGCTCATCTGCGAGCTTGAAACGCCGTCAATTGACCCTCCGCTGCACCAGCCAGAGCTCGCCCTCGCCCTCCAGCGCTTGTGGACCGCACTAAGTCTCGCCCAATGCTCGTGGTGCCAGTGGGTCTCACGGCTCACTCGTGGACGGAGGCCATTGGACCGGCCATCTCACATTTATGCAAACCGACGATGGTGGGTGCTCGTCCTCGGACCGCTCAGCGTCGTTTTTCAGCTGAGCACTCTCCACAGCTTCCGCACGTTCCAGCATTTCCCCAGCCTCGCGATTAAATTGCCCCCTGCTATTGGCGCACTGCTTGGGAGTCCTCGCATGTGGCTTTCTGCATCTTCCTGCATGGCAACGCGCGAAGGCTGGGCTGAGCCGGCGCTTTCCTGCCGTTCGCCTGAATGGGCTATCGGCTTAACATCAAAAGGAAAACGGCCCATCTCGGGATGTACATCTCATCTTATCCCCGATCCCCCTTACCCAGCAAGAACCCAGCAGAATCCAGTGAGAATATTTGACCGTCGTCGAATCACGCATTTTCATCCCGATTCTCAAATGCTGGTTCGTGATATGCTTCCAATGACACAAGCCATGGTAGGATTCATCCCCGCTGTGAGCCTACGACGCCTTGCAGCTCCTCATGCATTAGTTTGCAGCAGCCTGGAGTTTGTCAGGCTTGCCAGGCTTGCGGGGTTGGTTATTACTAGTTCATCGCGATCGCATTGCTGATTGCATGTGGGAATGTGAAAACGGCGTCCGGTCAACGTTTAGATGGGAGATTGATATACATTAGAAGCCTAGTTACCCCTGCAAGGAAATTCTCAGAGATTTGCGTCGAGGGAGCCTCACTCCGATGGCACTCTAAAAAACCATTAACCACGACTATTACATTATTCGCTCAGAATAGACTTATCATCAATAACTTATCATTAAGGGTCTACAGCAAGAGCAATAGGAACCAAAAGTTGGTCACATCGTGAGGTATCACCAGTTTACATTATATTACGTGATCTGGTCACTTCTTGGGTAACGTCTTAGCCACCCAGTCAAGCCAGCCACCCGGTCGAGCCACCTGTCGATCGCGATTCAAATCACCTCCTTTTCGATGCGTACTACCTTTTCCTACACCACAACCATGGGCTCAATAGCCACCGAATCGCTTGATCTTGATCAAGACGCTTAAATGGCACTTGCGATTTCGCATCTACAAGCCAACCCCAACCAATCTATTCGTTAAATTGCCCGAACTTTCAGCTTACCGCAATCAACTCTTAACCACCGTTTAAACGGCCGCCAATTAAATTAAAAGTTTTCGCAAACTCAGTAAAAGCTCTCAGTTATTAAGGAGGACTCTTTAATTAAATAGATTAATATAATAGTAAGCTGGGGGTAGCCACCAAGAGTATAACACCTTAAGTCTATAGCTAAAGATATTCTTAAATTAAGAGGGAGTCCTACTAAGCTTAGCCAATATTAGTATAAGAACTTCCTTTATTGCCACCTAGAACTTAAAACTAGATTTGCTAGAGGCCTTAATTAAAAAAGAAAGGATACTAAGAATCCTAAAACTGTTTAAGAATAGTTTAATTTATATATAGCCACGGTTGCAAAGTATAGAGTCTCTATAGAAGATTAATATAATATAGATAAGAAAGGAACTGCCTTAGGAGTTGGTAATAAGGTTAAGGTATTAGTTTCTTAATTATAGGCCTAAGCCTTTACTGCAGAGCCAGGCAATCACGAGTAGGTGTCCTTAATTAAATATATATTAGGAGGTTAATATTAATTGCCTCCTTATATTATCTTTAAGGGCAAGTAAGTATAATAAGCTTAGATAACCGCACGTCTTAATTCTAAGATGGTAATTTAAGTAAGCAATTCAGGCTAGACTAATTCGGATATAGCTCTTAACTAGTTAAATTACTTTAACTTATATACTAAGCTACAACTCTAAGGAATCTATTGCGTGTTAATTCTTAATGGCCATAAGAGCTACGTCTTAATACCATTTATTAAGTATTGCGAGGCTTATAAGATTGTGCCTCTCTACCTTCCTCCTTATTTAACGCATATACTATAGCCTTTAGATATTAGTATATTCGGCCCTCTCTTATAAGCTTATAAAAAGCGCCTTAACAATACTGCGCTATATAGAGCCTTGGCTATTTTAAAGCAAGAGTTTTTAGAGATCTACCAAGCTGCACGCAGTTAAGCTATATTGTTAACCAATATAGCAAGTGTATGGCGGGTAACAGGCCTTATTCCTTATAATCCTTCTACTGTTCTATTAAAGATTTAACTAGAAACTCCTCTATTTGCAAGCCTTATAAATAAGGATAGTGTTTAAATTAATATTCCTATATCGCCTTCTGTTGGAGAAAAAATTAATAAAGTTATTAATTTGGTTATATAAGGTGCTACACCCTTATGCTTTAAAGCTTTGCTTAATCTATAGTAAATTGCCTTAAGAACTCTTGCTAATAAAACTGTACTTTAGTGTATAAATATAGAGCTTATTAAGAAGTAGAAGAGGCAGCGTGGAGTATAGGGCAAGACGTTATATAGTAAGGCACGAGTTCTATTAGTAAGGGAGGCTCTATAAAAGAACTAAGAGTGGGAGTAAAAGGAGCAGGTAGAGGCCGCTTAAAAGGAACGCTATATGGCTCTATAAGGTGTTATAGGCTTCGCGAAGAAGGTATAGAAGGAACTACCAATGTAGGATAATCTTTTTGTATAATATCAATATAATTTGATAAATTTGGGTGAGAGTCTGTGCATACGAGAGCTCTGCTCTAGGGGTGGCTTAACCGGGTGGCTGGCTCGACTAGGTGGCTAAGACGTTAAGTATTATATCAAATGTACACGCCCATTGCACCGCCACCGTTAAATTCTAAAGAGAAATACCGAAAGAAAACTCTATCTTCATTCATCATGAACCAGCTGAGAAAGATTCTTGTGCGGGTGCCGAGACCCGTCCGGTCAGCTCAGCCCGCAATTTCTTTTTCCCATTCTTTTTCCGTAGTTCACACGTTAAACATTACACGTGCATCTCCGTCCTGGGCGAATGAACTAATGTGTTCGACCTCTATTCTCTCGCTATCTACTTGGAATATTTAAGCCACTTAAATTCCTACTTATCGGTGACTGTTATTTTGGGCACTTGAACCAAGGAACCCCGACTAAGAATGGTGTTACCGTCTGGGTCCCATAGGTATTCATCCTGATCTATGACCAACATTGTCGATGCTATTTCAAATGACATAGTTTAAGTATATCTATTAAATATGGTTTATTGTACTTTACGAGATCTTCGATTACCCTGGGCTTCAATAACGGAGCTTGTACGAGCAATAAATTCAACACACTGTCTTGTCTTTAAAATGCCGATATGCACAGCAAATATTCGTTCCTCCCACATTATCACCAGGATTTGCTCCTTGCCTTCTCAATGCAATATTTTCCATAATTTACTATAGCGGCACGTCTTACAAAACCTAGATGCTGCCTTCTACAGTGACCAGCATAGTGTATAAAGCCAACAACGTTCCTTTGCGAAGGATACGGCACGAACATCACATATTGGGCCACGTTTGCGCTTGGTGTATAGAAATTAACCGGGCAGATTAGTCCCACCGTTCTGGTCTCAGTATATTGTACCGTGACACCAATACACCATAACACGAACAACTGTGACCGCGCATCAGGCAGGCCGCAAGTTCTCCGTCCCACATTTTCCCTCCTAGCTCGCAGCGAATTAATGATGGGCTAGAGTGACTCATGAGCAATATCTTCACCCTTATCTTTAAATCATCCCGGTAATAACTACCTGGTTCTAGTGAAGGACAGTGCTATCATGTCATTGCTACTGATTATCTTCTAATGCTGATGGTGGTAATCGGTACCTTAGATAAGTGACACTTATCACCATAAGTAAGCTAACGATGATAGTCAACACCGACTAATTCCATTTAGTAGTCCCACACTAGGTGTAGCACCCGTTGGGGCGCTAGAGGGAATCTCAGAAAACCCGAGAAGTCCTCCTTAGAATAAACCAAGGCAAAATATGACCAGGCTTGCAAATCATTTAATGTCACGGAACCCGACCGCAGGGGCCCCCATAGGAGAACCCCGTGCTCTCGCGTACACCTCGCGTACAGCTTATGTCAGCTACGCGAGGGTATATCACCTCCTTACGCCCTCGACCCTTACAATCGATTGCGCAACGTCTTATAGACTCCCTAAATACATACGCTTTGTAGCCATTGCCCCCGTTCCGTAATATTACGTTGCGCCTTTTTCTTTACCAACACTTAGCCTATGACCAATTCTACGTCTCTATAATACTACAGACGCTGCCAGAAGCAGTATATCCACAAGTTACCTCACTTCGTACTCCTAAAGAATTAATAATAGTAAAACAAAATTCCTTACTAGCCATTATATCAAACTTAAAGAACAACCTAATACCTATATTAAAACCACAACACTAATTAGTCCTAGGAGGATTTAATTTATTAGCCCTAGCCCTAACCCCTAAAGGGAAGCCTAGTGGCTTAAAAGACTACAATGATTATAAGGGGGACATTAACAATATCTTATCCTTTATTAACTATATAACTATAGATAAATAAGCCAAAGGGCTACTACCTATTAAGATTAAGATATGAGACGCTAAGATGTTTATAAAAATAGTAGTATAAAAACTGTGACGGTGCTAGGGCAACGCCATCTACTATACTTAGTGGACCCTGACTCCTACTAACTAATTAGGATTTTCTATCCCTAGGATAGAAAATCGCTATTGGCTCGCTTACTACTAGCGCCTTGGCGACCCCTTTGTATCTTGCTAGTCTCTAACAGACTTCTTCTTCTCCTTAGCTTAGTATTCTTGTATAGTAGTAATCTACAAGCTTCAGTTTAGAAGCATTTGTATAAGCCCGTTATATTATACTAAGCTCTCCCTACATTGCCTGGGAAGGCCTTAATAATATCCTACCCTAAAAAGACCTTTGTCTGCAACGACGCGTTGATGCGTTATACTTAGACATTAAAAAACCCACACTACTATGCCTAAGAAGGCCCTGATAATATCCCACTTTATAGGCCAGACTGTACTTGGCCTGCACCTATAAAAGAACCCTAGAATTAAAACTGAATTATATAATTCTGATAAACCTTAGGAAGCCAATAATGGCGCCTAAAGTAAGCTTATTTAAAAGACCTGCCTCTACCTAAGAGGAATATGAGGTCCAGTTGGGATCAGAAATTAAAGATAATGATAATATTATAGGTGTATATAAGCAGATTTGTGCCCTTGCAGCTAATTAGAAGGTTAATTGTCTTTAAGCCTAAAGTATATAAGAGACTCTAAAGGAGATCTTGGAAAGCCTTACTGCCTTATAAAATAGCCCAGCCTCCCCTTTACGAAGCCTTAGTTAACCTATTTGCTCTACTAAATGTGATATACTAGAGAGTATGGATACAATAATAAAGTAATTAAAGTCTGTCAAGCTCCCTAACCCCCTACTATTGTTAGACGGCGTAGACCTAACCTTTAAGAACTGGAGAATCCAGGTATAAGGAAAGCTTTGTGTTAACTACAACTATTTCCCCTCTAAAGAAGCTAAAATGCTCTACCTCTTTGGTTAAACCATTAGGGATGCCTAGCGACACCTTTAGGCCAAGTTTGAGGATGAGTTACCTATTCGGTTTACATCTGTTAATGAGATGATATAGCACCTAGCTACTATCTATATTAATCTAAATAAAGTATAGGATGCCCGTTATGACTATAATTGCCTAATAATGAAATTGAACTAATCCTTTACTAAGTTTTAGACTTAATTCTTATACCTAGTAGGCGAAGGCTAGGTCCCCCCTAAGAACTATTATTTGGACCTATATGACAAGCTAACGGTCTGACTATAAGAGAAGATTGTGGTAGCCTTAGACGACCTACTAACCTACCAAAGACTTGTAGCCTAATATTTGTTATTGGATTTAGAACTAAAACAAATTAATACTTGCTCTAATTGACTAAAGAGGTCCTATAGCGACTGTAACCTATTTGCTACACTAACGGGAGCTAGTGTTAGAAGATAAACTATAACCGCCCTTATACTAAAAGTGGTTATGACTGCCTACTAGCGAACCTTGCCTAACCTGCTACGTACTATACCTTTAACTAATGCTTGTTGTAATACCCTAATTGACCCTGCCACGGTCACGTGCTTTAATTGTAGAAAGGATAGTTACTTTGCTACGTCCTGCCTAGAGCTAAAGGATATGGGTAATATTAAGGAGATAGAGGAAGAAGAAACGCCTAATAAGTTAGGAAAAGAAGAACCCTAGGAAAAGACTCCCCCCTAGGGTATCCTATTGATCTTAAAGAGATTAATCTAAGTTAGCTAATGGGTGGAAAACACTTTATGGTTCTATGTATAGTATCTTGAAATGGATATAGAGTTAATACAACTGCCCTTATTGATACTGGAGTAAATGGCTTTGCCTTTATAAACACTGCTTATATAAATGACGTTGCTAAGTTTTTAAATGTAAATGCTACCTAACTAGAGAAGCCTGTTTAAGTAAAAGGCTATAACGGCTAAGCTGGTAAGCTGGTTACCCATGTTTTAAAGCTATATATTGCTATTAATGGATAACGCTAGTTTGGTATCCCCTTTTATATCCTAGACCTAGGGTCCTATAATATAATCCTTGGCTAAAAATGGATGTCCTACTTTGATATTTGGCTAAATATTTAATAAAGACAGTTTGTCTGGCTAGAGAGTAGACCGAAGTTACCCTCCTTTGTTAGAGAGATCTGTACTAACCATAAGACATTAGCTATGAAGGCCGATCCTACCTATTAGTAGGATGTTAGGGACCGTGACCTAGCTTTTACTTAAGAAGATGCCCGTTATAAGGCTAGTAAGAAATCTGTACTAATAAGGATACTCCCCCAAAGGACTATAGTTAAGGAGGACTCTACTTATAGAAGTGGAATGGATAGTGATGTAGATGACTTCTAAATTACGAAGATCTGGCTAATAGGGAAGAGGACATATTAATAGGACTTAGAGGATAACCTTTAGAAGATGTAATAAGAGCTAAAAGGAGTAAAGACAACGCTAATATACTAAAAGCCCCTAAGGCCGCGGATACCCCTACTACCATATAACCCCCCTATAGTAGATATCGCGGTAATTAGCGTTATAGGTTTCCACTTTAATATATATTGGAAGGATAATAAGGTCTTTATAACTAGCTTATATGAAATTGACTGGATTATTAACGAGAAGGAAGAAGGGCTAGTAGAGGAAACTGATAAGGAGTTAGTCAAGCGCCTCCTCCCTATATACCTTTTAGACTATAGAGACGCGTTCTTAAAAGTAGCCTTGGATATACTGCCCCCCTACCAAACCTATGATTATAAGATTTAACTAGAGGCCGATAACTCTCTAGGCTATAGCCCCCTTTACTAGTAAACTATAGAGGAACTAAAAGCAACTAAGTAGTACTTAATTGATAACCTCTATAAGGGGTTTATTAAGCTAAGTTAGGCCCCTTTTACTTCCCCTATTTTCTTTGTAAAGAAACCTAATAAAGGCCTCCGCTTCTGCATTAACTATTGGAAACTAAATGCTATTACTTAAAAAGATTGTTACTCTTTCCCCCTAATTAATAAGACCCTTGTATGTCTAAGCTAAGCTAAAATCTTTACTAAGCTTAATGTCCGCTAAGCTTTTTACTAAATTAGGATAAACCCTATATTAGAGGATCTAATAATGTTCCGCACCCGCTATAGTTTTTATAAATATAAAGTTCTTCCTTTTAGACTAATAAATGGGCCAGCTATGTACTAACGGTATATGAATAATGTTCTTTTTAACTACCTTAATGAATTCTGTACGGTATACCTAGACGATATTCTTATATACTTAGATAATGAACTTAAGCACCAAGTTTATATTAAAAAGGTCCTAGAGAGGCTATGGAATGTAGGCCTATAAGTTGACATTAAGAAATGCAAATTTGGAGTAAAATGAATAAAGTACCTTGGGTTTATTGTTAGTATAGAAGGAATTAAAGTTGACCTTAAAAAGGTTGAGGTAATACGCAACTGGAAACCCCCTTATACTATAAAAGGTATCTAGTCCTTTCTAGGCTTCTGTAACTTCTACTGTTAGTTTATCTATAACTATAGGGTTATAGCTAAGCCTCTTATATAACTAACGAAGAATAATATGCCTTTTGTTTTTAATAATAACTATATAGAAGCTTTTAAGGAGTTAAAGGACTGATTTACCTCCTCCCTAATTCTTTGTTACTATGACCCAGACCTTGAATTAATACTGGAAATGGACACCTCTAATGGAGTAGTAGTGGGAGTTCTCTCACAGTTACACCTAGATGGCGAGTGGTACCCTATGGCGTTTTTTTTTAAAGATAATGGCCCTAGCTAAGTGTAACTATGAGGTACACGATAAGGAAATGCTAGCTATTGTATAATTATTGTCCTAGTGGCGCGTAGAGCTTAGAAGTATAGACTTTTGGATTAAAATCTATACTAATTATAAAGCCCTTGAGTATTTTATAACAACAAAGTAGCTTACCGGTTGATAGGCTAGGTGGGCTAAAATACTCTCCCAATTCTTCTTTATAATTATATACCGCCCTAGTAGGCAAAATTCTAAAGCTAATGCCCTTACCTGGAGAGAATAGGACGTGGAACTATAGAATAAGCTAAAGGCTTAGTACTGGATATATGCCCTCCTCTGTCCCAAATAGCTTGACCTATATATCCTTAAGGAACTAAACTCTAAATAGAATAAGCTGGCGCCTATGGAAGGAGAGATTTTGGATAAACTAATAGGACTAATTGACCGTATTCTAATTGTAAACTGTACAGCTGAATCCCTAAAAGCCCTTTGCGACTAAGCTATGGAAGGCGACCCTGATTTGGAAATGGAAGATGGACTGCTCTTATACTAAGAATGGCTTATAGTTCCAGACGTTGACAACCTACGAACGGAGCTAATCCGTAAAGCCCACTATTAAGTCTCTACGGCGTACCTTAGTTAAGATAAGACCTACTAACTACTAGCGCCTCGCTACTACTGGCGAGGACTCCTGTCCAATATAGAACGGTTTATTAGGAATTGTTATGCTTGTAAATGGGTAGATACCCCTAGGGATTAAACCCCTAGATAGTTACAACCACTGCTAGTTCCTAAACACCCTTAGCAGTATATTATAATGGACTTTAAATTATTCCTAAAGGATAAATATGGCTACGATATGGCCTTTATGGTAGTTGACTAATTAAGTAAGCAAGCCATTTCCCTCCCCTGCTTTAAGACTATAACTGCAAAAGATATGGCTTATATATATATTAACAACATTTACTAGATCTATAGCGCTCTTAAGTTAATTGTCTCTAACTGTGGACCCTAATTTATATTAGACTTCTGGGATGAATTCTGCCGTATCCTTGGGATTAAGATTAAGCTTTCTACCACATTTTACCCTTAAACTAATGGCTAAACTAAGATTATAAACTAGTACCTTAACCAACGACTTCGCCCCTTTATTAATTACTACTAGGACAACTGGTCGGAACTACTACCTATAATGGACTACGCACAGCTTACGCTCCCTTATAATAGTATAGGAATGTTACCATTTGAGTTAATCTATAGATACAAGCCACGAATATCCTTTAATTGGGATAGACCTATAGGACCTATAACAGCCCGCGAACGCCTTAGCTATAAAGAGGCCTAGACATTTACTAAGAGAATGCACGGAGCCTAGAAGACTGCCTAAGCAATTATAAAAAAAGCATAAGAGAAGAAAGAGGCCAACGTAAACTAATATTGTCGCGAGGTAGACTTCCACATAGGAGATAAGGTATGGGTGTTAATAAAGAACTGGAAGACCTAGAGGCCGAGCCGCAAGCTAGACTACTAAATAGCTGGCCCCTACAAGATCCCTAAGAAGGTAGGGCACTCTTTTAAGGTTAAGCTACTAGAGTTAATGAAGATCCACCCTGTCTTCTTTTTAGACTAACTGCGGAAGGCTGCGGACGACCCGTTGCCTAGACAGTATAACGACCCCCTGCCACTAATTTAGATTGCAGAGGATAAGGAATGGGAAGTTAAAGAGATCTTAGCAGTTAAGAAAGACTGTGGTACCCTAAAATACTATGCGAGCTGGGTAGGTCACGATGAAGATCTAGAATGGTACCCCGTATCTGATTTTAAGTACTCTCCCTATAAGCTACGGGACTTCTACCTAGCCTACCCTAATCTCCCTAGACCACTACGCCAATTAGAAAGCTGGATTAAATGCTAGGAAGAAGGGGTGGATAACTATAATAATTTAGATGATAATAAGGAGCTTAGACAATGCCTAAGGGCAGGCTTTTTTGAAAGGGGGGGGTAATATAATGGTGCTAGGGTAATGCTACCTGCTATACTTAGTAGACCCTGACTCCTGCCAACTAATTAGGATTTTCCATCTCTGGGATAGAAAATCGCCATTGGCTTGCTTACTACTAGCGCCTTGGCGACCCCTTTGTATTTTGCTAGTCTCTAACAGACTTCTTCTTCTCCTTAGCTTAGTATTCTTATATGGTAGTAATTTACAAGCTTTGGTTTAGAAGCATTTGTATAAGCCCGTTACAAAAACCTAATAAATACTACCGCCTTTTATAAAACTACTATTTAAAGCTTATATAAGCTAAGATATATACTGCCTAAGATTATAATATTATCTAAGACCTATAAGCTCGCGAGGTACTCGCTAATAACACACGCTAAGAGATTAAAGATAACCTCTATATATCTAAACGCGACGTCTAATAATTAAAAAAGGCCAAGATTATACTTATTGCTACAGTTACTAAAAGAGAGGGTATAATTAAATACCTATAATCTTAGCTTAATAAGCATATTTATAACAATACTAGATACCTCTTTACTGTATATAACGCCACCTAAGTCTCTACGCCCCTGGCAACCTTACCTACTTAACGCTTAATAGAAGATTAGCGCTAAGCAGCTTTACCTAATAGGAACCCCTACTATAGTAGCGGCAATAATAAAACCTATAATAATTAAACCTAAACTACTACTATAGGGTCTAATACACGCTACCCTAATCCCCTAATCTTTAAGGGTAACTGTAAGGAATACAGCCACTAGAAGATATAAATCCGCAAAAAACTAACCTAGAGCGCCTGCCTTTTCCCCACAAAAGATACTAAGATTGGCTATATTATTAGATAAATAAAGGGCATCCTATTTAATAGGCTTTTTACTTATGTTGGTTACATAAGGTGATATTACGTAGCTACGGTTCGTAGATAGTATGATAATTGTTAATTAATTCTTGATAATTGTTCTTCTTATTTTCTTCTGATGAGGAAGGGCGAGGAGCTTAAGGCTCCTCGCCACGCTAGTGTCGCGGCGATACGTGACTACGTAACCACACGTAATATATTCCCGACACTAGCAATTCTTCTTTTGTGGGTTGCCTGTATGACTATGCCGTTCTAACCGCTTAACTAGTGTAACAGATATTAATCCTTCTTACTTACTATTGCTATTGTAATATAAGTCTCGCTGTCCTAAATTTACTAAAGAAATGGTGGTTAACCAAGTAATAAACCTTAAACTATTATAACCTTAAATTGCCTTTTAGTACGTGATACTTTCTTGCTAGGAAATCCTGGGTAGATTAACCAGGGAACTATGTCGTTGAAATAGAGTTGCGGAGCTTGTTAATATCCGGCTCCATTCTAGAATCCACCTCTACTAGATCCTCTATAAGAGCCTTCTCCGCGGTAGCCAGAGCCTCTGCGTCTATTATAGCTGCCACGGCCTTATCTATACCCACTTTATCCGTAGGAGCAATCAGTGTAGTACTGGCCGTTGTTATAACTGTCGTATTCGCTGTAATTAAGCTCCTGCTAAGGGTAGTTATTGAAGTAGAATTGCTGTGCCTTATAAGAGCGAATAGTGGTACTAATTGCAGATCTTAAGTTATCTGATTTTTCAGTGATCTTGCTATAATAGGAGCTACTGGCACAATCTTTAAGCGTGACCAAAAATGCACTATGGTGTTAAATTGGTAGATACTGGGGAACTAAAGATAAAGGTTGTTGTGGAGGTTGTTATGGAGATTGCTGCGGAGATTGCTATAGAGATTGCTGCGGAGGTTGCTGCGGAGGTTCTTGTCGAGCTTGCTGCTGGTAGGTTAGGATATTATTTACAGATTTGGCTTGTTGTGCCAGTTGTCTAGTTGCGGTAGGGGTTAGAGGAAACGTCTTAGCGCTTAAGTTAAACAAGGTTAAGAATCTCTGGTGGGACGGAGCTTAAGGCACGGGTTGAGATACGGCAGCCTAAGGAACTTAAGGCTGAGGAACTTAAGGTGTTTAATAGCCTGAGGTTGTCTGTGGTGGTTCTTATAGAGCTTGCTGCTGAGATTACTGCGGAGATTCTTACGGAGGTTGCTATGGAGGTTGAAGCGTCTCTAGTAGTGCAGCGATTGGGACAACTAGTGGTGCAGCAGTTGGAATAGCTAGTGGAATTGGTGGAGCAGCTAGTAGTTGGGCTGGAGATGCTTATATAGCTAGTAAGGGACTATAGAAAGGTGTTAATTGTGGCTATTTGTTGTTGGGATTCCATTAAGAGTTAAACTTCTTTATAGTGCGTATTTAGTGCTCAATCTCTTATAAAGTCCATTTGTGCTCTTCCTTTACGTTAAGGACCTGCTCCTGAATATTATCTCTAATAATGCCCCTATCTATAGGGACAAATACTCTATTCTTTTAAAGGAAGTCTTAAAAATCCTAAACAATATTAACATTGCTAAGTACCTAGGTGTCAGTGGTCTATCCTACAAAATCCTCCCTAAAATATTCCCACAGTTGTATATTAGCGTAGTGTCTACTTTGGTAGAAGAGAATATGGTATAGGAGGAAGCCATTAACTTGTTTTGCTGTATAGGTTGTTGTATTAAAAATAGGAAATTCGTCCTAATCTTTATCAATGAGTTTTGCGTACGCAGCTACCCCTAGTGGTAAGGAATCTCTCTAGTTATTTGGAGTAATCGTAGCCATGTTTTCAGAGGAAGGGAAGTGTTATTAGGTTATAGGAGAGGAGGTGTTATTGGTATAGGGATTATCAATTGTCGTTTAGTACGCGTTCAGACGAGAATCTGCGATTATAGGGCTCAGGACCAGTTCTGGCCTTAAATCGCGAAGACTCGTAAAGCGTGTTGTTCTGCGTGATGGACGCAAGAATCTGTAATCTTGGAAAGGCTTAGGACCAGTTCTGGCCTTTTAGATCCTTAGATTCGTGGAAGAGTTCTATTTAAGGTTTAGGACCAGTTCTGACCTTAAAAGACAGCTTCCTCTAGCACGAGTAGCACTGGTACAGTGG
>Ga0307507_10001065_pt1 | contig 60828 bp, 17 predicted proteins | sample 7_EM_MG_FD_207223 | JGI IMG/M metagenome (GOLD analysis project Ga0307507, IMG submission 207223) | Populus trichocarpa ectomycorrhiza microbial communities from riparian zone in the Pacific Northwest, United States - 7_EM | ecosystem: Host-associated > Plants > Roots > Unclassified | place...
CCTATACTCTTCCTTTTCTTTATAAGCAACTTACTTAATACCTTTAAAGAAGGGGCGACCTAGGGGATAGGCTTTGTTAATAATACAAACCTAATTATATATGGGCTAACAGCCGTAGAGAACTATAGAACACTAGAGAAAGCCTATAACACCTATATAAAATGGGTAAGACGATATAGAGTCTAATTCTTACTAGAGAAATACCAGCTAATCCATTTTATAAGAAAACGCAACTAATCTGTAGATCTTTAGCATATAATCTATATTTAAGGCTTTAGGGGTTAACCAGTTCAGGGCCTAAGGGTATTAGGAGTATAGGTAGATAGCAAGCTCTAGTAGAGCGTATATATGGTATAAGCGGCCTATAAGGGCTAAATATAGTATATTGTATTATCTAGGATTGTTAATTCTATATAGGGTCTATGCTTTTAGAGGTTACGCCTACTATATATAGCAGTTGTCTGGCTAACTATAATATATAGATCCAGTGTTTGGGCCATTAGAGAAACCGAGAAGGGCCCCCCTAAATTACTCCTTAAACCACTCTAAAAGGTCTAAACAGCCTGCCTCTGGAGTATAATAGGTGGGTATAAGCAAACGGCTACAGCACTGCTTAAGAAGGAAGCTAATATTCTCCCCCTATAACTATATATTAAAGCCGCTGCAATATAAAGGGCGTAAAGTGAACGTAACTCTAATATTATAAAGTATATTAAGACACGCCTAAATAAACTATAAAGGGACCTTAGGGCGCCTTATAGGAGAACAAACCAACAACCCTAAAGTAGGGAAGAGATATTAGAGAAACAGGTAAAGAAAGGAGAAGAAAAATAGTGCTGCGTTAGGGCCCAGGCCTATATAGAGGAGGAAGGGAGACGCGTAAGAGGCTAGTAAAGATAATAGTAAGAAAGAGAAAGGAGCTAAAGTAAAGTATAAAAGAATGCTAGGAAACCATCTTCTGTAATATAATACTGGTTGGACCAACGCTAGAGAGGCGTATAGAAGTTAAAGGTATAGAGGCTGACTTAGGCAAGAGAAACCTAAGCTATGGTATAGTTAATACTATAGGGGGTAAATACTTAAGAGCTCTAAGAAGGCCTAATAAAGGCAAAAAATATAATGGCAATACTTTTAAGAATAGGGATAATAGGACTAAAAGATTGGCTCTACTAGGTAGGTGTTCTAGTAGGTAGCCTAAGATGCAAATATAGCTAGCTAAGACAGACACCAAAATATATAATACTGCTATGCCCCCTACGCACTAACTAAGAAGCAATGCTCTTAGTAGCTAGCATAGAGAACTATAATACACTACTCTTAATATAAAAAGGTCTTAAGGCGGTTACCTAGTGGCTTATTAGCTAAAATATGCTAGACCAGTTTTGGGTTGCAAAGGAAATAGTAATAGAAGGCAAAGGGGTAAGTAATAGGCGCCCCCTAATGACTCTACAGTAGTAGAGCAAAGTTTGCGATACTAGCGCGTCCGTAGGCTTGTTACGGCAGCAGTGGTTCCTAAGGAGGTTAAAAAGTAAGGTAGTAGAGCACTATAGGTGACTTGTAGGCGCCTTGTAGGCGAGTCCCAAAAGGTGGGGAGACGGATTACAGGGTTTTCTTAAAAGAGTTTTCTCCCTATATGTATATAAGGAGTAGTCCGCGTGGGCCCAATAGGGATCTGAATCGGACGTTAAGCAATGAATAATAATAATAATAATAATAATTAAAGAAGGCTAAGATTATACTTATTGCTATAGTTACTATTGGTATTACTTCCGGTAATACGTAATACTATTGTAATAGTATAGGTAGTAACTGATTTTGATTAATGCTTATTAATTCTCCTATTCTATAGGTAGAATTTAGTGGATTTCCTAAGCTTGCTTAGCTTATATAACTAACCTAATTAGTTACAGACAACCTTATTTAGACACTGGGAGTATTTAGTTTTTAATAGTGCTTAAGCACGCCTCCTGCCAAATTCTGCCAAGTTCTATTAGGTCCTATTAAGTTCTACCAAATTCTGCTATATTCTACTAAATTCCATTAAGTTCAACTAAATTCCGCTATATTCCACCAAATTCTATTAAGTTTTGCCAAATTCTGCCAAATTCTACTAGGTGGTTAAAGTAACTAATTACAATTTTAGATCCCCAGGATAGAAAATCGCTATTAGCTCGCTTAGTACTAGCGCCTTAGCGGCTAGCCTTGTATCTTCGCGCTCTCTATTCCTACTTTAATGTCTTCTCCTCTCTCTACCCACTTAGTAACTTATAGCTTAATTATATTTATATTAATTAGGTCCTTTAACGCCTAGCAAGGCTTTAATTTTATTATAGCATCTATAGGGTTACTACCCCCATTAATCCATTTAATCTTTACTATCTCTTTTCTCTTATACAATTGTTATAAACATATTAGGTCAACTATAAGTCGTTTCTCTTATGTTATCCTAAGTTTAACTAAGCAGTTATATAGAGATTTTAAATCGGTATAAAGGATAAGTGTAAGGGATATTATTGCAGGTCACCTCGGGTTGCCCTTAGAACAACCCCCGGACACCCCTTAGATAGCCGTCGGTCACGTGCCGGAGGCACGTGCCTGTAGTATATAGTCTCTATAATCCTCAAGGCCTTACCTCCTTAAGGATTTGTCTCTCTTACTAATCTATCTTATTCCACAATTGTGTCCTTATAGCCCCCTATCTATAAGTTCCCCTTACATTTAAATCCTTCCTACTCTTTTTGGAAGGGCAGCTGGCTTTAAGAACCAGATTGTTTATATTTTTATTTATACCTACTATCCTCCCTTAAAAATCTCGCGACGACCTAAATGGAAACTCTATGAATACCTTATAGAAAGCCGTCGCGTTAAGGCAGGAAGGTCCCTCTAACAGCGAGAGATTGCGACAATATAAACCTCTAGGCAAGATGGCCGAACGAGCCCTAATACCTAGATGCGCTAGGAGCTTAAAGACTCTCGTACACCTACGGTTACTGACAACGCGGAGGAAAACGTAGACACCCTCTATAACGGTCGTAACGCTGCTAGAAAGCAACTGGAACCCCTCCGGTCCTACCTAGGCCAATTAGAAGATTAAGCGCCAGAAGCGACTCCAAGATCTTCCCCTAAGCCAGAAATGCTAGAGGAATATACTAACGCGTCTAATTAGGGATCCAACCAAAACCCTCCTAGAAGACCATTGGCCTATAATTAGCATAGTGGTGGCGTATAGACTGCTTATAAGCTAAGCGGGCCTACCCTTTTTAGTAACCTAATTTAAATACTAACTTAAAACCTAAGCCTTGTTAGGAAGCCTATACCAGTTACTAGTACTAACACTACTTCTATAGCCGGAGCTTTCCTAGGCCTAAGTTTGGAAAGTCAAGAGCCCTATACCAATATCCTTTAAGATGGATATTAGGAAGCTATTATAAGGCTCTCAGAAGCTATACGGGAGAAAGCTACTAGTAAATATATTAGAACCCTCTAAGAGCAAATCTAGATCTAGTAGGGATTAATCTAGGCTAGATAAACTCTTTTATAACCTAGCTAAGGCTAAGGGCTTTTTAGGGGCTACCTAGTATCTACCTAAGGAAGTATGGAAGACTTAGAGAGTTATCTACGCCATAAATAGAAAAAGGATATAGACCGATTGGCTAAGGCCTCTAATAGCCTAGAACTCCGTTATAGACCTAACGCCTAATAGCTAGACGATTGGGTTTGTGAGGTAGACAACTTCTTTAAAATACTAATAATACGAGATAATACCAAAGAGCGTATATACTGGATCATCAGCAAGATTAAAGACCAATCACTAAACCAGATCGCACTTAATTAGCTTAATAAAGAGTAAATTACCTTATAGCTGTAGCTGCAAATCTTTCTAAAGAAGTGGACTTAAGATCTGTACGTTATATAATATAATCATACAGAACTATTCTGGAATAGAATATAGCTTGACTGCTATAATTTCCACTAGTTTATAAACTTTATAAAAACTTGTGCTTAACTAATAGATCCAGAGCCCTTTAAAAACAAGGACGGTAGCGTCTGTAAGAAGGAGAAGATTGGATTTATCTAGGCTAGAATCAAGCTAGCAATTTATAATAAAATAAAGCGCATAGGAGCCCTACTACGGATTACCGTATATGCGGATTTCAAACGAGCAGTTCTAAACGCTAAGGATGCGGTAAAGAACTAGACCTCTTCCGGTAGGAAGCTAGGGGGTCACTAGAAGCGTGGGCACTCTAGTAGCAATATAGGGCAGACCTAAACTTTAAAGAAGCCGTTCTTAAAGAGAAATTTGGAAGGGTTAAAGTTAGGGACCTTAAGCAATGGAAAAGACTCCTAGGGCCAACCCAATACCCGTCCGGCACCCTTATGGGAACACTCTAAAAGGTTAAGAGAAAACTTCTCTAGAGGTAAACCCAATTAGAAAAATAAGCAGGGCAATAACCGCACTAATAATCCAAAAAAAGAAAAGCCCTAGTTATGGACCTCTCCTGGCTGCAACTAGGGCAAGATATGGAAGGAGAGACTCTCCGTATTGCTATTAAGCTGGAAATGGTACTCCCTATAGGCGAGGTATATTAGTTCCAAGCACTGTATAATAGCGGCGCTGAAATTAATCTTATATAATACGATTTGGTAAAAGAGCATAAGCTCATCCCGTTGCTAAAGTGGTGGAAACCTATCGTAGGGTTTCTGGATAAGCATTAAATCAAACTATATAGTGCCCATAAGCTCACAGTGTTAGTGGCCAACATGCACAACCGCACTAAGGTAGTCAGCCCGCAACCCTTCTGGGCGGCTGACTTTGAAGGCTATGACCTTATCCTTGGATACCCTTGGCTTACAGAAGCAAACCCTAAGATACGCTTCAAGACAGGAGCCTTTAAATAGTAGAATAATAAAGAATCGGAAGGGCGTATATTACTAGCAAGCTTAAAAGACATCCTAGAAGATATGGCTCTAGGTAAAACAGTATACGCTCTATATCTAAAGGAGTATCGGATCGAACCCCTGTTCTATAGCAAGATAGGTATAGAGCCTAGCATAGGTAATAACCCCTCTATAATGGAGACCCCACAGGGAGCTGCCGGCAGTAATGGAATTGGACCGGACTGGAGTGGATTTGAGCTCAAATCTACTCTATCTAGGTGGTAAATTATTTGACTCTAGGAGCTCCACGGAGCTCCACTACATTTATATACTATATTTAGAAAATCTTGGCATAAGTATAGTGTTATAAAAGGAAGCGTAGATATAGAATAACTTACTAAAGGCTACCTATATTATGCCTTACTAATAACCTCAACCTTATAGTTAATCTTAATAGCTGTATATTGCTTATCTAGCTCCTCTTCCTCCTTATTAATTATATCTTCTACCTGAGCGGAGACCTCTGCGGTAACCGCGGCAGTAAGTTAAACCTTGGCAGCTTCCTTGAGTGATATCCTTTCGCAAGTCTCTCCTACTATCTTATCTACTTCCTCATTGTCAAATGTACCTTTTGGCGGTGGCCTGTACGAGTGCCGAAGAACCTTATTTGCCTTAATAATATCCATTTGTAATCAGGAACGTCGGTCCTTAAGAAAAATCTTACAGCTGCTAAAAAGCCGCTCGCATTTATTGCTTATGGGAGGTATGGCTAAGATATTAAGCGCAAATCAAGCAAGATTAGGCTGGCTCTTATAGCGATCTAGCCAGTATTATATAACGTTAAAGTATTGGTCCTTGGTAAGAAGTACACGGTTAGTAGTAAGATACTCTTTAAAGCGATTAATTGGTAGCAAGTTGTTAGATTTAAGGTGAGTGGTTTTAAGGCGTTTGTGAGCTCGGGCAGAGGTATATAACTTCTCTCTCTTAACTAGTGGCTGCGGAGTTCCTGGTGTAGCTAAAGGTAATGGCGGTAGGAAGGTTTTGCCTTTATATTCGAGCCAGAGCTCTCTTACTGCCTCCTCTGCTTTTGAGATCCAAGCCGCCTTCTTATTATGCTATACTTATTGATCGTGAAACCACTGCATCTTAAGTATAGGGTTAAGAATGATTGCTATATAGTAAGCTGCTGTATTATTAGTCTTGATATAATACTTCTCGCACTTCTGCTAGGCAGCCTCTACGTAGGCGGCTAAGTAGCAGTAACCTTGCACTTTGGCCTTCTTCTTTAATTGCTTTAAGAGCTTAATAAACTTATGCTTTATACTTTTAAGCTTAAGTAAAAGCCAATCTAGGGTTTGGAAATGGTTAGTAAGGTTAGTATACTTGCCTTCTACCATAATAGTAGCCTTATAGAACGTCTCTAGGTGATTATATAGGTGTTTAAGTTGTTTCCAATAATGCTCTTGTAGTAGGTCTTCCTTAGAAAGCTGCTTTGCACTTACCGCTAGGTGGTAGCTACTACAGAACTTCGTGATACGTTCCTTATAGTTTAGAAAGCGTGATATAGCTAAGAATAATAAGTTCTAACGCGTCTAGTTATTTTGAATAAGCTAGCAGGTGGTTAGTATAGGTATGTAAGAGAGTTGATTTTCCTCCGGAAGAAATAAAATCCGGCGCCGAGCTCTATGAAAATCGCCAAAACTCAACACCAAAGCTCTATATAAGATTTTATTGCTTACCTCTAAGCTATTAAATTCTGCTAATGGGCCTCCCATTTTTATCCTCCGAAAGAAATTATGGCGCTAAGGAGTCATACGAATGTATTATATAAGATTATAAAGCATTTTAATAGCTCCACGCTTTCTCCACAGCTCCTTAATCTTCTTAAAGTCCATTTTATAATAGGTAGTTGCCAGTTCCTTATAAACTCCCTCTACATCGCTTCTAATAATAAAGGCCTGGGCGCAAAGGTTCGTAATATAGCCAAAGTAATATAGTCGACGTCCTTTGCGAATCTTTGCTGACATATTTGGATACAGTGTATGAAGAATCACGTCAATACACGTATCGTTTAACTCCGTATTATTGGCTATAAAATACCCAATGTTACCTGTGATCCTATAGTCTCGAAATAGATCTATAAGGACGCCTGCTATATTCTCACTAGTGTGCTCACTAATGATTTCACGGAGCCCGAGAACTACGTGGCGACGCTTACCTTCTTCGCTGACGAAATGGCCTACGACACTAATAATCGCGTGTGCGTTTAGTGACGTCCACAAGTTAAAGGAAATTAATATTATGCTTCAGGCACTCTTAAGCTCTTGCCTTAATAACTCCTTCTATTGCTTAAATAATTTTATGACCTAACTGCGAATTGTTTTTCCTACTTGTGGAAGAAACTTTTAGAGCCTAGGGTAGAGAAAGAACAGTAGCTGTTAAAAGTAGGCGTTTTTAAATTAGAAGAAGGCAATATGGCAGCAAACAATCCATTAAATTAGGAGAGCTTTAAAGCTTTTAAAGTTGCGATTTATATTAAGCGATCTGGCCTTCGGATACACCTTAATCGTCGGCTAATTTGGTTCTACTGGTTTTATAGAGAGAAGCTCGCCCGTTACCTTATCCAAGTGGTAATCTTATATAAGGTGATCTATAGCAGTTATTCTTCCTAACGACACTACGCAGAGCTCTTGCTTATACTTTAATCGCTCACAAAGATAATAGTAGTAGAATGTTCGGCAATCTATAGAGGATTTCAGCTGGATATCCTCACCCCACTTCTAAATAAGTGAGGATCGTTGCTTGGTGTTCTTTAGAGTTTTGGTAAGAGCTTTATACCGAATATATTGCTTTCTATAGAGCTTAAACTCCTTAATCGTTTTTGACTTATCGGCTTTTAGGTTAAGGCTCTTAGGCGCAAGAATTACGTTGTTAGATGCAGAAGGCAATTTAGCTAATAAATATCGCTCTATGGCGGCAGTAAGGAAAAGGATGAGGATTAAAGCGACGATGACGATAGGGGCAGGAGGAGACACTTATATATACCAGAGTTTTCAGATGTATAGCTCGTACACCCAATTCTAAAATTGGATCCTATCGTTGACGTCGTTGATTGGCTCTATCCTTAAGTTACACCTCCAAATCGGGTTAGAGAATTGGAGCTCTAAGAGCTCCGCAGCTTCAAATCCACTCCATCCAACCAATCAAATTGACAGGATCCAGTCCAGTCAAAATACGCCTCCACTATGGAGCTCCTGAATTAACCCAGTCCAATTCCATTACTGGCTGCCGGACAGGTCGCGGAGACACTATAGGGAGGCGGCGATCTTAAAGATCTCACAAGATACTTCTACCGCCACAGATTACTCTGGCTCAAGCAATATACAGAGAATATGCTACGGCACCTTAAACGCTATGTTAAAGAGTTCCCTACCCTCCACTAGCTACCGCATGAAACGGTTTAACATACGGTAGCAACCATGTATAAACAACCACTATAGCGCGTAACGCTACCCGTAAGCGTCCTAAGGGAGCTCCAGGACCTACCCAACGATGATATAGAGGACGAACGCGACCCCAATCTGTTAAATATTCCATTAGGCCTAAGGGACTTACTAAGGGTATTCTTGGGTAGGCGAGCCAAAATTATAGCGTAGAACTCAGAATACGATTATGCAATTAATCTAAAAGAGGGTAAATAACCCCTAAACCTTCCTATTTACAACCTCTCTCGCAAAGAGCTTAAGATCCTATGGGAATACCTTAATAGTGCATAGGAAAAGGGATGGATCTAGCCCAGTAAGTCGCTAGTAGGCGTACCGATCCTCTTTGTCCCAAAACCGGATGGAACTATAAGGCTATATATAAACTATTACGGTCTTAATAAAGTTATAATTAAGAACCGTTACCTACTACCACTAGTTAGTAAAATGCTGGATTGACTATCTAGGGCGAAGATCTTTACAAAGCTAGATCTATAAGACGCCTATTATAGGCTCCATATCAAAGAAGGGGATAAGTGGAAGACCGCTTTTAAGACCCAATACGGCCACTTCGAGTATATAGTAATGCCTTTTAGGCTAGCTAATACGCCTGCGACATTCCAATTATATATTTACAGAGCCTTAGGGGGACTAGTTAACCGCATATACGTTGTCTATTTAGATAATATCCTGATCTACTTAGAAGACGAGGATTAGTATAAGTAACACGTCCGCTAAGTACTAAAATGTTTGGATAATTGGGGCCTCTACGCCAAGGCGTTAAAGTGTACCTTTAATACCAAGCAGGTTGAGTTCCTGGGTTATATTATAACGCCTATAGGCGTAGTTATAGACCTAGTACGGGTACAAACGATCTAAGAGTGGCCGGAGCTAGAGAGCTACTAGGATATTTAAGTGTTCCTAGGCTTTGCCAATTTTTATAGGCGCTTTATCTATAACTACTTAGACGTCGCCTAACACCTATCTAACTATATTGCGGAAGCTTTTTAAGACCCGGCCTAAGGAGCAAAAAGCTTAAAGGCGGGAAGGAAGAAAACTAAGAAGGGACTAACTAAATAGTATAAACCATAGTTATGGCCCAGAAAGGTTTAGGATGCCTTCTAGGAACTATAAGTAAAGTTCACAAAAGCTCTATTACTACGGCATTTTAACCCAGATTAGCCATTAATAATAATTACTGATGTATCGAATTTTGCCCTTGCTAGTATCCTACTGCAACCTAATAGGGATCCAGACGCTACCTAGCTCCACTAGAGACTAATAGCATTCTACAGCAGAAAATTCTAGGGGCCTAAAGTTAGGTATTATACCCATAATAAGGAACTGCTGGCTATAGTCAACTGCTTTAAATAGTAGCGACATTACCTTAAGCACGTAAGCCATACTACTTGTGTACTCTCAGATTATTATAATTTACGCTACTTTATAACTACGAAGGAGCTTATACCTTAATAAGCTAGATAGGTAGAGGAGCTTACGCGATTTAATTTTAAAATTAAATACAAGCTAGGGGAGAACAACCCTACTAATAGACTGTCACGATGGCCAGACTATGCCAAAGGCTTTAAAACGGGAGAAGGAAAACAGATAATAAACATCTTACTCCCTACATTACAGAATAAGCTTTGGGTGTGGGATGCTTAAGCACCCACAGCTCTATGCACTAAGTCTTAGGCAGTGCAAACCCTGTTAGCTTTTACTGACGTTCCGGCTGGTACCTAGTTCGTGGCCGATAAGGGTCCGAATATACCTAGATAGGACGTCCCTAATATAACTTTGGAACCTAGTAATACGCTACCTCTAATTGCTAAGCTATCCCCTTAAGCTAAAAGCGAAGCTATAGAGCAATTGGAACTTAGAGCCCTATAACAACTAAAGGACTTTAACCTTGTAGCGGCCTTCCTAACGTACGTGTATTAAAGAGTTGCAAGATCTATAGTACCATTAAGTTTTATACTTGGAGCAGTATAAGACAAAACAGCTTTTACTTAGGAACTATCTAAAAGGTTAACAGATCTCATCTATAAGGTATAATAGAGGGACGCTTCCTATGCCATCTTTAATGCAGAAGTAGACCAGAAATATAACGGAAAGGAAGCTATAAGGCGCTAAAATTGGGAACTAGACCTAATGGGCCTACTATGTAGAAATGGCAAGGTTTGGGTACTATATAAAGCAAATCTACAACAGAAGATCCTTATAAGGAATCACAACGATCCTCTAGGCGGCCACTATGGTCAAGCTAAAACAGTGGAATTACTTTAGCGCAAATACTATTAGCTAAAGCTTAAGCAGGAAGCAAAGGAGTACATCAGCCATTATAAGAAGTGTTAAGTATATAAGATCCGTAGGCATAAGCTATAGGGTCTACTTAAATTAGTTCTCCCCACTAGTAAGCCATAGTAATATTACGCCATAGACTTTATCACGGATCTCCTACTATCTAAAGATAGCCAAGGACAAACATATAATTCGGTCCTTGTACTTATTAATAGGTTTTTAAAGTACGTCCAATACCTTCCTATTAACAAGACAATTAACGTATAAGCGCTTACCAGCCTAATTAAGAAGAAATGCTTTCTTAAAGTAGACCAGCCGCACTCTATTATTACCAATAGGGGCAGTGTCTTTATAAGCCAGTACTGGTTGGATCTATGCTTTCATTTAAAGATAGACCACTGTTATAGTACAGCTTTTTATCTATAAACGGACGGGTAAACAGAACGTCAGAACTAGGAACTAGAGTCTTACCTACAAATATATTTAAACTACTAGCAAGACAACTGGTGCGAGCTACTTCTATATACGGAGTACGCTTACAATTTAAAGCAATATGTATTACATAAGTATACACCAATCTAGATTGCCTATAGCGTCCAACTATTTGGGTTTAATAGTGTACCTAGCAATCACTGGCTAAGGCCGTATAATTAATTATGGGATCCCACCAGGAAGTCAAAGGATATCCACTAGAGAGTATAAGAATACCTCTAGGAATAGAAGAAGTAATAAAAGCATGCGAAGCAGAGCCTATAAGATGCCTAAAAGTAGCAGAGACTCTAGTACAACCGCAAACACTAGGACAAGCATTTTGGAGTAGGTAATAAGGTTCTATTACGTTTAACAAATATTAAGACCCGTTAACTATTAAAGAAGCTTAATATAAGATACCTAGGTCCCTTTTAAGTCAAGGAACGAATTAGCAAGCTAGCCTACTATCTCTAGCTACCCCTATCTATGGCCTATATGCATCTAGTGTTTCACGTAAACCTACTAGAGCCATAGCATAGACTACTACTAGAAAAGAACTTCTATCTAGGCCCAATTAAACACCCTAAGGTAATGGGCGAGCGGTATAAGGTTGAAGCTATACTACGCTATAAGTCTGTTAAGAACAAGCTTTAATATAAAGTTAAATAGCTAGGCTGGCCCGCTAAGGACTCTATATAGGAACCAGAGGATCACCTTAAATACTACAAAAATATTCTAAAAGAATATTAGGACCAAGGTCCACAATCTATAAATTATAGAAAGCGCTCTAATACTACGGTGTTATCGCGACCTATAAAGAAAGCTTGTGGTAGACCGCAAAAGGCCCTAAAGAGTAAATAGGTCAAATTAGATATGGAACGGACAGGCTCCGGAAACCATAAGGATTAGGGCTACGGCCCAAGGCAGAATAGGTCCTCAGCCTTTTTACGTATATAGCATAGAGTTGATAGGGTATTTTGCTAGAATTATATTCCCATTTATTAATCTATATTAGGGATATTATTCCTAGGGCTCCTAAGCCCTTCCTAAAAGCCCTTTAAGGCCTTCCTGAGTACCTAATTAAGGTTCTCAATTGCTATTATATATAAGAATAAATCCCAAATGCCTAATCTAAAAAGCCACTATGCCTTATCCTTAGGAGTAGGATTAGTATCCATTGGGCCACTAAGTAATGGCTAACGAGAATAGGATCTAGACCCCTTAGTAGGGGTATAAGTAGGTATAAAAACAGGGGTAGGACGATAAGGTGTAGCTAGGGCAAAGATCCTTAAACGCTTAATACTAATATTAGGTCTAAACCAATACTAATAAAGCTCTTGCGGCGTTAGCTTATAGTTAATAAAGACATGCTTAAGCCCAGAATAAACAGAAACGTTGGCTGGCTAGTATAGTCCGGAACCACTAAGACCTTGCTACGGCAACTATTAGTTACCTATTTATTAGGTACCTAAAGGGTAACCTACCTAATACCGCATTATATTATGCTCTTTTGAAACTTAACGCGTATACACAAACTCCTTTTTATAGTAGACGGCAACCTTCTTCTTATTACTCCCATTCCTTACCCTATCCTTAGTGTACTAACCTTGCTCTTGTATAAGGCGTTGCTGGCTAGCTTGCTAGGAATTATGGGCAGTATAGATAGCCGTGGCATAGTCTTAAATTCGACCAAGTCGTTCAGCGTTTGTACTGGAATGAGAAAGAGCCCGGGCAATATAGTAGTTAAGGATATTAAAGGAACATCGCCACTTAGGCCCAGGCTATTAAAGCTTAAAGTTAGCAATGGAAATCTATTAAGAATAGAAAAACTCACCTTAACGCAACTACCGCTCTTAGTACGCATGCATTAATTATAAAGACTAAAGGTATTAGATCTAATATAGTGCGTCTTATTACAAGCCTCCAGAATCCTCTTATTAGACTTCTAGTCTTTTAAGAATATGTAGGCAAAATTATTTAGGCAGAACTAGCACCAGTTGTGGGTCAGCGGAGGTTAAGGTTCTATATATAGCGGCAGGGCTAGAATACGCTAAGGAATTAGCTTAGAAGAGTAGTCAGCAGGAGAATAAAGAGGCATACTAAAATAATAATGGAAAAGAAGAAAATCTTAATAATATATTAAAGATACGTCTAAAATTGGACGAAGGTTAATAATGGGAAGTAAGGTGTTAAGGAAAAGGAACAGCTTAATAAGTAAAGTATCCTTATACTTTACTATCCAATACCCTTCTGGTGAATAGCCGCAACCTTGCCAATATAACTCTATTACAATAGTGTTATTTAGAAGGAAGGAAACACGTATATAAGTTATTTAACTATCACTTCCTTATAAAAACTAATCACGCGGCCAGGGAAGGCAATTAAGACGTTAATTAAAGATATATATAGGTTAAATTATACCTAAATAATACTATAATATCAAAAGAACAACGTTACAAACGTTCTTAATAGTCGTATAATAGCTACAGGCGCTATTGCGAAGTGTCTCCTGTTTGCTAGGCAGTAAAGCTACGCCAATTATATAGTATAGGACTACCAGATTTAAAACCATATACACCAAATCTTAAGAGATAAGTCTCTTTAATTAACTAATTAATTACCTAACTGCATATAGCAGCCCAAGGGCAAATGTGGGAGTAATGTATTAGTAACGTAGGGGATCAGGAGAAAGGATTACAGATTATATCTTAATAGTCAAAGACGACAGTGAGCTAAGGCCCTATACGTCGAATCCCATACCAAAAAGTTCTATGGAACTATATTAGGAACACCAAATTGCCTATAACACTTGCGATTAATTGCAGACCGGCATAAAGGCTTGGAAGTAGAGTTGCATAAAAATCCTTAGGTTAGCCTAGGTAGTCACCAGCATGCTTCCGGCAGGCTTTTAATAGGTCTCCTAGCAATCCTTATATCTTTTCTCCAGTCATGTTTTTCCTTATTGAGGTTTTCAGGAGTTTAAAGCAGGGGTTAAATAAGATAGATAATATACAGCGGCATACTAACATCTCTCCGAACCCCTTCCGGAACGAGCCCTTATAATCTCCCTTTACTGCAAGGTAATGGCGATCAGGGGCCGACCGCAAAAAAGGGGGGGGCAATGTAAGGGATATTATTGCAGGTCACCTCGGGTTGCCCTTAGGACAACCCCCAAACACCCCTTAGATGGCCGTCGGTCACGTGCCAGAGGCACGTGCCTATAGTATATAGTCTCCACGATTCTTAAGGCCTTACCTCCTTAAGGATTCGTCTCTCTTACCAATCTATCTTGTTCCACAATCGTGTCCTTATAGCCCCCTGTCTACAAGTTCCCCTTACAAAGCGGCAGTTATTTAAGTTATAGGATCTTCTTAATAGTTGCTTTAATTATAGCTCCAGTATTAAATCCGTGGGCCATTCTATATAGTTTAGATGCCAAGACACTTTATATAACTCGCTTACATTTAATTATAGCTCCAGTATTAAATCCGTGGGCCATTCTATATAGTTTAGATGCCAAGACACTTTATATAACTCGCTTACATTTAATAAATAACCAATAGAGGATATTGTCCTTATCCGTGAGTATAATAATAAAGCCAATCTAAGAAGAGAGGTTATAGTTATTAGCAAAGGACAAGTCCGTAAATATTATTAATTTAAGAGTGCTTATATTAAGTTATACAAAGCAAAGTCCTTAGGAGGGATTATCAATTTACTATTATAGCCGTTTGTTAAGCTGCTTCGTATATTCTTCTTTTAGGTTAATAACTTATACTATAAAGGAGAGGTTAAAGGCAGCTTCTAGTTAATAGACTATAGCGATATAGACTCCTCTTACTCTCTAGGCAACGTACTAGTCCTTTAGTATAACTGCCTTACGGACTTCCCCTCTAGAGCTAGTTAGGTTTGTAGCCTTTATAGTAACTAACTTTAGGTTCTAGTATTAACGTTCCTGGGTAAAGGCTATTAAATCTTTTTCTTGCTTAATATAGCCTCCATTAAACTTAATTAGGGTATTTAATATAAGCTTCTCTCTCTTTTTTACTAGGAACTTTACCTCCTAAAGCCTAGCTTCTTTAGCCTCTATAAAGGTTTTATTAGCAAGGAATAGTATATTATTGGTTTATAATCCTATAATTCTAAAGCTGTTACTATTTGTGTATAATAAGCAGGGGTTATATATTAACTAGTTTATCTATAGCTTATTAAGGTAGTAACGGTAGTATATATTAAACTAATGGTTACCAGCTTCCGGGACACTGTATAGTGGTTTAATAACTTTTAGAATTAATCCGTTCTTTAGTCTAAGTTCTAGTAGTAGGTATATAAAGAAGTCTCTATTTAGGTGGGTACTGGACTATATATAAGCTTATAAGATATTATATAGGTATAAAGAAGCTAGTCTTCTTTTATTTCCCTATAGGGTTGCTATAAATGCTAGGATAATTCTTTGGCTGACACGTTAAATAGTTAATAACTATATTAGAACTAGATCTTTACTATAGTTATTATAGGCTTATATAACCAGTCTAGACTTCTTAAAGGCCTTATCTATTCCGGCATTCTTAATCTTATCAACAAACTAAAAGTTAAAAATTCTAATTCCTTTTAGGACGTCTACTGTATTAATAAATTTAAAAACACCTTTCTTAAGTAAACCGTTTATCTCCTTACATTATAACTCTATAAATAACGGTAAGGTACACTTAAAGGCTATAGTATTAGGTTTTGTTAGGCTATTATTAATAAATATTAATATATCTACAATGTTTTACTAGGACTTTATCAGCAATTATTATATCCATTTCAATCTTTAGGGGGGTACACTAGCTGCTAGTTCCTTAGTTAGTTCCTTAGTCGGTTCTTTAATCAGTTCCTTAGTCAGTTCTTCCTCTAGTTCCTTATTAGGTTCTTCTAGTTTGGGTTACAGGTATAGCTTTACTGCTATAGTCCTAAAATTAGTAGGTCCGCTAGGGAGCTATACCTTATATATCTCTCCATTAATTCTAAGCAACTTAAATAGGCCAGTCTATTTACCGCTCTGTCTAGTATTACCTTTACGCTATATAAGTACTTCTAAGTTAAGGGGGAGGTTATAAATTATGGTAACAGATAAGCCATTTCATTGGTTCAGTGCATTATTAACTTGCTTCTTTACCCTAATCCTTACAATCTCCTCTATTACCTTCTTTATAGCTGCCGCTCGCTATATAATAGAGAGTACTAGTAGGTCAAGTTTGCTTATTTAAGGGTAGGCACTAAAGACAAGAAGTATTAGGACTAAGCCATCTAGGCCAGCTGTGTTATTAGCGGCTTTTACTACCATTTATAAAGCTAGTTCTTTAGTTATTCCTAAATCCTACAGCTCCTCCATAATTATTTAGTATACTCAGCATAATATTAGATAAGCTCTTTCTACCATTCTAATAGACCAGTAAGCTTCTACTAGGACGCTCTTAGTTAATATAGCCATTACCATAGCATGCTATCAAAACTCCTTGCTTATAAAGTTCTTCCCAGCATTATAGGTAATGTAGTTAAGTAGTCTAATATAGGTATCCATCCAGTAGAGTTATAGGGTATACCAGGTATATTTTACAGAGATATTACATAGCTATCTCGCGGCTTAAAATCTGGTAACTTTATTAATTACATAGAGGATAGGGCTTCCATTAATATACATAATATCAACAAAAATAGAATGGTTAAAATTAGAATCTTAGTCTTCTTATAATGTAAACTTAAACCATCTAGGGGATTTACCATATTTCTAGTAGTAGGAGTAGTACTTAGTAAGATAGTTAATAACCTGCTTATTAATGTTATTATAGCCAGAGCGTTCTAATACCTTATATAGCTTATCTGCCAATAGATATCTAAAGCGGCGGTAGAGTTGGCGGAGTTTAGTAGTAGTTAGGTAGTAAGGGTTTTAGTTAAATAAATAGGTTATAAATAACTGTAGTAACTCTTCCCATAGTAAGAAGGGGTGGCCAAATTAGCAAACCACTAGCACCAATTTTATTAGGGTAACTAGGACGTTTTTAAGGTTATTATAATAGACCTTTAGTATATCCATATCTATAAGACATAGTAGGAAGGGTATGTCGGCCTTTATAATATAAAACCCAATATTACCAACTAGTGTATTAACTATAATAGAGCTAATAGAAGGGGTAGAACCAATACCAAACTAGACATTAATAGCGCCAGCCTTTAAGGTATTAATAACAGTATTATAGGTCTTCCTATATACAAGGTATTATCCATAGTCTACTATTAATCTCTTTAAAGCTCTAGTGTTAATTATTACTCCATAGAACTTATTAGAGGTATATTAGCTAGTAGTAACATAGGCAAATAGGTCTAAGTCATTATAGTAAGTAGTTAGGTTAGTGCCGGTAATTATATAGGTAAAGGATCAGTCCGCTAAGTCAGTTATAGTATTAATAGCTCCTTCGTGCTATATCGTTCCAAAAAAGGTAAAAAATAATTTAGTCTATTCCTAAGTTAGAGATGGTAGTAGTAACTTAATATCAATCATAAGAGCTTCTATTGTGTTATTAGTAGATTCTAAGTTAAGTTTATTATCGTAATCTGTTCCCTTATATTTAGTAATATATTACTTAGCACATCTGTTAAAGCGGCGGTTAAGTCTATCTTTAAACTTCTTCCTTAATTCGTCACATTCTTCTCTTAAGTGTTTAAATAACTAACAGCCTTTCTTATGGCAGACAAAGCAACGCTTCTTTAATAATGCATATCGGCTAGGTAAGGATAATTGTGTTCTATAAGGTAATCAGGGGTATTGTCTATGGTAGCGGCAGTTAGTAAAAAAGGCTTAAGGATTCTCACTATTTAACTTTTCAAATGTTATAATAGAAGATCATAAGTTATTAATTAGGCCAGTTAGGCTGTTAGAAGGTTTAAAGCAGGTATATTAACACGCTGGTAACTCCTGGTAGACGTTAATAAGTTTATTATAAAGGAACTTGTCTATGCGTAAATCTAGGTTAAGACTATACTAGAGGTATCTTAGTTCTTTAATAAGCAACTATAGGCAGTCTAGGGTTAATTTTCCAGTATTCTCGCCTTTGCTTATTATAGACCTTAAGGTTATTAAGTTCTATTACCCTAGTATGCCACGCCTATACTTAGGTCCCTCAAAGTAATTATATGTGGCGTTGTAGATTTGGTTAAATAAAAGGGTTAGGGTAACGTTTTTAAGGTTAGTATAGTAGTGGTTAAGTACTAAGCCATGTAATATTGTGGGGTAGGTTTTAACCTTGGCTTTTTAGGGTACGTTAGCTCTACTGCAGAGGTTATAGAAGATGGTAAGTTTAAAGTTAAAATTATCGTCTTCTCCGCTGTACTTATTGTCTTCCATATACATCTTTATAAGGTTTATTAACTCCTTGCCGAAACCCTGGCTCTATTTAGGTAGTTCTGTTAATATTAGCAGGTTAATATAGGGTTAGTTTTATTATATTAATAAGATAGGTTATACCGGTAAGATTAGTTATATAGGTAGTATTATAGGTAGAATGGGGTTTGTGGGTGGTATTATAAGTAGGATAAGGTTTATAGTTGGTAAGATTAAAATTAGGGTTTTGATGGTACTGGTGCTAGTAAAGTTGTTCTTAAGGAGGTATTTAATTTATCCTAAATTAAACTCTCCTCTAGTTGCCATATATTCCCTTATCTTAAGCTTAATCTATTTTATAGGGTCTTCTTCTTATAAGGTGTTAAATAGTAATTTAGGGACTGTGGCATTCCTATACTTCCTTGTCTATACGCCATTAGCCTATAAAAACGTTTGAAGCTTTTAGATACCGTATTGGTTATAATCCCTAAAGGTTTATAGTATAAAGTTATTAAAATCTTCCTTATAGACCTCCCATAGTTTATTATCTTTAAAATTATAGGCTTCGTATTCTAGAATCTTAAACTTCACAAATTCATTAATATCCTCTGTAGTGGTTTTGTCGGATTATAGGTTAATACCCTTACCCCATTTCTTCTGTCCTACATTAACTTATGCCCTAATATCTAATATATTAATTCTTGTCTCATAACCTTTATTAAGTTTAATTTTAGGTTCTAAACGCGTAATAGACGCGAGTTAATTAAAATGCGTAATAAACGCGAACCGAGGGCCTATTAGATAGGGGTCGGTTCCTTAAGTACCTAAAGGCTGTATATAAAGAATTAAGGGCCTATTAGATAGGGGTTAACTTTTTAAATATACGTTAACTAATGCTCCTTAACGTGGTCTGGGTAGTACAAAATGCGTAATAGACGCAAACTAAGGGCCTATTAAAAGGGGTTGGTTTTTTTAACACCTAAGGGCTGTATATAAAGAGTTAAGGGCCTATTAGATAGGGGTTGACTTTTTAAATACACGTTAACTAATGCTCCTTAGCAAACAAGATCAGTAGAGGCCTTTAGCAGGGACTAATCAAGCTCGTCTCTCTTTGTAGATAATACGTCTCCTAATCTGTGATCACTAATTAGTATTAGTATCACTTCCGGTAATACGTAATGCTATTGCAATAGTATGGGTGGTAACTGATTTTAATTGATGCTTATTAATTCTCCTATTTTATAGGTGAAATTTGGTAGATTTCCTGAGCTCGTTTAGCTCACGTAACTAACCCAATTAGTTACAGACAACCTCGTTCAAACAGTTACTAAAAAAGAGGGCATAATTAAATATCTATAATCTTAGCTTAATAAGTATATTTATAATAACGCCAGACACCTCTCTACCGCATATAACGCCACTTAAGTCTATACCCCTAGAAACCTTATCTACTTAATGCTTAACGGAGGGTTAGCACTAAGCAGCTTTACCTAATAGGAACCCCTACTAAAGCAGTAATAATAAAAGCTATAACAATTAAACTTAAGCTGCTACCATAGGGTTTAATATATATTACCCTAATCCCTTGGTTTTTTAGAGAGACTATAAGGAATATAGCTACTAGAAGATATAAATCTGCAAGAAACTAACTTAGAGTGCCTACTTTTTTCCTATAGAAGATACTAAGATTAGCTATATTATTAGGCGAATAAAGGGTATACTATTTAATAGACTCTTAGCCTAATAGAAAACTAATAGCCTCTAAAAATAGCAGTTCCATTAAGAAGTTCTTAATAATCTTAACCTAATATACTGCGACTATAACCTACTAGCCACTAACTAAGCTAAACTATATGCCCTAAAGATAAGCCCTACCAAATTACTTAATAAGTTCTATATTAAATTCCAGAAATATACTAGAGCCCTTACCTAATATAATACTAAAGACTAAAAAGATCTTCTTAAAAAAGCTACTTATTGTCTTAGTTACGCAGCCACTAGCCATAATTATAATAATATTTATAATATAGTAGCAGCTCTATAGAAGATTAAATAATAACTAAATTAGATTACTACTGCTAACCCTTACCTAAAGACCTCCCTATAGAAGCCCTCTATATCTACTAAACCTATATACACTAAGCCACCAACGCCTACTACCCTAAATACCACTAGAGCTAATGTTAACCTCTCTATACTAACCTTTTTATAAAAACTCCTAAATAGAGAGTATAGGCTATTCTAAAAACTAGAATACTACTATAGATACCATTAAAAAGGCTATTATTATAATAACCCAAACTGCCTAATGGCTAGGTTTAGTAGCCGTCGCCTAATAACTAATATAGTACCCTAAATACCAAATATATTACTATGCGTTACCACTGTATAAAATAAAGACGTAGTAATAGTAGTAAGGTTAGATATGGAAGCGGAAAACGCTAGGTTTTAGCCCTAAGTTATGGGTTAAGACGCCCTAATAATAAAGGGATCTATATATTAGCCTACTTAATAAATAACTTAGTAAAGATAAATAAACGGAAATAGATAGTTTTACCTATAATAGAAATTACCGTCAAAAAATAATATAAAAACCATTCTATAATTAATTATAGAGCTACTAATAAATTTATATATACTTATAACCTATCTACCTTACCCCTTACTAAAGCCCGCGCCCTATAACTTGCTAATAGTAGTTATACTATATAGAAGATTACCTATATAGTATAACTCTAAATACTATAGAGAGACTTACCTAGGGCACAGCCTAGCCGCCTCTATTTATTCCCTAGGATATTAACCTAAGAAACCCCTTATTACCTTACCTATAACTAGCTACCACTATATAAGTGCCGCGGCCTTCTACTATATAGTATATAAAAAAGGTTAGACCGTTACTAAAGCTTTCTAATTATAACTATATAAGCTTAATAAAGAATAGAACTATATCTTTTATAGTAATAGGATAGACATAGTTAACCTTTTAGAAGATAATACCACTATAAAACTCTATAGATTTTTACCTTTAGACTTTAAGAAGTTTATAAAGCTTAAAAAAGAACTTACTAATAAGAAACTCCGCAAGCTCCTCCCTAAGGAGTACCATAACTTTATTAATATATACTTATAAAAGGGCGTAGATATACTTCCCCTATATTAACCTAATAACCATACTATTTATATTAAATAAGAAAAAACGCCACCCTATAAGAGACCCTACCTAATATTAAAAAATAAACTTCTAGTTATTAAAAAGTATATTAACAAGCACCTTAATAAAGGGTTTTGTTTGTATCAACTTAATGATACAAGTGAGTCATATCCAGGGGCACGAAATACGTATAGTATTGTATGCTCGTTTGGATGGTGGTGACTGTCGATTCTATTAAAATAGACTACGTAGTCTATATACTGACGCGCCCTCCCCCTAATTAGTCAGTACTTTATTAACAAGTGGTTGGTACACTAAACGCGTAAGTACGCGTTTGGTATACTAGGTGCTATAATTATACACTGGCGGCACCTAAAAATAGACCCACTTGTATATAGCCTCCGTAATTGCTTTAATAGAATTGTAAAACAGAAAGAAATCCATAAGAAATCCCTCCTAAGGTGCCTTCTAGGCTGCCTCCCAAACAATGCTTTAGTCTGGCTGTAAGTCCTACTTATAGTCCGTAAAATAAACCGTACGGCCTTCCAATGGGCCGTAAATAAACCATATGGCCTTCTGACGGGCCGTAAATAAACTATAAGTACTCCGTTAGTCTCGTTCCACCCACTCTATAACCTTTAGATTAAGCTTATTTATATTAATTAGGGTTTTAAGAGCTTAATACGGCTTTGCCTTAGTTATAGCGTCTACTAGGTTGTCTCCACCGCCAATCCACTTGACCTCTATAATCTTACGTTGTTCATAGGCCTAATATAAGCACATTAGGTTGACTATAAGCCTCTTCTCTTATGTCGTACCTAGTTTAACTAGGCAGTTATAAAGGGATTTTAAATTGGTGCATAGAACCAGGGGTAATTGCTCTAATTATAGAATCTTCTGGATTGTTGACTTAATTACGGCTCCTATGTTAAAGCCGTGAGCTAGTATATATAGTTTAAAAGCTAATATACTATAGGTTACTCGTTTGCATTTAATTAAAGACCAATGCAGTATATTTACGTCCTAATTACGGTCCGTAAGTACAATTATAACGGAACCTTGTAGCAAGAACTACAGTGGGTCCTATTATTAGGCTAGGTGTGTAGGTAAACAAGAAGTCAATAACGTAATAATAACTGGTAGAGTGGTTGCCCAATAGATTAACTCCAATTGTATTCTAAGATTTACTACAAAGAGAGAACTATCTGGGTAGGGACTATAGTCCTTTAAATACATAACTATACGCCTAAGAAATCCCTTCGCTCTGTAAGGTACGTGTGCTCTATCTACTCTATATAGATTATACAGATTATATAGATTATATAGATTATATTACGTAACCTTGGCTACCATTCCTTGTTATATAGTTCCACTAAATCTATTCTAAATCGTGCCTATATTAACTAACTAGCTTCCGCCAACTCTTCTTTAAGTAGTTATAATATTGTACTTAAGCTATCCGTAATACTATCTCCCTCCTCTTTATCTTTATCCTTAAAGATTCCTAATATCTCCAAGTTGTTTACTAGAGGTGTGATGTCCGTTTAATTAACTTAGTTAATATCCTTACTTATTATACCTAAAGCTTCTTCTTCTTCTTCTATAGCTCATTAGTCTTATACTGTTACTGCAATATTATCTCTAGGTAAGATAATGCTATCTTTATATTCTTATTATGCGGAAGAGGGGTTAGTCTGTGTTGCGCTGGCGAGTCCTTTAGCCCAATAACTATCCTCTTATTTAGAGTGCACTAAAGCAACCATTTAATTGTCCTGCGACGTTTGCTCTGTCTCTGACGCTAAGTATGCGCGTCCTATAACTTTTAACAGTCTTCGAGTTCCCTAAGTAACTTATTATAGGGTCTTGTATTTAATCTGCCGCTGCGAAGCTTGACGATAAGCTCTCTGCCTCCCTTGCGGAGCTTTAGCGTACTTATGCTGCTTACGAGGCGTACTTGTCTGCCTTGGCGCGTCTTCTTCGTCTTAAGAGGGTGCGTGAGAAGGTTCGTTCTAAGGAGTGGAAACTTATTTAATAAGGTTTGGCTAAGCTAGGTAACAAACAAGTGGTTCCTCTAACGAAGGAAACAACTCTAAGTAATGTAGTAGTTGCTCCTTTTAGGTCCCCCTTAGGTGACTCGTCCTTTGGCGATCCTTTTTTAATACTCCCTAACCTACTTTCTTCTAATACTTCTATACCTTTCCTATAGCGTTCTCTAGGTTACTTAGTAGTTCCTAGGTAGTCTTACTATAGCCTATCTACTTTACTTTATACTATATTTCGTTATCTACGTCCTTATAACTAATAATCTTTAAAACTTGCCATTTGTCCTCTTCTTGCCCTCTATATATATCTGCCTTATAGACTAGTAGTTTAACATTTCTGTATACTGGCTCTAGTATTGCGATATACTATATAGGGTAAATTCTTATTTTAGCTAGTAGGTTTAGCTTGTATATAACCAATAAAATTCTTTATATAATTTTAAAAGGTTCTAGTCTAACGTAGTCCAACTTCTTGCTTAGTTGTTAACTCTTAAAATTTTTATATAGTAGCTATACTTTATCTCCCTCCTTAAGATCTAGTTCCTTAGATCTTTTAGCGTTATAGTACTTTTTTATTCGTTCTTGTACTAGTTTAGCTATTTCCTTAAGGTCTGTATAAAGATTTATTAAAGTCTCCATTCTTTACTTAGCTATGCTACTTGTTTTTTTTGCTTAACGTAGCAATAATAACAATCTTGGCTTATACCCGTAATTCGCCTTAAATAGTGACGTTCCTATTCCTTTTTATAGTGTTATATTATATGCAAACTATATAACTAGTAGTAATAATACCTAATTATTCTATGCGTGATTGATATAGTGCCTTAGATACTATTTTAGTGTCTAGTTTAACCTTTCTATCTATCCGTTTATCTTCAGATAATACGCTGTTAAGGTTACTACGCGAACTCCTTATTCTGCTAAAAATACCTCCTAGAATACTGCTATAAATCTTAGATCTCTATCTAATATAACTTTACTTAGTGCTCTGTGTCTTGCAAACACTTCCTTAATATAGATTCTAGTAATATCTTCTGCTAATATTTCTTCTGTGTATGCTATAAAGTACCCCTACTTTATAAGCTTGTCTACTATTACTAAGATCGCATTATAATCTTACCCTATAATAGGATCTTTTAACTTTAGTAACTTAACAATAAAGTCCTATAATATAACCTCCTATAGTCTTTTTAGTGTTTTAATAGGTTATAGCCCTCCATACGGCTTATGCCTTATTGGTTTATTTCTTTAGCAATCTAGATATTTTCTTATAACTTGTCTCGCTAGTCCCCAGATTTCTTAAATAATATACTCCTCTTAAAGTCTTAACACTAAGCCTATAGCTCTATTGTGTCCTTAAGTTAGTCCCTTATAGAATAACTTAATAAACTCTTTTGCAATAGACCTTGGAATATAGGTTGCTTCTCTATTTTTATACTGTTCCGCGTCCAAATTCTCTACCTATACTTCTTAGATCTTCTGTGTCTAATTACTCTTTAGTAATTTGTGGATATAACTTTCCCTAGTTACTATAATTTTTAGATAATTATACCTAATTAATCCGTCTTAATCCTTTTACAATAAAGCCCCTAACGGCTTTTTGTTATTCTATAGTTTAGCTTTTCTACTTAGAGTATCTGCTTATATATTATCTGTACCCTTAGTATACTGAATTTTAAAATAGTATTCCGCAAGTATTTCCGCCTATTTAACCTATCTTTAGTTAAGTTCCTTTATTATTAGGAATCCTATAAGGTTTTTATAATCCGTTTTAACTATAAATAGTTTTTCTATGCCTTATAAGAATGCTCTCTATTTCTTTAATACTGCAACTATACCTAATAATTCCTTATTATAGATGTCATAGTTTAGTTCTAGTGGTGTTATCTTTTAACTATAATATGCTACTAGATGCCATGCGTCCTAATACTTCTATAGTAAATATACTCCTAGCGCGAAGTCTAATATATCTATCTCCACAACCGTGTCTAACTTTGGTTAATAGATCTTAAGGATTGGCTCCTAGGTAAACAACTCCTTAAGTTCTTTAAATAACTTTTTTTACTTAGTTCCCCATACCCACAGTTCCTCCTTTTTCGTTAATTAAGTGAATAGCTTAATACTCTTTAACTACTATGCCATAAACCTCCTATAGTAGTTGCAAAACCCTAGGAATAATCTTAACTATATAACGTTCTCTAGTTCTTGCCAACTCACTATAGCTTTAACTTTCTTTAGGTCTATGCTGATTCTTCCTAGTTTAATAATAAATCCTATAAAATTGGTCTTTCTTATAAAGAACTTATATTTCTTAATAGCTACTAGCATCTATTCTTCTTATAGTCTCTTTAAGACCTACTTAATATATTCCTTATGTTCTTTCTTACTCTCTAAGTAGATAATAATATTGTTAAGGTATACCATAATAAACTTATTAAGGTATTCTCCTAACATATTATTAATTTGTTTCTAGAACGTTACTAATATATTTATAAGCCCAAACTATATAACTAAAGGCTTATATAGTCCTTCTTTTAACCTAAAGACTACCTCTTATTTGTTGCCTTCCTTAATTCTAATCTAATAGTATACCTATCTCAGATCTATCTTTATAAAGATCTTTACGTTACCTATCCTGTTTTAGATCTTGCTAATTAAGGGTAAAGGATATCTATCCTTTTTAGTAATACTATTTAACTATCTATAGTTAATACATATCCTAAGTTTTCCGTTTTTCTTTAGGATAAATAGTACTAGATATCCTACTAATAACTATAATGGTCTAATATATCCCTTTTATAAGTTCTCCTAGACAAACTCCTTAAGTGCCACTAACTTGGTTTTAGTAAGCTTATAGATTAGAAAGAACCTTAGACTAGTTCCTAGTTCCAATTCTATCTTATAGTCCTATACTATATACTTTAACAGCTTTTTACTTTCTAATAACCATAACTTCTTACCATACTTATAGTATCTCTTTGGTACATAACTTAAGCCTTACTTAGTCTCTTTATATATTACTCTAACTTAGTACTATACCAACTTAGTTTACTACCGCGTTTTATATTATTAAGTATCTTTAATATTAACCTAACCTATAACCTAATTAATCTTTAGATTGTATTCCTGTAATTAAGGCATTCCTAGTATCGCCTTATCTTTTCCTAATAGTAAGATATTAAAAGATATTCTAACTGGTCTCCCTTTAATAGTTAACTAAATAGGTCCTGTTTTAAAATTAATAATGCCTCCTCTATAGGCTATCTAATCTCCTAAAATTATTATAAGTAGATATAGGTGTTCCCTTTATCTATATAGTAACCCTATCCTTTCTACTGCTGCTAGTAATATGTGGTTCCTTATTACTTTACTATCCACTAATGCTTTAAACTGCTAATCTTGCTACTTAATTTATAAGTTTAGGTATTGTCCTTAGACTCCTTTAAGGGTCTAAGGCTTTACTACTAGTTCCATCTAGTCCTATAGGCCTTCCATTTTTCTAACTATTAGCTGCTAGATCCTATTTATACTTAGTTTACTTTTAGCTAATACTTAGTTTATTTCTTTTCCTCTATATACTATAGATAAGTGTTCTCTAGGCAGTCCCACCACTATTATCTATCTAGGTATTCTTCTATAAGGAATCTTCTAAATTAAAGTATTAGGTCCCCTTAACTCTATACTTCTACTAGGTACTATTTATATATATACCTAGCGTCTCTAAACCAATTTTCTTCTAGTGCCTAATATATCCTTACTAGGTATTTCTAGTTTTTATCTTTTAGTACCCTATATATATTATACACGTTATCTATATAAGCTATCCATAATAACGTATAATATGCTAGGTGACTTAGGTTAACTCTTAGCTCGTCTTTATCCTTAAGTTTAAACCTATACCTAGTTAACTTAACTACTGGTATTTCTGCTACGGGTACTAAGATTTGTTATTCTCCTCTCTAGTCCCTAGATCCTTCTTCTAGGTTCCTTAATATTATAATTAACGCTCCTTTAATGTAACTTATGCGTTTTTCTATAATAGGTTAGTTTTGGATAACTTTTTTATTTAGCTATATATAAAAGTCTTTCTATTTATTGTTATGTTGTTACCTATACCACTTTCTATATAACTGGTTTAGTGTGTATGGTCTATCTATAAGAAAGTACCTTATTATTACTATATTGTAATATCCTTTAGTGTGTCTTTTTTTAAATCTAACTGGAATGTCTAGATTCTCTTCTTATTTTAGTTTATTTAACTACTTTACTCTAGGTGTTCCTATACTAGGCCTATTAGTAACTCTTTATATAGGTGCTCTGTTTCTTATATAACCTAGTATAGTTAACCTCTTATCTAGCTTTTACTTTTGCTATATAATAATTCTTTATCTAAACCCATCCATAGTTTCTTGTTTTCTGCGTCTTGTAGCTAGATCCTTAAAGTTATCTTACTTTTTAATCTTAGTATTAACTTTCTAATCTTTAGGCTAAATACTGTGTTTACCTAGAACTGCTATAGTTCTTATTTGTTTTTTAAAATCTTGGCTTCCTAGTAACATTCTTACTTATTTCCTAAACTTATAGTTCTTAAACTTACGTCCTATACTTATTTATTTATTACTAAACTAAGTTGCTACTCTTTCCTATTGGTTTTTACTTATTATAGGTTCTTAAGCTATTCTTATTATATCCTATAAGTCTAGAGCTTTCCTTATCTCTTCTTAAGAATCTTAAACCTATGGCCTTTTACCTTTTACAAGTGGTAAGCTAGCACTAGCAATTGTCTGCTTACTTAATTATCTCTAGATATTACTCCTTCCATCTTATAAAGCGATGGATACTATATCTAATGGTATTATAATACCTATTACTAATCCGCATTCTATAGTAGTTTTAGTCTCTGCTTTTATTGCGTTACTAAGGTATAAGTGCTTCTAGTTAGCCTTATTTTCTTTCTTATTACTGCTAATTAATAAATACTTTAACTCTATTATTATTGTTACTAATCTTTATCTATATATTGCTTTAATATCTTAATCTAGCTTATAAAGTTAATCTTATTCTTTATCTAACTCTCTGGTTTCTTTAAGCCCTCTTAACTCTAGCTCTTACGGCTAATAGCTTACGCCATACTTAGCGTCTTTATAAATTTAGCATGTGTTATTATAATAAAACGCAAAGTGTTTAATTAAACACTCCTTAGTCCCGTATAACATCCCTATATCTATATTATTATACTCTAACAACCTAGTGCCCCTTACTATATAGTTACTCTAACTACCTCTATAGTCTCTAGCAAAATAACCTTATTTTCTATAATTTATATAAGCTCTATCTTTAAACCATTTCTCTTATTATAGAGTCCGCCTAAATATCTTTTACTGCTAAGATCCCTAGTTTAGCCTCTGCTCCCTAGTCCTATAATTACTTAATCCTTAACCTTTAGGTTTCTATAGTTTCTTTATCTATTTCCTAGATTCTTTAGTACTGCTTAGGTCTATTAGCTCTACGCTATTTTATAGTTTTTGGCTCTATATTTACCAATACATGCTCTGCGCCTTATATAACTATAAAACTCTATCTTGCCCTTTTTTGGCTTGTTCCCTTTAATAGATTCTATTATTAATCTTTATTAACTAATCTATTAAGTTTTATAAACTTTCCACATCTTCTATTAGGATAATTACATTCTAGACTTTAGCCTTAAGTCTCTATTTATACTATGCTATAAGCGCCTTATCGTTCCACTTAACTTACGTTATAAGTGTTTAAAACTGTGTTATATACTTAATTACTAAAGAACATTATACCAAGTTTTAAAGCTTCTATTCCGCTATAGTTAATACTTCTAGGTCTCTAAATATCTGTGTTAGTCTTTTTATAAACCCGTTCTAACTAGTAAACATAAATTATATATTTTAGTTAGTAGTTATTATACCGCTAACTTGTATTTCTATAAGATAAGGTTTAAACTATTCTAGTACTCTTTCTGTTAAGAACAATCCTACATACGCTACTTAATCTGTAGGTGTTGCCAACTTTGCTCCTTCCTATATAACCTTAAAGTGCATTTATATAAGGAATCCCTTAAGTTTTAACCTTTCTCCTAAGAATCGTTTAATTAATGGTAACTTAACTTTTACTACTCTAATTCCATTAATACGTTCCTTAAGTATCCTATTATTATCTAATAAGCGATTAACTATTTCCTGTAACTAACCTCTTATAACCACTTATAAGTCTATATCTGCTATACTGGTGTCTCCTAATCCTAAGGTAGTTGTTGCCGTTAATGGCATCGCGACTAGTACTTTGGGTGGCATATTATTTAACTTTATTAATACTATAACTAGGTAGTAAATGTATAACGGAACCTTGTAGTAAGAACTACGGTGGGTCCTATTATTAGGCTAGGTGTGTAGGTAAATAAGAAGTTAATAACGTAATAATAACTAGTGGAGTGGTTGCCTAATAGATTAACTCCAATTATATTCTAAGATTTACTATAAAGAGAGAACTATCTGGGTAGGGACTATAGTCCTTTAAATACACAACCATATGCCTAAGAAATCCCTTCGCTCCGTAAGGTATATATACTCTATCTGCTCCATATAGATTACACAGATTATACAGATTATATAGATTATATTACGTAACCTCGACTACTATTCCTTGTCACATGGTTCCACTAGATCCATCCTAAATCGTGCCTATATTAACCAACTAGCTTCCGCCAACTCTTCTCCAAGTAGTTGTAACATCGTACTTAAGCTGTCCGTAACAACAATTATAAAGCCGATTTGCGATAATAGGTCTCTATTATTAGCGAAGGAGGCGTCCGTAAATACTAGTACGCTAAGGGAATTTAGGTCCAGTAGTACAAAAGTAAGTCCTCTTATTGCATTATCAATTTGCCACTAAATACGCTTATTAAGCTGCTTAATATTTTCCTCTTGCGGATCTATTACCTAGGCCGCAAAGGATAAATCGTAGGCAGATTTGGGTTAACAAACTATAGCAATATAGGCGCCTCTTGCACACTGTGCAATGTATTGGTCCTTTATATTTACAGTCTTATAGGTCTCTCCGCGGGAACTGGTAAGGTCCATAGGCTTTACTATAACAAGCCTTAGGTTTTAAGCTTGGCGTTCCTAAGTTAGCTAGATTAAGTTACCCTTTTATATAATTAAACCTCCATTAAATTTAATTAGAGTCTACTCAGTTAACTACTCTTATAGCTTTACTAAGAATTTAGCTTCTTATAGTTTAGTCTCTTTAGTGTCTATAAAAGTCTGGTCTGTTAGGAAGAGGGTATTATCTATTTAGAGTCCAATAATACCAAGGCCATTTAATGGGGTGTATAGGAGGTAGGGGTTATATATTAACTACTCCATCTTAAGTTTATAGACATAATGCTAGTAATATATCTTAAACCAGTGGTTTCTAGCTTCTAGCACTCTATAAAGGGGTTTTATAACCTATAAAATTGTTCCTAATTCCAAGTTAAGCTTAAGGGGTAGTCGTATAAAGATGTCCCTACTTAGGTAGGTGTTGGACTGCACGTAGGCTTATAAGATATCCCATAAGTAGAGGGCTACGGGTTTAGTTTACTGTAGTCCAGGTATAAGTATAAGTATAATCCGTTAACTAACTTATTAAATTATAGGTAATTGCGTAAGGACTAAGTCCTTTCCTTAGTTATTATAAGCTTATACAACAAGCCTTAATTTCTTAAAGGCTTTATTAGTACTGGGGTGCTTAATCTTATTAATAAAGCGTAAGTTAAATATACGGACGCCTTGCGCGACGTCTTTCTCCGTTATAACCGCAAAGACGCCCTTTTTAAGTAGTCTATTAATCTCTTTGCGTTATAAGTCCATAAAAGGGGTTTCCTGTACTAGAACTAATATATCCATAGGTGGGGGTTGTCTTACGGATATACCTGCGAAGGTTAGGTAATTCTTTATTATAGGGTTCTTAGTTATAGGGTGCTTTCAGGGGCGTCCTTAACTACACTTTATAGCAGGTTTAGCAAGTTTAGTAAGTTCCTAGGGGACTTCCAAAGTAGGCAGGGGTGCTTCCAGTTCGTCTAGTTTAACGTTATAGTTATAGGTGTTTTTTGTAACGGAACCTTGTAGCAGGAACTACGGTGGGTTCTGTCAATAGGCTGGGTATATAGGTAAGAATAAAATCAACAACGTAATAACAACTGGTGGAGTGGTTGCCCAACAGATTAACTCCAATTGTATTTTAAGATTCACTACAAGGAGAGAACTATCTACGGTAGGGACTGAGGTCCTTTAAATACACAACCATACTCCTAAGAAATCCTCCCTTGTACGTAAGGTACGTGTTATATGTATTATACATAGCGTACACTGCATACTCCTTATACACTGCGTACAATGTTATGTAACTCGCTTACCATTCCTTATTACATAGTTCCACCGGATCCATCCTAGACCGTGCCTATATTAACCAACTAGCTTCCGCCGACTCTTCTCTAAGTAGTCGTAATATTGTACTTAAAGCGTCCGTAACACTATCTCCCTCCTCTTTATCTTCGTCCTTAAAGATTCCTAATATCTCCAAGTCGTCTACTAGAGGTGTAATGTCCGTTTAATTAGTTTGGTTAATATCGTTGCTTATTATACCTAAAGCTTCCTCTTCCTCGCAAGCGCAGCGCCGTGCTCGCACTATGGCTGCCATACTATTGCTTAGTGAGATAATGCCGTCTCCGTGTTCTCATTGCGCAAAAGCGGGGTTAGTGTGTGTTATGCTAGTAAGTCCTTCATCCCAATAACCCTTGTCTTGCTCGGAGTGTACTAAAGCAAACGTTTAATCGTCCTATAACGTTCGCTCTGTCTTTAACGCTAAGTATACGCGTCCTATAACTCTTATCAGTCTTTAAGTTCCCTGAGTAACTTGTTGTAGGGTCTTGTATTTAATCTGCCACTGCGAAGCTTAACAGTAAGCTCTTAAGCGCCTTAGATAAGCTTTGTTATTCGTAGGAAGTAGAGCAGAAGGCTATAGCTGCTTAACAGCGTGCCCTTAAAGCCCGCCTATTAGCTTCTACCCGTCTTCTTCGTCTTAAACGTGTTTGTAAGAAGGTCTATTCCAAGGAGTGGAAACTTGTTTAACAGGGTTTGTCTAAGCTAGGTAATAAAAGGATTAACTCTCCTCCTATAAGGGAAACAACTCCAAGTAGCTTAGCAATTACTCCTCTTAGGTCCCCCTTAGGTGACTTATTTTTTAGCAACTCCTCTTTATTAATATTACCTAACCTATTCTCTTCCGATACTCCCGTACCTTTCCCATAGTATTCTCTAGGTTGCTTAGTGGTTCCTAGATAGTCTCACTATAGCCTATCTACTTTACCTTATACTATGTTTCGTCATCTATATCCTCGTAACTAATAATCTTCAAAACTTGCCATTTATCTTCCTTTTGTCCTCTATACATATCTGCCTTATAGACTAGTAGCTTAATATTTCCATATACTGGTTCTAGCATTGCGATATACTATATAGGGTAAATTTTCATTTTAGCTAGTAGGTTTAACTTATACGTAACTAATAAAATTCTTTACTTAATTTTAAAAGGTCTTAGCCTAATATAGTCCAACTTCTTACTTGGTCGTCAACTCTTAAAATTTTTGTATAGTAGCCATACTTTATCCCCCTCCTTAAGATCTGGTCCCTCAGATCTCTTAGCATTATAGTACCTTTTCATTTATTCTTATACTAGTTTAGCTGTTTCTTTAAGGTCTGCATAAAGATTTATTAACGTCTCCATTCTTTACTTAGCTGTGCTACTTGTCTTTTTTGCTTAATATGGCAATAACAACGTTCTTAGCTTATATCCATAATTCGCCTTAAATGGTAATGTTCCCATTCCTTCTTATAGTGTTGCATTGTATACAAACTGTATAACTGGTAATAACGATACCCAATTGTTCTATGCGTAATTAATATAATGCCTTAGATACTATTCTAGTGTCTAGTTTAGTCTTTCTGTTTATCCATCTATCTGCGGATAATACGCTGTAGATATTACTGCGCGAACCCCTTGTTCCGCCAGAAATACTTCCTAAAATACTACTATAAATCTTAGATCTCTATCCGATATAATCTTATCTAGTGCTTTATATCTTACAAACACTTCTTTTATATAGATTCTAGCGACATCCTCTACTAATATCTCTTCAGTATATGCTATAAAGTATCCCCACTTTGTTAGCTTATCCACTATTACTAAAATCGCGTCATGATCTTATCCTGTAATAGGATCTCTTAACTTTAGTAACTTAATAATAAAGTCCTATAATATAACCTCCTATGGTCTTTCTGGTGTCTTAACAGGTTATAGCCCTCCATACGGCTTATGCCTCGTTGGTTTATTCCTTTGGCAATCTAGATATTCCTTTATAACTTATCTTGCTAGTCCCTAGATTCCTTAAATAATATACTCCTCTTAAAGTCTTAATACTAAGCCTATAGCTCTGTTATGTCCTTATATTATTCCCTTGTGGAATTCCTTAACAAACTCTTCTATAATAGACTTAGGCACATACATTACTTCTCTATTTATGTATTACTCTGAGTCTGGATCCTCTGCCTATACTTCTTAGATCTTCTGTGTCCACTTACTCTCTAGTAACTTATAGATCTAACTTTCCTTAGTTACTGCAATCTTTGGATAATTATACCTAATCAATCCGTCTTAATCCTTTCGCAATAAAGCTCCTAACAGCTTTTTATCACTTTATAGTTTAGCCTTCCTGCTTAGAGCGTCTGCTTGTGTATTATCTGTACCCTTAGTATACTAAATTTCAAAATGGTATTTTATAAGCATTTCCGCCCACCTAACCTGTTTTTGGTTGAGTTCCTTTGTTATTAGGAATCCTGTAAGGTTCTTATAGTCTGTTTTTACCATAAACGGTTTTTCTATGCCTTATAAAAATGCTCTTTATTCCTTAAATGCTGCAACTATACCTAGCAACTCCTTGTTGTAGATATCATAGTTTAACTCTGGTGGTGTCATCTTTTAACTATAATATGCCACTAGGTGCTATCCATTTTAATATTTCTATAGGAAGCACGCTCCTAGTGTAAAGTCTAATACATCCGTTTTTATAACCGTCTCTAGACCTGGTTAATAGATCTTAAGAACTGGCTCTTAGGTAAACAACTCTTTAACTCTCTTAAACAGTTCTTATTGTTCCTTTCCCCACGCCCACGGTTCTTCTTTCTTTATTAACTGTGTAAATGGTTTAATATCCTGTTACCATTACGCTATAAACCTTTTGCAGTAATTGCAAAACCCTAAGAACAATCTCAACTGCGTAATATTCTCTGGTTTTTGCTAATTCACTATAGCCTTAATCTTCTTTAGATCTATACTAAGTTGGCCTAGTTTGATAATAAACCCAATAAAATTGGTCTTCTTAGTAAAGAACTCGCATTTCTTAATTACTACTGGCATCTTTTCTTCCTATAATCTCTTTAAGACCCACTTAATATATTCTTTACGCTCTTCCTCGTTCTCTAAGTAGATAACAATATTGTTAAGGTATACCATAACAAATTCATCTAGGTATTCTCCTAACACACTATTAATTCGCTTCTAGAACGTTGCTGGTGCGTTTATAAGCCTAAATTGCATAACTAATAGCTTATATAGTCCTTCCTTTAACCTAAAGGCTGCCTTCTACTTGTCGCCTTCCTTAATTCTAATCTAATAGTACGCCCATCTCAGATCTATCTTTATAAAGATCTTTGCATTACCTATCCTGTCTTAGATTTCGCTAATTAAGGGTAAAGGATATCTATCCTTTCTAGTAATGCTATTTAACTATCTATAGTCTATATACATCCTAAGTTTTCCGTTTTTCTTTGGGATAAATAGTACTGGATATCCTACTAATAACTATAATGGTCTAATATATCCCTTTTATAAGTTCTCCTAAACAAACTCCTTAAGTGCTACTAACTCTGTTTTAGTAAGCTTATAGATTAGAAAGAACTTTAGACTTATTCCCTCTTCTAATTCTATCTTATAGTTCTAAGCTATATGCTTTAACAGCTTTTCACTTTCTAGTAACCATAACTTTTTTCTATACTTGTGGTATCTCTTTGGTATATAACTTAAGCCTCGCTTAGTCTCTTTGTATATCGCTCTAACTTGGTACCATACTAACTTAGTTTGCTATCGCACTTTATATTATCGTGTATCCTTAATATTAACTTAACCTATAACCCAATTGATCTTTAGATTATACTCCTATAACTAAGGCATTCCTAGTATCGCCTTGTCCTGTCCTAATAGTAGGATATTAAAAGACATTCTAACTGGTCTCCCTTTAATAGTTATCTAAATAGGTCCTATTTTAAGATTAATAACGCCTCCTCTATAGGCTATCTAATCTCCTAAAATCGTTATAAGTAGATATAGGTGTTCCTTCTATCTGTATAGTAACCCTATCCTTTCCACTGCCTTTAGTAATATGTGGTTCCTTATTACTCCACTATCTACCAACGCTTTAAACTGCTAATCTTGCCACTTAGCTCTTAAATTTAGGTATCATCCTTAAATTCCTTTAAGGGTTTAAGGCTCTAACACTAGTTCCCTCTAGTCCTATACACCTCCCCTTTTCCTAACTATTGGCTGCTAGATCCTGCCTATACTTAGTCCAACTTTGGCCAATATTTAGTTTGTTTCTTTTCCTCTATATACCATAGACAAGTATTCTCTGGGTATTCCCACCACTATCATCCGTCTAGGCATTCTTCCGTAAGGAATCTTCCTAGTTAAAGTATTAAGTCTCCCTAACCTTATACTTCTACTGGGTACCAACCATATATATACTTAGCATTTCTAAACCGCTTTTCCTCTGGTGCCTAATATATCCTTACTAGGTACTTCCAGTTCTTATCTTTTGGTGCTCTATGTATATTGCACGTGTTATCCACACAAGCTATCCACGATAGGGTATAATATACTACATATTTTAGGTTAACTCTTAGTTTATCTTTGTCCTTAAGTTTAAACCTATACCTAGTTAACCTAACTACTGGTATCTCTGCTACGGGTACTAAGATTTATCGCTTACTTCTCTAGTCCCTAGATCCCTCTTCTAGGTTCCTTAACGTTATAATTAACGCTCCTTTAATATAACTCATGCATTTTTCTGTAATAGGTTGGTCTTAGACAACTTTTTTATCTAGCTATATATAAAAACCTTCCTATTCGTCGTTGTATCGTTGCCTATACCACTTCCCATATAACTGGTTTAGTGTGTATGGTCTATCCGTTAGAAAGTACTATGTTATTGCTGCATCGTAACATCCTTTAGTATGTCTCTCTTTAAACCTAGTTAGGATATCTAGATCCTCTTCTTATTCCAGTTTATCTAACTATTTTACCCTAGGTGTCCCTGCACTCGGCCTATTAGTAACTCTTTATAGGGGTACTCTGTCCCTTATATAACCTGGCATAGCTAACCTCTTATCTAGCTTCTGCTCTTGCTATATAATAATTCTTGTTCTGAACTTATCCATAGTTTCTTATTTTCTATATCTTGCAGCTAGATCTTTGTAGTCGTCTTACTTTTTAATCCTAGTATTAACTGTTTAATCTTTAGGCTAAATACTATATTTACCTGGAATTGCTGACGTTCTTATTCGTTCCCCGAACTTGCAGTTCTTAAACTTGCGTCCTATACTCATTCGTTTATTACTAAACTAAGTTGCTGCCCTTTCCTATCGGTTTTTGTCCGTTGTGGGTTCTTAGGTGTGTCTTATTTTATCTTAAGAATCTTAAGCTTCTCTTATCTCTTCTTAAGAATCTTAAGCCTGTGGCCTTTTACCTTTATTAAGTAATAAGCTAGCACTAGCAGTTGTCTACTTACTTAGTTTCTTCTAAACGTTACTTCTATTATCTTATAAAGCGATGGAAATCATATCTAATAGTGTCGCTATACCCGTTACTAAACCTAGTTTGGTAATGGTCTTAGTCTCTACTTCTATTTCGACTTCTCTAAGGTCTGTATACTCCTAGTAAGCTGCCTTTATTGCCTTATTGTCGGTAAATACTTCGCCTGTGTTAAATTTATCGTCTTTAATGTCCGATCTGCGAGCTGGTTCGCTAGTTCCTTTAAACTTAGATAATAATAGCTCCTATAGCCAATAGCTTACGCCATACTTAGCGTCCTTATGAATTTGGCATGCGTTATTGTAACAATACGCAAAACTATTAATTGAACACTCTTTTGTTCCTTACAGTACACCGTCGTCCCTCTATATATATGTGCCTTCTGCTGGTCTGGTTCCCTTTACCGTATAGTTACTCTAACCACCTCTATAGTCTCTAGCAAAATGACCCTATTTTCCGCAATTTATATAAGCTCTATCTTTAAACCATTTTTCTTGCTATAGAGTCTGCCTAAATGTCTTCTACTGCTAAGATCCCTAGTTTAGCCTCTACTCCTTAGTCCTTTAATTGCTTAATCCTTAACCTCTAGGTTTCTATAGTTTCTTTTCCTATCTTTAGGTTTCTTTAGTACCACTTAGGTCCATTAGCTCTGCGCCATTCCATGGTTTTTAACTCTATATTTATTGTTGCGTACTCTGCGCCTTATACAACTATAGAACTCTGTCTTGCCCTCTCTTGGCTTGTTCCCTTTGGTAGATCCTATTATTAATCTTTATTAACTAATCTATTAACTCTCTTAGAGTATCCGCATCTTCTATTAGGATAATTACGTCCTAGACTTTAGCCTTAAGTCCCTGTTTATACTATACCATAAGCGCCCTATTATTCCACTTAACCTATATGGCTAGTGTTTGAAACTGTGTTGTATACTCAATTATTAAAGTACGTTGTACTAAGTTCTAAAGCTTTCGTTCTGCTATGGTTATAGCCTCCGGGTCTCCAAATATCTATGTTAGTTATTCTGCGAACCTATTCTAACTGGTAAATATATACCGTACATCCTGGTTAGTAGTTGTTATGCTATTAGCCTATATTTCCGTGAGATACAGCTTAAACTACTTAAGTGCCCTTCCCGTTAGGAATAATCCTGTATAGGCTACTTGGTCTAACAATATTACTAACTTCGCTCCTTCCTGTACTACCTTAAAGTGCATTTGCGTAAGAAATCCTTTAAGCTTTAACTTCTCTCCCAAGAATTGTTTAATTGAAGGTAACTTAATCTTTGCTACTCTAATTCTATTAATGCGTTCTTTAAGTATCCTATTATTATCTTATAAGTGATTAACTATTTCCTATAACTGACCTCGTGTAACCACTTAAGAATCCCTATTGTCTATACTAGTATCACCTGGTCCTAAGGTTGTGGCTCCCGTCAACGCCGTCATGACTAGTGCTGCTCTTAGTGGCATATTGTTTAATTTCTCTGTTTAATACCATAACCTTAGTAGTAAATGTGTAACGGAACCTTGTAGTAGGAACTACGGTGGGTTCTATTAATAGGCTAGGTATGTAGGTAAGAATAAAATCAACAACGTAATAATAACTAGTGGAGTAGTTGCCCAACAGATTAACTCTAATTGTATTCTAAGATTTACTACAAGGAGAGAACTATCTACGGTAGGGACTGAGGTCCTTTAAATACACAACCGTACTCCTAAGAAATCCTCCCTTATACGTGAGGTACGTGTTATACGTGTTATACGTAGTGTACACTGCATACTCCTCATACACTGCGTACAACGTTATATAACTCGCTTACTATTCCTCGTCACATGGTTCCACCGGATCCATCCTGGACCGTACCTATATTAACCAACTAGCTTCCGCCGACTCTTCTCCAAGTAGTCGTAACATCGTACTTAAAGCGTCCGTAACATTTTTAGACCGAAAATAGGGTTTTACGGACGTGCTTCTAAACCTAGTAGGTCCGTTAGGAAGTTATATATAGTATATTTCATTTTCTATAGCCAGTAAATAATAAGGTCCAGTCCAATTGCCGCTCTTACGCTATATAAGGACTTTAGAATTAAGCGGGAGGTTATAAACTAAGGTTATGTTTGGTCCGTTACGGTAGTGCAGAGCGCTATTAACAGCTTATTTGGCCTGTAATTTAACTATTTCGGCTATTACCTTCTGTATTGTAGCTGCTCGTTCTATAATAGACGGGGCAGGAGGGTCTAGGTTACTTATTTTTAAGTAGGTTCCATAAACCAAGAGGGTAGGTACTAGTCTGTTAGGGCCAGCAGTATTATTAATGGCTTTTACGGCTATCTGTAAAGCTAGTTCCTTTTAAATGTTCTTATATTCGTCCATAATAATCTAGTAAGCTCGCTTAATAAGCCCAACGGACTAGTGCGCCTTAACTAGAACAGCTTTTGTTAAAATAGCTATGGCCGTAGCATACTGTTGGAATTCCTTACTAATAAAGTTCCTACTAGCGTTGTGGGTAATATACTTAGGGGGTCTAACGTATATGTCAATCTAGCAGGTCCATAAAATATCCCAAGTGTATTTTATAGATATATTTTACAACTAACGGGCAGCTTAATAGCGGGTTACCTTGTTAATTATATGTAATACTAGGCTGCCGTTAATATACATAATATCTATATATACTGAGTGGTTAAAATTAAGATCCTTATAAAGGGTAAACTTAAATTAGCCTAGGGAACGTCCGTATTTCTGGCAAAAGGAATAGTATTTGGTTAGGTAGTCAATTGCCTTCTTATTAATGTTGTTATGTCCAGAGCGTTTAAGGACCCTATACAGTTTTTCGGCTAATAGATGGCTAAAACGGCAGTATAGGCGGTGGATTTTAGTACTGGTAAGGTAGCATGGGTTATAGTTAAAAGATTCCTAAATATAGGTCCGCAAAGTCTCTCCCTATATAAGGAACGGGTGTCCAAACCGTGGTATAATTAGTAGGGTAACATGCTTGCTTCCTAGGGCAGTTACGGGGCCAATTAGGGTGTCTGTAACATTGTTATAGTAAACCTATAACCTATCTATATCCGCGAGGCAGAGTAGGAAAGGGGTGTCCGCTTTTACTATATAGAAGTTAACTAGGCTAATTGAAGTCTTAACTGTAACTAATCCAATGAATGCGGTTGAGCTGATGCTAAATTGGATATTTACGGCCCCAGTTTATATAGTATTAATATCCGTATTATTATTTGTAGTGGTTTTATATGCAAGGTATTATCCGTAACCTGTAGTAGACTTCTTAGAGGCACCTATATCGATTATAATGCTATAGAATTCTTTAGGGGTATAGCATTCTATAGTAATATATACAAATGGGTCCTGTTCGCGGTCCGTAATGTCCGTAATAGGTCTAATAGGTGTGCTTGCGGGTTGGTTTTTAGGTGCAATTAAGTGTGTAAAGGAGCGGTTAGCTAATACAGTCGTAATATTAAAGGCTTGGCCATCTATAAAAGGTCTAAAAGTAGTTAGGAACGTCTCTAAGGTCTCCTATTCCTAGGTGTCTAAGTTAAAGTTAATTATAAGGGCTTCTATTAACTTATTAAGAGACTCCTCCGCTTCCTCTTCTTTATAGTCTAGGATAAACTAGTTAATCTAGCTGTTAAATCTCTTCTTAGACTTATTATGCTCTTCCTAGGTATGCCTTGTAGACTAATATCCCTCCTTGCCGCATATAAAGTACTTTTAGCTGGTTTACCTACGGGGGTATACTTTTATACGGGAGTTGCTACAGTGGTTATGGGTGGGACTTAGTCGGTGCGGGTACTGCTAGCAGTAGCGGCAGTCCGTAAAGTAGGTGTCTAAGTTAGTTTACGGGTTTTATAGGTCCGTAATAAAGGCTTAAGTACTGCCTAGCAGGTTTAAAACTTTGTATATTGTAATAGAGGACCGTAAATTATTAATAAGGCCAGTTAAGGTGTCTGTAGGCTTATAATAGGTATATTTATAGGGCTCCACTTCCTAGCAAGCCGTAATGAGTTTGTTATATAGGAAGTCGTCTGTTTAAAGCTTAACATTAAGGCCATGCTATAGGTGCTAAAGGTCTTTAATAAGAATTTGCAGGCACTCTATAGTTGATTTTTTGGTATTCTTATCAATTACTGTCCGTAACTTAATTGCATTCCATTAGGTAAGGATATCACGCTTATATTCCGGCCCTTTAAAGTAGTTACGTATAGCTTTGCATAGCTTATTAAAGGGAACACTAAGGGGGTTGCTCTTAAGGTTAGTGTAGTAGTGGTTAAGGGCTAGGCCGCGCAGTATAGTGAAATAGGCTTGGCTAAATTCCTATTTAGGAATATTAGCCTTTTAATAAAGGTCTGTAAAAATGGTCAGTTTAAAATTAAAGTTGTCATTTTTACCGCTATACTTGGATTCATCAGTATAGAGCTTAGCCAGGTTGGCTAGTTCCTTGCTATAGGTCTTTACTTAGGTAGTTTGCGGATCTGTAACTTAAATAACGGAAGTATTTTGGTCCGTATTTTGGTTTATAGGGGTGTTATGGTCCATAACTTAAGTATTAGGTGTGCTTTAGCCAGTAAGATTAATTCTAAAGCCACTAGGGTCTATAGGACGAATTTAGTTAAATAGGTTAGCTATAAGGCTAGAGATCCTATTAAGTTTAAAGGAAGCAAAAAGTCTACCAGTTTTAATATGGTTTAGGATTTCCTCTTTAGTCTATTCCGTTTAGTCCTCCTTATATATTGTATTGTATAAGGACCGTACAATAGTAACTTATTTGTCCCCTTTAACCTATACACCTTGGTGACGTAAAAGGGCTTATAGGTTACGGATAGCAATAGGGTTGTAAGCCTTAAAAATAGCTTCCGTAAAGTCCGTAAAGTCTTCCTTATATTGCTCCCATAGGTCGTCATTTATAAGCTTAAAATATCCGTATTTAAGGATTTTAAATTTAATATAGTTGTTGACGTTAGTTATAGACGTGAGGTTAACTCCTTGGCTCCATTTCTCTTAACCTTTATTAATCTGCTTGCTTATATCTGCTATGCTGTGTAGCATAGTATATCTGTATAAGCTGTAACGGGTCAAAAGGAGCTTATAGTGGGTGGTAGTGGCTTATAGCGGGTGGAGGAGGTCTTGTAACGGTCCGTAAAGGCAATTAACAGGTCTGTAATGGTTTGTAGGAGGGCAGGGAGTTCCATAAAGGTCTGTATTCGTGTCTATAAACTTCCAGTAAACCGTACTAAGACTTAAATAAGTATACAGAGATGGTAATATAGTCCGTAATCCCCAACTTCCAACCTTCTAGCAGGTCGTACTAGGATATAAACGGGTGGTCGCTGTTATATATCGCTCAGGGGGAGGTATCAAGTAATTGCTGATCTGTGCGCGCTCACTAATTAGTGTTTGTATCAACTTAATGATACAAGTAAGTTATATCCAGGGGCACGAAATACGTATAGTGTTGTATGCTCGTTTGGATAGTGGTGACTGTCAATTCTATTGAAATAGACTACGTAGTCTATATACTGACGCGCCCTCCCCCTGATTAGTCAGCACTTTATTAACAAGTGGTTGGTGCACCAAACGCGTAAGTACGCGTTTGGTACACCAGGTGCTGTAATCATACAGGTTTATTTATCCCAGTATATCCCTAGCAGCCGTCCCTATTCTCCTTACTAAGAAGCTAAAAGAAGGTATTTAATTCTATATTAACTATAGAGAACTTAACACTATTACAATTAAGAACTAATACCCTATACCGATTATACATAAAACTTTTAAGCGGCTTAGCTAAGCCAAAATCTATACCAAGCTTAATATTATTGCTACCTTTAACCGCCTTTAAATATGGGAAGGTAATAAATAGAAAACTATATTCGCATTACGCTTTAGCCAATTTAAATATACTATTATACCCTTTAGCATATATAACGGGCCAGGCAGCTTTTAAATCTATATTAATAACGCCTTATAGAACTACCTTAATAACTTTTACTCTATATACCTAGACGATATACTTATTTACAGCAATAACCCTTTTAAGTATACTAAGTATATTTAAAAGGTCCTATAGCGCCTTAGGGACATAGGACTTTACATTAATTTAAAAAAGTGTAAATTCTTAGTTATAGAAGTAAAATACCTTAAACTAATTATTCCTACTAAGGGTTTCTATATAGACCCTAAAAAAGTACGTATAATTACTAAATAGTAAACCCCTAACTATATTAAGGATATATAAGCCTTTCTTAATTTTATTAACTTTTATTAAAAATTTATATATAACTTCTTAGGTGTTATAGTACTACTTATAGCAATAATATAAATAAAGGGCCTTTTTATAAAAGGATGAAAAATATATCTATATTTTATCTAGATGCCTAAATATAAGAAGGTGTTTTAAGACCTTAAAAACACTTTTACCAAAGCACCTATCCTAGCTTACTTTATACTAGGATAATAACTTTATCTTAAAACTAACTCCTTAGACTGTATTAATATAGGCATCATTTCCTAGATAGGTAATAACGGTCTCCTCTACCTAGTTATATTCTACTTATCTAAGCTTATACTATAAGAATATAACTATAAGATCTATAATAAGAAACTTCTTACAATTATATAAGTGTTTAAGGAATTCTAACCGGAACTCTCCTTAGTAGAACTTAACCTTAAGTACTTTATAACTATAAAATAGCTAAACTAACGCCAAGCACGCTAGAACGAGCCTCTCTCTAGTTTTAACTTTAAAATTACATACAGGCTAAGAGTATAAGGTACTAAGCCTAATAGCCTAATACGCCGCTTATAAGACCTTCCTTAGTTTAAAGATAACCCCTATAATTAATTTTAATAATAGACGATCCTAAAAACATAGAATTTAGCCCTAGGCATACTACCTATAATAGAGCCAACTATACCTTAGCTTTATACTATAGAACTAGAGTTACCTCCCAAAATTAATAAGCTTATTACTATAGTATATAACACCTCTATTAACCTATTACTATATTAACTTATTACCATAAAGACTACCAGCGCCTATACGCTGCCTACTAACCTTTAAAGCTTAGGCTAAATTAATATAGCAGTCTTAGAAGTAAAAGATAATAAGCTTTATTATAAAGGCCGCCTATTTATCCCTAACTTAGAAAATCTATAAAGGCAACTAATCTAAATAGCCCATAACCTTTAATTAAGTGGCTATTTAGGCAAAGAAGGAACCTACAAGCTTCTTAGCTAATACTACTTCTAGCCTAAATAATAGACTTAGTTAAACACTTTATAGACGCCTACTATAGTTATAATCGCGCTAAGGCCTTTAATATAAAGTACTAAGGACTACTATACCCTCTACTAGTACCTATACAACAATAAGCAGATATCGCTATAGTTTTCGTTGTTAACCTACTACCCTATAAATAACACGGCCATATTTATAAGAACATCCTTATAATAATATACCGACTTATAAAAGAGTACCACTATATCCCAACTAAAGGCGTAGCCGTTACTAACGCTACTAACGCCTTTTTCCACGAAGTCTACCAATTATATAGGTTACCTAACTTAATTACGTCTAACCAAGGCATATAGTTTTAACTCTAATATATAGAGACAAATCTGCTAACGCCTTAGCATCTCCATTAAAATATCTATATCCTTCTACTATAAAACTGTTAGGCAACTAGAAAACGCTAATGCTAGTATAAAAGCGTACCTATAATAGGTAGTCGCCTATAGTTAAAATAACTAGGTGGATTACCTTCTATTAGGTAAATTTACAGTAAATAACTACGTTTTAACTACTATAGGACTTACCCCATTCTTCGCGAATAAGGGTTATTACCCTTAATCTAGCATAGAGCTACCAGAACCTATTAAGAAACTACTATATAGAAAACACTTTCAGATGCTACTTACTAACTAGTATATAAACCGCATAAAAAATCTACTTAACTACTATAAGGGAGAAATGGCCTGGGCTTAAGTAAAGTAGGCCTACTTTACTAACTATTATAGAACGCCACCACCAGAGATGCATATGGGCAACTAGATATAGCTAGATATACGCAATATCTCTATATAGAGGCCTATAAAGTCACTTAATTATAAGAACCTTGGCCTCTATTTAATTAAATAAGTTATTAATAGGGGAGCCGTATATAAGCTAGAGCTCTTACCTACTCTAGCTACCCATAGGATATAGCCTATATTTTATTCCTGGCTATTATACCTTTACTAGCCTAAACCCCTACTAGTACTAATCTAAAATAAGAATAAAGACAAAAACTATAAGGAGTAGACCATTAAAAAAATTATTAACTTAAAATACTTTGGCAAAGGTAGAGGACGGTAGCTTTACTACAGAGCTGTCTATATAGGATTTAATATAGATTAGCCAGAATGGCAACTATAGGAAGACTTTAAAAATACAAAGGATCTAATTAGCAATTTTTACTACGCAAACCTATAGAAACTAGGCCTAAGCAGAGATTTTATACCTAATCCTCTATAGGAGCCCTTATAGAGTTAAACCATTATATATCGCCATATAAGGGTAAATTACCGTCAAATTACAGTAGATTGCCATTATATAACAGTAAAGTGCGATTACGTAACTAGAATATTATTAAGATGTCCAGGAACTTTAACTGGCAGTTAAAGTTATCTAATTAGTTGGATTCTTAGGTGCCAAGCCTTATTACATAATGTTATTGCAAACTTTTAGCAATACCCCCTTTTTCTTCTCTATACCTTAAGTATCCCTTTTATATATATATAGTAACTACAGCGTTGCCGGGGCTCCGCCTTTATAGAAGGGAGTAGTGTTACGGAACCCCACCGCAGGGGCCTCTATAGGAGAGCCCCGTGCTCTTACGTACACCTCGCGTATAGCTTACGTTAGCTACGCGTAGGTATATCACCTCCTTACGCCCTTGACCCTTACAATTAATCGCGCAACGTCTTATAGACTCCTTAAATACATACGCTCTATAACTACTGCCCTCGTCCCGTAACAGCTTATAATTAAAGTTCTCTCTATACCTAAAATAAGCAATAAACCAAGAGGGTATTTTTAGGCTCTTAATATAGAGTTTTATGGGATTATATAAAAATAAGTATACGAATACTTAAGGCAACAGAATGCTTAAAGGACTGGGCTAATTAAGGAATTCTAGATATCTCTTTATAGTTTCTTTATCGTATAGTAGCTGGTAGAGGGTTTTAAGACAATAATAAATTAAAATTTCCTTTTATGGCTTAGGCTGTTAGACCCTATTCTAATAATATCTTAATACTATTAGCTAATAGGCTGGCTATTTAATAGGGCCGTTAAGCCTGTTACCCGCAAGTCTAAGATGTTGTAGTCACGCAGGCGTAGCTAAGATACTGCCTATAAAGTTTTATATATGCGCACGGGCCGCATTTTATAGAGCGTGTTTATACGTATAAGGGATAGATAGACCATAAGCAGTGGAGGATTTAGGCTTAGATTGAGCGGATTATTAGGCATATCTAGAAGGTTATTAGGCTTAAAGGAGGTAATAAGTATAGGGAGAGTGCTATAGAGTCATTAAGACGCTTAAAAGCATCTAAAGCGGAAGAGGACAATATCTAGATTTGGAAGGCGGTGAGCTAAGGCGGTCAATTTCTTAGCGGCAAAGACTTTTGAAAGGCACCTCCGTAGAGCACTATACGTAACTCGTAGGCGCTAAGTAGGCGAGTCCTAAAAGGCGGGGAGACGGATTATAGGGTTTTCTCAAACAGAGTTTTCTCCCCATATATATATAAGGAATAGTCCGCGTGGGCCCAACAGGGATCCAAATCGCACGTTAAGCAATAAATAATAATATAATAGCTATTATCTTAAAAATACTATTAAATTGATCCGTAGAGCCAGCTCTATAATTAATTAAATTTTAGGCCTTATATATGCACCTATTATAATGTTATAGCTAAGCCTTGCGCTAAATCTTATATTGTCTAAATTTGTATAAGGGCTATCTATAATCTTTAATAAAATCATTAAAGCTATCTATAAGGTCTAGGGCTATATATAGGCTTAAAATAATTATAAAAGCTAGATATACCGATAAAAATTTAGGCCTTATATATACACTCGTTGTAATGTTATAGCTAAGTCCGTAAGCCTAACGTCCTTAACAACTGGGGGGGGTTTTTTTTTGCGAAAATGATCTTAACTTTGGGCAGCCGCGGGCCAATTTAGACCCGATATTCATGAAATATCGGGTCGTCTCTCTAATCGATGAACTTTTGGTAGTATTTTAAACCGTTCTAGTTAAGCAATTCAACCGCGAGTATAGGGAAAACTATGGATATCGTTTACGCGCTTAACAAGTGTTGCGGAACAGCCTCAGACGTGATTCTGGTGGTTTCGCAAACGTAGCTAGTCAGCTTGCGGACCGATTGAAAATCCGCACCAACGGAATCACGTCTGAGCTTGCTGAGTTAAAGCATGCTGAGACAAAGCACCAGCAGGATGATGGCAAATGATCCCCCCCTCCTTTGCCACTCTAACCTAATATGTAGGCTGTGAGCTCCGGGCATCGACGCGCTCAGTTGCGAACAGACGATTTAACACCGACCTCGCTTTTGACCATGATCACACGCCTCCCGTCAGGCACCTGACGAGGACTTAAATTGTCCATTTCGCAAATTGTATCGCTGCCCCGAGTAGAAGCATCAAGTGCTTCAGTAAAGCTCCTATTGCCGTCTGCATCCATGTCCGCAAGTTGTCTTGTAGACTCAGAATAGTCCTTTTTGAGCGAGTTCAGTGTCTGATGGTTCGATCTTGTGTTCCATGATGCAGAATGACTTCCGCTTTGTTGAGTGCTCTTCAGGGAACCATTGGACACCAAGCGATATATAGGGCGAAGTGATGGCAGGCAGACTATAGTAATAAGACTTAGCACTAATCAGTAATGAAAGTAGTGTCCACATACCCGCTATTACAGCCAGATTAACCTCTACTGTTGCCCAGAGAGCCATTCGAGCAAAATTCCATGTGACGTCTGGTGATGTAACATTGAGTTTGGAACAGATAAAAATCTGGATAACAGTTGCGAAGCAAATACTATTATTTTAGATTAGCTGATAATTATGCAGCGAACGATGCTTTTGACTTACAAGCCGCCAAGTAGAAACATAGCAAACACACAAATCTTCTGATACAAGCTAATCTGTAATTTCTTGATATATGGCACTGGCAGTGCAAGAATAACCAAGTCCATTAATAGATGGGCTAGCACCGAACCCACGAAATATTCCTGATCGTTAATGGGGCAGTTCCCTGGCATCGATTTGTCCCAGTAAGCTTGAACAGGTATGCAGTGGACTAAGTTCACCACAATCTACAAAAGCATTAGCCCAGAAGTTTATAGCTAGAGAGCTGCAGAGGATATACATGCCCTTATAATGGACCAGCACATAACTGTTGCGGCCAGGATCTTGATTGGCAGCCTAATACTCGAGACTCCGAAAATGCGCCAGTAGAAGGCAAGGAAAGCCAGCTTGGCAGGAGCCAGAGCAAATGTATAAAACAACTCTCCGATCCACAAGCTTAAGAAGAAGTCGTGGTACACTAGGGTAGAATCTCGGTTGATTGCTTCAATGTGCAGGCCAGTTCCACTCCTGATCACTAAGAGCGGCGTTATTATGGGTGGTGTTCAACCGGAATGATTCGAAGGAGGCTCACAAAAGAATATATTAACGTCAAAACCGATTGTCATAAACTTGAAGCGATGTTATTATCGAGATGGGGATTTCTTAGGTAGGGGAGCGCACCAGAGCTACAAGGGTCAACCAATCGTCGAGCCACATCGAGGCATGAGCTAGTCTCCGGGCAAAGAAACGCAAAGCAACGGTGGCAATTGCTAGGATAGGCGTTACAATGACTGCAGCATGGAGATTTGGTTGCAAATTCCCGGATGGCGGATTGCTGCGAGGTATTGAATCCATTTTGAAGTGAACTAAAGAATGATGAAATCGCGGATTGCAGATTAGAACGATAGGTGCAAGTCTGTGCGTGGTTTTTTTCCCCTCCACAGTCTGTGTAACTTGTACACCCCATATACCAAAGAATTCTGATCCTGAGTCTCTAACCGGGGGACTGGAGCTACTATGCCCCCCCTAAATAAACGGTAATTCTCTGCTTTGACAAGGGATCCATGGGTATTAACCTAGGGTGTCTAGCAAATAGAAATTGGTAGCTGATAGGCTTGTATGCATCGTGAACCTTCTACGAGCACCCCGACCTGCTACACAGGGCATATTTTGTCCTGAGCTTCGAGACTGACAAGGCGTTTGACCACTCAGAACCAGTCCCTTACAGCCTCCGACCTACACGCAGGGTTTTAAGGTTTATTTAGGGGGGGATAGTAAGATTCAGCGGTCAGAGCTCGAACGCCTGCGGAGTACATATGCAGTGCTCCTGAGACAAAACTCGTCAGACCTCTTGGGAGTGTGTGTTGTGACATACCGTTATCCCTTAACCCGTTGGAGTCTTACGCTAAGGTCGCTTAAGTTCACGACTAGATTTCATTGGGTGTCTTTCGCTAATCCAGATATTTTAATTGGCTGATAATCATTGGACGAATTTCAACGGGTTAAGGGATACCAAGAGAGTTGCTTTCAGAGCTTCCATAGATTTCAAAAAGACCACCAGATGGGCTGAATTCAACGTGTTTTTACAGTCCTTTACGGCACTTATTTCTCGATTTAGTATATATTCGAATGTCCCTCAATTCGACCCCTATATTCTTACTTATTCTCTTCTACCGCTCATATTACTCCGATCTTGCCGCAGAGTCAGGTGCAGCTCGATTAGGAGTAGTGCCTTAAATTTTGCAGGGAAATATCCCTACTAGTTATCTCATGAACCAGACCGTGCACTACGCGTACGGGGCGGGCATACTGCTCCTTATTAACTAACGAATTCTCTACCGAGAGTCTAAGATCTTATGGGCGTCGTTTTAGTGGTAGCTCATTATTTTAAAAATTAAATTTCCTTCTTTTTTATCTTCTTTTATATATACTATAACTTAAATATACAAGTTATAATGGTTTTTTAATATACAGCCTGTACGAGTTCCGGCGTCTCTAGTTGCTCAGCGCGGTACACACGCAATTTCGCTAATATTTAGGGAACGTTCGGTTGCAATCTGACGCTTTTGAATCTGAACTGAAAGTCCGGCAGAAAGAACACGCTCCTTCCGGGTTTGACACGCGTCTGTGGCTCTACGGGTTGCACGGACGTGTGCAATCCGAAGCCTTCAGATTCAATCTGGAGTTCAAATGAGGAGCTTCGAGCTCCTGATATGAACTGACGCCAAGACCTCAGTGCAGATTCTATGTATGGCAAAGTTGCCAATTTTTTATTAACTTTTAGCGTGCTTTTTGGGCGGTCAGAGGAACATCAAAATTTTGTGGCTGAAGTCAAGTTGAACTGGAATTCAACCCAACGGTCGCCTCAGAATTAGATTGGAGCTCCAGATCAACTCTATTCTGAACTGAATCTAAGGCCTCCAGGTTGCAACCGAACGTTCCTAGTCAAGTGCACCACCCAGCGTAGACACTGTGCACTTACGAAAAAGGTTGTGCTCCTAAGCAAGGTATGTGCACTTACAAGAAAGGTAAAGTCTTTAATTTTTAAGCTTAATTGTGAGGTGACCTCAACCACCCAGCCACGGCACAAACCCCAAAAGGTAAGCGAGTGACTAGCAAGACGCCAGGCACGGCTGTGCGGAACATACATAGGCGATCTTCGTCACCTGACCCAATGGCGACTGTCCTCAGGCGCAATGCCCTCCCGTGGTGAGTCAGGAGCGCGGATCAGTGCCGAGCTACGGTCGCGATGCCGACTCGCAGTTGTCGCGCCAATATATTGGACCTCCAGCAGCTACAGTCGCCTCCTGAAGAGGCCGCCTCCTTCGGTCCGTCGTGACGCGACCGGCTAGGCTCCCCGACTCAGCCAGGTTCAAACGAGGTTCGAACCCAAGGGGCCTCGGGTATCTTGCCAGTCACTATGTGAGGTGACAGGCTCCACACCACCCAACCACGGCAAAAGGTAAGCGAGCGACTGGCAAGATGCCAGGCACGGCTGTGCGGAACAATACAAGGGGGTAACATGAACGGGTCAGACGCCCACCCTGCTAGTATGGATGAAGAAATAAGCGAGTCCAGAGTGACATAGCGGGGCCGAGTTATTTTGTTTACTGTACTAGCAGGGTGGGCGTCTGACCCGTTCATGTTACCCCCTTGTACGTATAAGCGAGGTGACTTCGTCACCTGACATTAATTGTAAGAGTTAAACTTGAAGTTCTCTAGTGTGCAAGAAAGCGAAATTGCGTGTGTAAAACCGCGCTGCGCAACGGGGGGGGGGGACGTCGGAGCTCGTACAAGCTGTCATAGATTTTTTAAATAATGTTATATTACGATATATATATTATGGTTCTATATCTATAATATTAAAGGGATAGATATAGCGTTAAAAAAGGTAAGTAATTCTCTATTAGGTAATAAAGTCACCTTACCTAGCCGTACCTAGCATCTTGCCAGTTACTCGCTTACCTTCTATCCCTTGCAACGCTGAATTTCGTGCTTACTTATCGATAAGGATCTAGCCAATAGGATCCTTAAAATCAAGCCTCCGAGCTGGATAGGTTGTTGCGCGTACTTCCAAAACTGACGTTCGCGCACGGACCACTTCCTCTGAGCACGCCAGCGTTGCAGGGGATAGGTTTATGCCATAGCTAAGTGGTACGGAGCTTGTCACCTCACATTCTTTAAATTTTTACTAACTTAAAAACTTTTTAGACGAATTTTAGATAAAATTTAATCGAATGCAACCGACTGCCTATATCTAATGTTTTATATAATATAGCTACGGCGTCGTTATTTGATGCAATAGATGGAGAAGCTAAAGAGCTCCTACTTGTAGTATTTTTATAATAACTAGATGTTATAAAAGGGTCGAGATACGGCAGTAAAAAAGGTGATTTTTGGTGCATTTTGACGCTCCGTTACCACCAAAACGACGCTCATACCCGTGCCGCTGTTGCATTTGCGACAGCGGCACGGGTAAGCTCTTAGACTCTCGGTGGAGAATTCGTTGATTAATAAGGAGCAGTATGCCCGCCTCGTGCGCGTAGTGCACGCACCAACGGTCCACCGAGGGTCCTACTAGTCATGTCCTTTTCGTGTTTTTGCTGCCAAGACCACTAGTGCAAACTTACTGCCGAAGGCAAGAGGAGCTGTTTCTATCTTACGTTGACAATGCCTCAAGGGCCTCAATGGTCTGCGGGAAGTACTCAGGAGTCCACCCGTTGTTTCAGATCTTGCATATGTCCCAGCGACTCAACATTAGTTGGCGTGCTTGAACTGTTTCTTTTGACTGGAATTTACGTACAAAAACCCAGAAGCGGCAGAAACCGAACCACAGGGGAGCGGGGGTTGCATGCCAATACTTCATACTCGCTTCATATTCGTAATCTTCAGTTTCACCTTTTGAACACTTCTATACGTGCCGTCACTATGCTTCTCTGTTCAACACCAACGAAGGTATGGAGGACGACGCAAAATTGAATTTCCCCTTCCCATTTGGGAAAAGCGTCGTTTTTATGCCAAGACCCCACCAAAACCAACTGAATCAACTTAATTGAAGCTTTTGATATTAATATATTATCTATATAGCTTCTAAAACGTGGTGTTTTACCGTTTAATATTTATGTAATTTACCTCGTTCTATCGCACCCTATATTCTATAGGCTCTCGAGCTCTCTAAGGCCTTAATTGTTTTTCAGCCAGGCAGGTATCACGACAAATGACATAAGCTAGCTGATAGGTAGAGACACAGAATTGAATAAGTGATCTGTTTTATTCAAGGTAGCTCTAAGAGACCTAATATATATAAGAGAATTGACCCCTTATAGGGGTCCCTAGGGAGTGATAATATAGGTTAAAACTGATGTCGAACAGCACCTATCGCACCTCTGTAGTAAAGCTACCTCTGTGACCAATATACCCCCTTAGATCTAACGCAGAGCGTTAGAGCTGGATTACTGGATTAGGCAGTCAGGATAGACGAGCTGGTAGTAAGCTTTGCTGTTATCTAAGCATTAATTAACTAGATGTTTGATATTGCGGAGCCCTACTACTTTAACAAATTTTTAATGATTTTGCTTTAAGAGAGCTTTAGTTAATCTATCTATAGCTATCTTGCTTATTAGTACCTATTATACAACAAAGCTTCCATTTTGGACCTCTTGGCGAAGCCAGAATTAATAGATATCTATATATTGGAGTTTTGTAGATACTATAGAAGTCTCTTTTATTACGATCTGTACTAACTGCTAATTATTATAATTAATAATAATATCCTGTTCTGGATTAAATCTAATAGCTTTAAAGATCTAAACTATATGCTTAACCTTTCTACTGATATATAAGAGAGCTAAGAGTTCTGCCTCTATAGTAGACTTAGTAACTACCTTTTGTTTAATTGCCTGCTATACTATAGGCCTATTAAATAAGCTTATTAAGAAGCCCTATAAGCTCTAATATGTTAGAGTATTATTAGCAAAGCTAGTATTAGAAGCAGCTTTTAGAACCTGGTTTATCTTATATAGTGTAATTATAGAGAACTTAAGAGCGAGGTATCTGGTATTATAGAGATAGGTAAGTAATCTATTAATCTCCGCAAGATAAGCTAGCGATGGATTTTATAAAAACTTAGCTAGCTTACTAATAGAAAAAGCGATGTTTAGTTATATAGTAGATGCTAGATATATTGCAGAACCTATACAGCATTAATATCCTTTTATCTGATTTGGCGTAGCTTCTCCCTTATATAGTATTAATTCCTAGCCCAATAGTAGTAAAGCTAATAGCCTTAGATGTTTTAGATAGTATATTAAGACTAGCTTCTTAAGATATAGATCTAGACAGAGCTAGAGTTTTTCCTTTTATTAATTTTGTACAATATAAGTGTCGGTATACTCGCTTTATCAACATACACAAATATCACTGTATTGCGATACATATGCGGTGTTAAAGTTGGTAGTTATTATTGTCTAGAAGTAAGGGATTGCTCTAAGGTCAGGTTAGCTAGCCTCACTTCATGGTTTTATAACCACGTTACATAACTAACATTCCGACACTGGAGCAACTCTAAAAAGAAGGCTAATCTATACTCTAAAGTTAAGTTTACTTCTAGACTATTCATAGCGTATACGCAATAGCTTCCACGCTCCTTTTACAGGTCCGTAATTATATAACCCGTATTACGGCTTATATAAATGTCTCTAAACCAAAGCCTGTAAAATACTGTATTACGAAGATACTACGCTAAGGAAGAGAAGAAGAAGAAGAGTCATTAGGGGTAGCAGGTTAACATATTATGAGGGCCGCCAAGGCGCTAGTGGTAAGCAAGCCAATAGCGATTTTCTATACCGGGCATGGAAAATCCTGATTGGTTAGTTAAATTTAGGGTCTGCACTATTATAATTAGTTACCTGACGCTAAGCTAAATCTAAGTTTATTCATTTAACCCATCCTATAACTTATAGGTCGATTCGGTTTGTATTAATAAGCCATTAAAGAGCCGCGTAGGGTTTTCCCTTTATTATGGCGTTAGTAGGGTTAGCCTCTCCATTAATCCATTTCACCTCCATAATCTGTCTCCGTTCGTAGGCTTGCTGGAGGCACATTACGTCAATTATTAGGCGTTTTTCTTGGGTGGTTCCAAGTCGTACTAGACAGTTATATAAGGACTTAGAGTTAGTGCAAAGCATAAGTGGAAGGTTAATTTGTAGGATCTTGTCTACTATAGACTTAATCGCAACGCCAATATTAAAGCCGTGGGCCGTGCCGTAGAGTTTAGAAGCTAGTACGCTCTAAGTAACTCTTTTACACTTAACTAAGCTCCAATAGACGATATTGGCCTTCTTTATAGTATTAGCTAGTACGAGGACGTAGCTAATCTGTAAAGAGAGGTCCTTATTATTAGTAAATAACGCGTCCATAAATACCAGTAGCTATAGGGTTTTGATATCTAACTTAACAAACTTAAGACCTCTATTAGCGTTCTTGATTTGCCAGTTTAGACGCTTATTTAACTATTTTACATCTTCCTTATTAGGGTTAATTACCTGGGCGGCAAAGGATAAATTAAATAAGGCTTCTGGCTGGCATACTAAAGCAATATATGCACCTCTAGCATATTAAGCAATATACTAGTCCTTTGGAGTTAAGGTTTTTATAGCTCCTCTTAATCCTATACTTATAGCAAGCTTGGTGCTAATCGTACTAAGGTTTATATATTGTTGTTCCTAAGTAAGCGTAATACTCCCATTAGTTAGTAGCTGAATAACTCCACCGTTAAACTTAATAGGCGTATTAACGGTAAGTTATTCCCGTTCCTTAGCTATAAACTTGGCCTTATACAGCTCGTTTTGCTCTGCGTTTATAAAGGTCTTATCTGCCAGGAATAGAGTATTATTAGTTTATAGGCCTACAATACTAAAGGGTTCGTTACTCTGTAGGAGGTAGGGGTTGTACGTAGACTGGTCCATGTGCAACTATTAGATGTGATGTGAGTGATATATCTTAAACCAGTAGTTACCGGCTTCTGGTACTCTGTAGAGTGGTTTTATAACCTTTAGAATAGAGGCCTCGTTAATCCCAAGTTGCTCAATTAGCTCGTGCGGAGGTTGTACGTAGAACTCTTAATTTAGTGTAGTGGTTGATTGTACGTAGGCCTGTGAAATATCTTGGAGGTAAAGTCATGCCTATAGAAGCTTTATGGCGGTAATATAGAGAGTTAGTTATTGGCTGACTCGTTAAATAGTTAGTAATTGGGTAAGAACCAGTTCCTTTTTTAAGTTATTATAAGCTTACACAACTAGTTGGGATTTCTTAAAGGCTTTATTAGTTCCCTTATTCTTAATCTTATTAACAAATCGCAAGTTAAAGAGTTATACGCCTTATAGTATATCCGTAAGTCTTATAATCTCAAAAACTCCCTTCTTAAGTAGACCAGTAAGCTCCTTCTGTTAGGAGGCGCTGAATTGGGTACTAAATTAACTGTTATCCTATAGGTAGATAGTGATATTAGTTATAGCCGTAAGTAGAGGGTATTTGCAAGGGCGTCCTCTGCCTTATTTTGGGGGTTGTTGCTAAGCTTTAGTAGATCTCTCTAAGACAGTCTTAAAAAGGGCTAACCTAAGTAGAGGTTTAGGTAGCAATTTTGGTCCAATAATTTACTCCTACAATTTAGTTGCTTAAAGGTAGGGTTTTACAACCATAGATCAAAAGGCTGTAGGTCCGCTAGATAGCTTAATAGTGCATATTTTACCTTTAACGGTAAGTAAGGTAAATAGCCCATCCTAATAGCCGCTTTAGCTAGTGTTTCCTTCTCTCCAGACTAAAACAGGTAAGTTTAGTGGGAGATTATAAATCGCATTAGTATTGGGTCCGTTTTGTATATTTAGCGCATTGGCGATCTATCATTTAGCTTGTAGCTTCTGTATCTCTACTATAGCCTTTTTGATTGCGGCAGCGCGTTGTATAACAGTAAAGAATAGTGCATTGGATTTGACTATTTAGGGGTAGGCTCTAAAGACTAAAAGTGTGGGAACTAGTCCTTTAGGGCCAGCTAAATTGTTAATTACTTTAAACGCTATTTAGAGTCCTATCTCCTTATCAATATTAGGGATTTCAGTTATAATAATCTAGTAGGCTTGCTATAATAGACTATAGTAGCGCTCTACCATTCTAATGGAGTTATATACTTTGACTGGTACTCCCTTTATACTAATTCCCATAATAGTGGCGTATTGCTTAAATTCCTTATTAACAAAGTTCTTTCTAGCGTCGTAGGTAATTAGGTCTAGTGGCCCTAGGTAGGTATTAATCTAGCATATCTATAGAACGTTCTATATATATTTAGCGCTAATGTCTTATAGCTATCTACCGGCTTGGAATTACGTTCCTTTATTAACGACGTATAGGAGGGGTGATCCGCTAATATACATAATATTAACAATAATATTATAGTTAAAATTAACGTTGTTTTATAGGGTGAAGCGGAATCTGCCTAGTAATTTGCTAAACTTCTAATAGTAGTAGCAGAACTTAGTTAGTTGCTTAATGGCCATTCTATTAGTTTTATGGCTAGCATAGTAGAGTAGCTTTTGCAATTTCTTAACTAAGGGATATCCAAATCGGCGATATAGGCGCCGTAGCTCTATATCTATTAAGTAGTAAGGGTTCGCGTTAAAGGATTCAGATAAATATAACTGTAGTAATAAGCTCTATAGGAGAAATAGGTGGCCAAACTGTCGCACTACTAGCATTTTTTTGGTGTGAGTGATAACAACGTTTCTAAGGTTGTTATAGTAGGTTTGGAGTCTATCTATATCCGCTAAATAGAGCAAGAAGGGGGTATCTATATAAACAATATAAAACTATATCTTGCCTATAGGGGTAACAATATCCGTAGTTCTAATAGAGGTAGTAATTCTAATACCAAACTGCACGTTAACTTATCCTTTAGTTAAGGTATTAAGTCTTATAGATTAGTCCGCGTTCTATAGTGCCTAGAATTATCCGTAACCGGCTATAGACTTCTTTAACGCACTAGTATCAATTATAATTCCTATAAATACCGTGGAAGTATAGCGTGAAACGGCAGTTATTGTGTTATAGTTAAATGGGTTAGTTTCCATAGTAGGTTCCATAGAGGTTGTAGTAAGTAAGTAAGCGTAAGCCTTATTGGCTAGTTCTATGCTTATAGAGGTTGCTTCGTCTATAGTAAGAGTCCTAAATAATATAAGGTAGTAGCTGTTAGGGTCTTCTAGTTCTTCCTTACTATTATTATTATTAGTGTTTTTGTTAGCGTCTATGTCTAGTACAAGAGCTTTAAAAGTCTTATTGCACTTATTATCATCGTCTCCTTTATAGTAGATAGTGTATTGTCTGAAATATTCTTTAAAGTTACCGTTGCGGCCCTTGCTATTATTAAAACGTCTTTTATACTTATTTCTAGAACGGTTCCGCTTCTCCTCTATATATTTCTATAAGCGGCAGCTCTCCTTTTGGCAAACATAGTACTTGGTCTTTAGGGACCTGACGGTGTTTTATCTATAGGAGCGGGTTTAGTTACGGTTATTATGGATATTACGGCGGTATATACAATCCATAAAGTAGGCTCCTTAAGACGGTCTTATTAAGGCTTAGGAAGGGTATTCCTTCTCCTATATAACTATAGAAGATTACAGCTTGCTAATTAACTGGGAGAGGTCTTTAGAAGGGTTGGAAATGGTAATATGGTATACTAGTACTCCTTAGCAAGCGGTAACTAGCTTATTTATAAGGAAGAGGTCTATACGAAATTCTAGGTGTAATCCGTGGCAATGTTTTAAGAGCTTATTAAGGAGTAGTTGGAAACTCTAATAGATTTGCTTATTAGGGTTCTTATTAATAATTCCTTAGAAGTTAGTGGCGTTCCATTTAATAAGGTTTCTCCGATAGTACTCTAGTCCTTTAAAGAAGTGACGCATGTGGTTATATACCTTAGTGAATAATCTAGTTAAAAGGCTGCTATTATAGTAGTGATCCTAAGTAAGTCCCTTTAGCATGGTTAGGAATGCAGTTATATAGCCTTTAGGAGGTAGACCAGCTCTCTTGCAGATATTATAGAAGATAGTTAACTTAAAGTTAAAGCTATTACTTACTTTATCGTACTTCTAGTCATCTGTGTAGATCTTGGCGATAGTAGCTACCTCTTTGCTGTATATAGGCAGGTGCATAGCTGGGTCAGTATTGGCAGTACTAGGGTAGAGGTACTAGGCAGAAGGAGTACTAGGTAGGGTAGAAGCGGTTACTAGAGGGAGGGTAGAGGCAGTTACTATAGGCAATAATTGCTGGTTCTGCGTCTGTAGGAGTTAAGTAAGGAGGGTAAGTAGTTGATCCTAGGTAGAGGTAGGTATAGCTTGCTATTAGGTAGCAGTTAGTGCAGTTTACTGGGGTATAGATGCAACAGCTGGTTGGGGTGTTATAGGGGTAGGTATTTACGTTCTAGGTATTATAGCTATAGCTATAGGCTGAATTACAGGCGTTAGAGGTAGTAGAGGTAGTTAATAGTTTACAGGCGTCAGTACCGTGTGGGAAGGTAGTAGGCTATAGGGGGGGGTTATAGGAACTAAAGAGGCTATAACTAACGGGGTTATAGCTTAATTTAATATTAGAGCTATTTATATTAAGTTAAGTTATTCTTATAGTGCCACTATAATTATAGGGCTGACTTCCTTAAGAGCTCCTATAATTTCCTTATCTATCTATTCGTGAGGTTCCTCTTCTGTAAGGACATCATATAGAACCTTATAAAGTGGGTATCTATTACTGTGTATAGCGACATATACTCCTCTTTAGAGTAGGTAAGTACGGAGCTTTACTCTAGTAATAGAGTGTATCTTTCTAAAGTCCTTAATAGTAAAGCCTTCAAATTCTTCTTAGAATAGCGACCGTAGTATATAATCTGTAAAGTTCTTATATGTATACTTATAGATTTTCGTTTCTATATATTCTTCTAGGTCTTCCTCTAAGGCAGTTGCTATATTAATCCTATAACCATATCTGGCAATTCTCTCCTTCTATTTAGAATCTATCTTATTGTGCAAAGCAGTGTACTAGTCCTTGTGTATGTTTAGTTCAAGGTTAAGGTCGAGGTTAAGGTTAAGGTTAAGGTCGTTAAGGTAAGGGTGTTGAGGTAAGGGTGTTAAGGTAAGGGTGTTTTAGGTATATACGTCCTTTACAGCCGTTAGGCCTATAAAGTTCTTAGCAAGATTACTATTCTCTCAGCGATCTGTTATATTGGCTGTAAGGCCAGTACAAATTCTCTCAAGCTTAAGGGAGGTCGCAATCTTCTCTAAGTAAAGATACAATTCTCTAGGCGATCTGACGCGTCAGCAGTTAAGCTAATATGTGGTCTCGAGCTTTGAGGGTAATATAGCTTTCTCCTTTAACTAGAATAGACAAGGCTAGGCGATCTGTATACTGTTTCTAGTACGGTTCTTAAGCTCTAGCTTATTGCGTATTTCCTAATCTATACGTCTACTGATTAGTGTCGGTATACTCGCTTTATCAACGTGCATAAATATCACTGTATTGCGATACGTA
>Ga0307507_10001066_pt1 | contig 60804 bp, 12 predicted proteins | sample 7_EM_MG_FD_207223 | JGI IMG/M metagenome (GOLD analysis project Ga0307507, IMG submission 207223) | Populus trichocarpa ectomycorrhiza microbial communities from riparian zone in the Pacific Northwest, United States - 7_EM | ecosystem: Host-associated > Plants > Roots > Unclassified | place...
GGGATTATATAAGGATTACTTCCTTGCCGTTATTATTATAGCCTTAAATAACTAGCCTTAACTTCTTAAATGGGGTATTAGTAGCTTTGCCTTTAATCTTATTAACTATTCTTAACTTAAATATGCGGACTCCATTAAACTTGGTAGGGTTATATTTCTTAAATTTAAAGACTTCTCTTATAATAAGACCGTCGATTTTCTGCTTATTAGATACTTGGAAAGGAGCTCCTAAAGTTATAATACGGCCTTCCTTTTAGAGCTGTTTTGCGAGCTTAAAGTCAGCCTTCTCTTTAGCTGTTATAAAGGCCATTAATAACTCGTCTCTACTCTTAATAGCGGTAATAAATTACTCTTTAAAATTAACAAGGTGTTAGCAATTTTATAATCCCTTTAGGCGACATCTACCGCGTTATAGTTGCAGTATATCTGCTACAATTATATCAGGATTATAGTCGCCTTCTAGAGTGCGTTAATTGTAGTTCTCCTTTAGAGTATTATAGTTCTCCTCTAAGGTATTCTCTAGGGCATTCTACAAAGGCTCGGAACTGTTATTTCTATAGTAGGGTTTAACAATAGTTAAGCGGAATTAAGTAGGTCTATAGGGCATCTAAAAAGTGCAAGTCTAACCATTAATTACAATAAGTTTATGTAGGCCTAACTATCCTCCCTTTTTACGCTATACGCGTACCTTAGATTGGAGTGGCACATTAAGCGTAGTTAAGGTATTTGGGCCATTTCTTATTCCTAGTGCGTTGTTGACCTGGCGCGTGGTGTAGAGACGTCGCACCTCTTTTATTACTTTATGAATAGCCTCCGCTCGTTACGTAACGGATAGAGATAGTAGAGAATTATTAGTTATTTAAGGGTAGGCGCTAAAGACTAGCAATATAGGTACGAGCCTATCTGGGCTAGCGGAATTGTTAACAGCCTTAATAGCTATCTATAAGATAAGCTCTTTGCTAGCGCCCTCTAGTTCTAAAGAAATAATCTTATATGCTTAGCGTAATGGCGTATAATATCTTTCTACTTTTCTAATACTATTATGTGCCTTAATAGGGACTTCCTTAACCTTAATTTCTATTGCCTTTACCTATTGCCGAAACTCTATAGATAAGAAGTTCCTTCCTACATTATAAATAACTTAATTAGGGGGTCCTAGGTAGACATTAATCTAGTATAATTAAAGAGTATCCTATACATTCCTAGCTAACATATCCTTTAGAAAGCGTGTGGCTTAGAAGAAGGTTAAGGAGTTAATAACTTAGAGTACGAGCTTACCGCTAAGATACATAATGTTAATAATAATATAGAAGTTAAAGTTGTAGTTATCTTTAAGGGTAAACTTAAATCGGCTAGGGGACTTCTGGTTTATTTAGTAGTAATAGCAGTACTTTATAAGATGCTTAATTATCTTAACCTTAACTTTATAACCTGCTTACTGAAGAACCCTAAGCAGTTAATAAACGGATAGGTGGCTAAAACAATAGTGTAGTTAACGTAGCTCTAACTCGGTTAAGTGGCTCTAAGCAACGCTCCTTTCTGGCTATTAAAGGAGCAACTATAGGTAACCCTACTTGCGTATAACAGGTACCCAATTATCTCCCTAAACGAGTATATTTTGGATATAGAATAGAAACAGGGTATTCGCGGAAATAATATAAAAAGTGATATATCTTAATAGGGTTTGGACCTTAATTGTGCTAAGAGAGATTATAGTACCCTTACTAAAGCGAATTATATGTTAGCCTGCCATTGATTAGTTAATCTGAATAGAGCTATTAAGCTGCTAAAGAGCTCAAACTTAAGGTTCTCCTATTATCGATACTCCTGCGGCTCTAGTATCTAGCATAATACTATAGAAGACGTTCGCTGAGTATCTATTATTAAAGGAGAACGTGGAACTTTCCTTTAGCTTATTAAAGATATCTAACTTTATAACAGAATAAAGCGTAGATTAGTTATTAAGGACAGTAATAGTTTGTGTGCCATTTACCTCACTATACTTAGTGAAGTATTGGTTAGGAGAGTAGTCCTTAATTTCCATATCTATAAGGAGCTGTTTGGCCTCGTTAACCTCACCCTTAAGATTTTCTTTGCCTTTATATTAAACCAGAAAGCTTTGGAAGTAGGCTATAGTAACCTCTTAGTTTTTAACGTTTTGTGCGCTCTGGCGAAACTTATTATATACCTCCTTTTGTCTATTAAGGGGGTGCCTAGTTAACTAGCAATTTAGCTTCTTATAAACGTAGCACTTTTTCTAACGATTACTCTAAAATAAACCTCCATAATTGCCTTGTGGTCGACGTTAATTGTACCCTCTACCGTATCCCCTACCGCGGCCACTATATATTTGGTCAGTCCAGTTGTAATTATATTAGTCGGCTAGGTTAATTGGAGTAGGTTAGGGTTAGGTATTAAATTACTATACTTCTTAAGAGCGCAGAGCGGTGCTAATAGAGGATCTTAATTAAGTATACACTCCTTTATAAGTATTTGCAGGATTAAAGAGAGCAAGGTTACATTCTTTAACACCTTAGCATACGCTAATAATTTAATCGCGTAGGCTAAAGTCCTTTTAATATAATTTGGATAAACTATGCTAAATTATCTAAAGTCGATTAAAGAGCTTTTAGAGATAATTGAGTTAAGAGACATCTAGGTTTGTTGTAATAACCCTTAGGAAGGTAGTCTCTCTCCACTCTAATATATACTACTGCTTATTCTCCTCTATTTTAAAGTGGCATCTTATCTTATATATTATTTAGTTAAAATCGTATCCTTTTCCTACTAAACGATTATAATAGAAGGTACTGGCGCGGCCCTTAAGCATAATAGAATAGGCGTTATGATATTGGTTAGGTTCCAGTCCAACCTTCTAGTAACAGTTATAGAAGATACGCAGCTTTGAATTAAGGATATTATACAGTTCCCTATTAAACCTCTTTTCCTAGTCCGAATAGAGCTTCGTAAGCTCTATAAGCATTTTTAAGGTGCCTCCGAGCGGTATTAGGCCACGTTAAAATTGCATTAGAGATTAAGGTAGGGATTGCTTTATAGGCTGCAGTGGAGATGTAGATCTTAATAGAACACGGCGTGGTACCTAATCTTACTATAATAGAGTTTGAAGGTTATTAAATTGTGAAGCAAGGGGATCTTACGCTTGCTCTTGTTTAGTAGTTAAAGTTGTAGGTTAAATTGGTGGATCCTAGGGAGCTAAAGATAATGGAAGTGATGGATACGGAACGTAAGAACTCATGCCTGGAGTAATAGAATTTAAACGTGTCTCTATTAGTGTATTATTTGGATTCTATTGTAAGTTGAGCTTCTTTATAGTGCGTAGTTGGTGCTTAATCTCTTATGGAGTCCATTCGTGTTCTTCTTTTACGTCAATAACTTGCTCCTAAATATTGTCTCTAATAGCGCTTCCATCTATAAGGACAAATACTCCATTCTCCTAAAGGAAGTTACGGAAGTCTTATATAATAAGCTTGTTCGCAAGAGCCTATATTTCCTTTATCCATCTAACAAAGTCCTCCTTTATATAATACCATAGTATAGTGTCGTTGTATTCGCTGTCTGTGTAGTGTACTATGTGGTATAATAAGAATCCGTTTAAGTCCTTTTACTTGGCGTTTATAGGGTTGATATCTTTATTCTATATCTTTAGGTTAATGTCTTCCTTATACTTCTTTGGGTAGGTTAACGCCATAATAGGTTAAAGGTAGGTAGGGTTTTTGGTTTTATAGAATCTCGTAGGTTTGCTATTAAGAGGTAGGCAATTCAAGATATTATTTAACGCGTTTCGGACGTTAACTTAGGACCCTAGGTTTAGTAACACTTTTGACCTAAAGTACTTAACCAAATCTTCGTAAACGTAGTTGTTCTATATAATAGATGCAACTTGGTATCTCCTAGTACTTAGTAACACTTCTATTACTAGTTTTCCGCAAGTCTAAGGTAGCACAGTATCGCCGGGATCTATTCTATATGAGCGTATATAGTACCCCTGTACGAGACTGTCTCTTCTGTCGATAACCTTACTGTTCTGTAGTTAACTGTATGTTTAACCACTAATTAGTGTTGGTAACATAGGGTAACTCCCTCACCAGTACTACTCGAGTAGATATAGTAATGTTGTTAATAATGCTTAATAATCTAGAATAAGGGAGGGCGAGGAGCTTAAGGCTCCTCGCCACGCTAGTGTCGCGGCAATACATGACGACCACTTGTCTTACTCCCGACACTAGTTTTTACCAACTTACTATAGCTTTAACTTTCTTTAGGTCTATGCTGATTCTTCCTAGTTCTATAATAAATCCTATAAAATTAGTCTTTCTTGTAAAGAACTCGCATTTCTTAATTGCTACTAGCATTTGTTCTTCTTATAGTCTCTTTAAGACCCATTTGACGTGTTCCTTATGTTCTTTCTCGCTCTCTAAGTAGATAATAATATTGTTAAGGTATACCATAATAAACTTATTAAGGTGTTCTTCTAACACACTGTTAATTTATTTCTAGAACGTTACTGGTGCGTTTATAAGCCTAAACTGTATAACTAACGGTTTGTATAGTTCTTCCTTTGACCTAAAGGCTGCCTTCTATTTGTCGCCTTCCTTAATTCTGATCTAATGGTATGCCTACCTTAGATCTATCTTTGTAAAGATCTTTACGTTACCTATCCTGTCTTAGATTTCGCTAATTAAGGGTAAAGGATACCTATCCTTTCTGGTAACGCTGTTTAACTGTCTGTAGTTGTCACGAAGTTCAAATAGATAAGTTCATTGATGAAAATGGGTTAATAGATTAATGATCTTGTATTATGTCTTTTTAACCTTGATCTAACGTGTCTTTAGTGACGTGTCTTCGTGCACGTGACTCGTGCACGTGACCCACGCCTTTAGAGAATATAGATTATCTAACACACCCCCTTAGCTTTAAGCTCTTTGAGGTTAAAGCTAGCCACCTTCTCATGTCCGTCAATGAGTCAATTAAACCGTAATCTTATCTAAATCCTTCCGTCTTGCTCTAATAGTGTCCCTTAGGTTCTCTAGTTGCTTCTCCTTATCTAGCTGCTCCTTAATATCCACCATCCCGATCATATTAACGAAGCTTTAAAACCTCTGCTTAGGTAGGGCCTTTATAAGTCTATTGGCGATCATCTCCTTCGTTACTATCTATTAAAATCATACTCGTCTTATTGCGTATTCCTGACATAGCCAGTGTTAATAGATGTCAACGTGTCGGAGCTTCGTGATTAGCTTTGCCGTGTCTTCTATAATTAGTTGGAGTGTCTGTATATTATCGCATTTAATAATCAAGGGCTCGTTTAGGTGTAACATTATTGCTTTAAACAGCCTACTGATAAAGATAGCTTCCTTTGCTGTCTATAATAGGGCTAATAACTCGGCTTCTGTGCTTAACATCGTTACTATACCCTGCTTATTTGCTCTCCAGGCGATCGGCCCCCTAAATAGCTTTATAATATATCCTTATAAGCTCTTTCTGTTAACAAAGTTGTCCGCGAATAATGTATCGCTAGCATAGATAAATAATTGCGCTTTACCTCTACCGTCTCTTCTATTGTCTCGTCCTTTGTCGCGTATTCCTTTGTCTCTCCCTCTACCATTTATTCCTTTCTTATCTCCTCTATAGCAGATTGCTCTGCTTCTCGTACCATATAGGTATTAGATGACTCTGTCTACCGCTTAATAATGCTTTTGGCTTGGGTCCTAATTAAACCTTACTAGCCTTAATACTACAAAAGCAATATCCGGACACGTTGTAGTGGCTGTATAGAGTACTAAACCCAATTTTCTCTGATATAGCATTGTAGAGGCTGGTAGGGACATAGGACGGACTAATAGGTCTATATTAGGGGACGGACGCGTTAGACGGATTATATGGTAATTAGTAGGGAGGAGTTCTAATTCTGCTATAGGAGTGTCTGGAAGACACCCTCTAAGATCTATCTTATACTAGTTAGCTATCTTCTTAATATAGGCTTTCTGGGATAGCCACAGGAGCCTCTGGCTATAATTATATAGCACGTAGATTCCTAGGAACCATTTTAGCTCGCTAAGGGTACTTATCTAGTATTCCTTGCTTAGCTCCTTAATTGCTTCTTAAGCTTTCTTCTCGTCTGTCTTTCGGTAGTAGAAGACAATATTGTTAATGTAGAAGAAGACGACTATTCCACCTTTTAGCATAATATACGGCTCCTAAGGTACCTCTTTAAAACCCAATTCATTTAATAAGCTCGTGAGATTCTTCTACTATAATAGTGGTGATCGTTATAGTCTGTATAGGGCTTTTCTTAAGCGCAGTACTTTGTCTGTCTTTCCTTTATTGAACTCTGCCGGTAGCTTTATGTAGATAACCTCGTCGAGATTGTAATAGATAAACGTATTAACTGCATCTATCTGTGTCGTCTCCAGGTTAAATTTTGCGGTAATCGCTATAAGGGTTCGGAAGGTTGTACTAGCTAATATAGTAGCTCTCATAGGTAGGTCTCCTAAAGCCTATTGATTTCCGTATATAACTAAGCGTGCCTTGCATTTCTAGAGAAATCCGTGCTTGTCCATCTTGTAGACGAACACCTATATTAAGCTAAGGACCTACTATCCCTTTATATACTTCTTATCTGTTTCTTAAAACAACCTTATTTAATAATAGGATTAGAGGTAAGCTTATTAAGCCTCTTAGAACTAATCTTAAAGAGGGTATATATTAAGGTCCTTAATTAACTAAGGTAGCGGAGGTAAGTTCTTCCTATATAATCTAATATTACATATTCTGCCTAATTTCAGCTTGCTGTTATTAAGTTAACTATTAAGGTTAAACTTCCTTCCTACTACAAAGGCGCCTTAATAGGCTAAGGTAATCCTTTTAGTAATAAAGTCTTTAAACCTATTATTGCCGGCTTCCTTAAACGAGTCTTTAACCGAGTTGTTAAACACCCCCTAAGTATAAAACCTATCTCCTACTTAGTTAATAGTGTCCTGATCAGTATCTAACTTTGTAGGATACTTAATATAAAAGGCATATAGAGATTCTTTGTCTTCTTCTATTAGAGGTAGCGTATAATACGCGTCTTTAAGAGCTCTTGTAAGCTTAAGATCTGCTAACTCATTAAAGATTTAAACTGGCTTATTAACGTTATTGTCTTCCTCTTAAATTAACGGTTTAAATACTTTGTTATTATCTTTTAGAAGAACCTCGTTCTTAGTTAAGGTCTTAGGGAGTTAAATCTTCTCAATTAGCGTATCTAATTCGGCGTGTAGATCCTTTGAGATGTCCATTCGCTTGCCATTAAAGAACGTCTTTTCGTCAAAGATGACATCCCTAGTAGAGATAATAATACCTTTATACGGGATCTAGATCCTATAGATATTAGTAGAGTTATAGCTAATAAGGTAGCTAATATGGGCTTATAGATCTAGCTTACTTAGTCTTTTCTTCTTTAGCTAAGCATCCGACGTTATCACGTATGCCCTACAGCTATAGGCTTTTAGGTGCGCTAATTATGGTTTTCTTAATCTCCTATTTGCTAGGTAGGTATGGAACCTTTTATATAGTGATTTCCATCCATTGCTTTCCCGTGGCGTTCGATCTCGAAGGTAGACTGCATAGTTAACTATCTCATTCCATAGGTTATGTGGTAGATTGGCAGCAATTCTTATTACACGTCCTTTCTCAATAATTATACCCCCTAAGCGTTCGGCGGTACCGTTCTGTGCTTAGGTATATAGCGCTAAAGGCTCAAAGGTAATCCCTTAGGTCCATAGCTATTTAAGGGTTCTCCTTCTCCCTAGCTCGTTGTCTGATCTAATAGTGTTGACTTTAAGGTTATACCTTAGACGAATCCATTGGATGAAATCTTTAAGTACTTATAGTGTCTCCTTCTCTTTGCTATGCGTTGTTATAAAATACGGGAAGGTTCTTCCTAAGAAAGTGTTATAGATAAACATAACTTGTATAAATCCGGCATGCGCTTCTTTAAGGTCAGTCCAGTTAATATAGAGGTCAAGATAAGGTTTATTAATATTCTGTTTTAAGAACCTTCGTAAGACCTAACGCTTAATTTTGGCGAGACTGCAGTGTTAACATTCCATTGTCTTAGGGCCTTGAAGCTTAACTCCTAGGGCGTTAATACCTAAATAATGAAGGCTTATAGGTCCTAGATGACCTAGACGCAGATGCTATAGTTATATATCACCTTTCGCATCTGGGCGAATGTCTCTTGATAATACTCTGCGCTTCCGTTGGCGGCGTAGTAGTTGGCTTGTTTTGAACGCTAATAGACTTCCTAGTTGGACGTATTTAATAGTCTATTGTCCATAACATTCTTCCATTTAATATAGGATTGTATCATCCTTCTAAACTAGAAGATTGTTGTTTCCTTTATTGTCCTAGAAGTACCCTCGCTTTCAAAGTAGACGGAACGACACTAGATTTATATTAAAGTCTATATAGAAGGTAACGTCCTTAAGACATAGGATTCCCTTACTCTTATCTAGTTTTGTAACTTAGATAGTGACATTACCATAACCTAGTATAGGCACTTCTAAGCTGCTGGTGGTGACGTATTTATATCTTAGAGCTTTCCTAAAGTTATAAAAACAAGAGAGATTATTGAAGATATATAGAGTGGTTCCTAAGTTAAGAATAGTCGATAGCTTTAGTGGATGGATTTGACCTATATAATATAATTCTAGGAATATCGCATTAGCTTCTCCCTTAATCTTAACTTCCTAGCTCTTGTCCTATTATTATTAAGCCTTATCTTCCTGTTCTTTAAGTCTAATCTTTATAACTTGGTTAGTAAGATTCTTATTCTTTTCTACCTTCTTTAGCACCCTTTTAATGCGAGTATCTCCAATTATAACTCCTTTGGGTCTCTTGTCTTTAAATAAATACCAATAGTCTTAAAGGGAATGTCCTCGTTTCTCGTACGCTAAGCACATAGGTAGTAGCTTCTTATGGGACGTCTCCTTATCTACTAGTAACCTAGCTCTCTTTAAGCGTCTAGTATATACTAAGGTTTCTTTCCTTAGACCTTTAGTAGTATTAGAGTAATCTATTATGGCTTGCTCTATAAAGTCTGCATTAAAGGTACTCCCTCTTATAGTAGCATTGGCTTTCTTTAAGGGTATTCTAAGTCCTTCTTGCAGCTCCTTTGCTACTCTGCGGTATTTGGAAGATCTTAACTTCTAAGGGTTATTTAACTCGGTAGTATACTTCATATAGTAGGCGTCGCTGAATGGTTAAATAACTTCTGCTAAATCTTATAGCCAGATTCTATTGGACATTTAAGGGATCTTATATTTCTCTCCTAGGGATATTACGTGTTCCCATTAATCTAGCCACTGGTTTAATTTTAACAACTATTTAAACCCCTTAAGGGCTTCTGTGTACTGGTATTATACCTTCTTCCTAATAAACAACAAGGTAGGTTCTATATTCTCCTTTAGCCGAGATAGCCACTCTTTAACTGTTAAGGAAGGGTTAAGCAGTAGCTTCTTCTAAATTAATACTATGGATATAATCTAAGTGCGGATCTATTAAAGACGATCTTTCTATCTAAGGAAATACTTTATATCCTAGTTATAGTATCGTCTGCTGTTCTCGTACGCTTTCTATTAATTCGTTAAGAGCTGTGCATATAAGGTTGCATTCTTATTAAAATCTATGACCTTTAGAAGAGGTGGTTTTTCAAATAGACCTTCTTAAGGTGCTTCTATGGCTGGGTTAATGTGGGCCCAAATTTGCTAATCCATAAGGGCTTATAGTTGCTAGATTTATTGCTCCCAGTCTTCTAGTTTATTGAGGATGATTGTGGTCAACAAACTTAATATTAGTGGAGTTATTTTAACTGATAGGCAAAGGAGGATTTAAGATAGTATTTTTGTCGTCAGGATCGTCCTTATTATTAGGGTCGTCCTGTGACGATTAAGGTAGGATTTCTTGTGGAATCTCGTGAAATCTCATGGAATCTCGTAGAAGGTTCGTGTCAGAATCGTCCTGCGACACTTAAGGTAGGATTTCTGTCAGAGTCTGCGTCCTGACGATAAGGTGTCAGAGTCTAACAATGAGGTAGAATTTCTTCAAATAATTAAGTAATAGCTGAATAGCTTCTTAAGTCGGCGGACCGGGCTCATAACTGTCACGAAGTTCAAATAGATGAGTTCATTAATGAAAATGGGTTGATAGATTGATGATCTTATATTATATCTTTTTGACCTTGATCTAACGTGTCTTTAGTGACGTATCTTTGTGTATGTGACTCGTGCACGTGACCCACGCCTTTAGAGAATACAGATTATCTAATAGTAGTCTATATACATTCTAAGTTTTCCGTTTTTCTTTAGGATAAACAATACTAGATATCCTACTAATAACTGCGATGGTCTAATATATCCCTTTTATAAGTTTTCCTGGATAAACTCCTTAAGCGCTACTAACTCTGTTTTAGTAAGCTTATAAATTAAAAAGAACCTTAGACTTATTCCTTCTTCTAACTCTATTTTATAGTCCTATACTGTATACTCTAACAGCTTTTTACTTTCTGGTAACTATAACTTTTTACCATACTTATGGTATCTCTTTAGTATATAACTTAAGCCTCGCTTAGTCTCTTTGTATATTGCTCTAACTTAGTACTATACTAACTTAGTTTACTGTTGCATTTTACGTTGTTAAGTATTTCTAATATTAACCTAACCTATAACCCAATTAATCTTTGGATTATATTTCTATAACTAAGGCATTTCTAGTATCGCCTTGTCCTTTCCTAATGGTAGAATATTAAAAGACACTTTAACTGGTCTCCCTTTAATAGTTAACTAAATAGGTCCTGTTTTAAGATTAATAATACCTCCTTTATAGGCTATCTAATCTCCTAAAATTGTTGTAAGCGGATATAGGTGTTTTTTTTATTTATATGGTAACCCCATTCTCTCCACTACTATTAGTAATATGTGGTTTCTTATTACTCCACTATCTATTAACGCTTTAAACTGCTAATCTTGCCACTTAACTTATAAGTTTAGGTATTGTCCTTAAATTTCTTTAAGGGTTTAAGGCTCTACTATTAGTTCCCTCTGGTTCTGTAGGCCTCCCCTTTTCCTAACTGTTAGCTACTAGATCCTATTTATACTTAGTCCACTTTTAGCTAATACTTAGTTCGCTTTTTTTCCTCTATATACTATAGATAAGTATTCTCTAGGTAGTCCTACTACTATTATCTATCTAGGTATTCTTCTATAAGGAATCTTCTAGGTTAAAGTATTAGGTCCCCTTAACTCTGTATTTTTACTAGGTGCTATTTATGTATATACTTGGCGTCTCTAAACCATATCTCCTCTGGTGCCTAATATATCCTTATTAGGTACTTCTGGTTTTTATTCTTTAGTGCTCTATATATATTATACACGTTATCTATATAAGCTATCCACAATAATGTATAGTATGCTAGGTAACTTAGGTTAACTCTTAACTTATCTTTATTCTTAAGTTTAAATTGATACCTAGTTAACCTAACTACTAGTATTTCTACTATGGGTACTGTAACAGGATTAGTGTAACGGAACCTTGTAGCAGGAACTACGGTGGGTTCTATTATTAGGCTAGGTATATAGGTAAGAACAAAACAATAACATAATAATAACTGGTAGAGTGGTTGCCTAATAGATTAACTCTAATTATATTCTAAGATTCACTATAAGGAGAGAACTATCTACGGTAGGGACTGAGGTCCTTTAAATACATAACCGTACTCCTAAGAAATCCTCTCTTATACGTAAGGTACGTGTTATACGTGTTATATATAGCATACACTGCGTATACTTTATACACCGCATATAACATCACGTGACTCACTTACCATTCCTTATTATATAGTTCCACCAGATTTATCCTAAACTATACCTATATTAACCAACTAGCTTCCTATAACTCTTCCCTAAGTAGTTATAACATTATACTTAAAGCGTCTATAACACCATCTCCCTTCTCTTTATCTTTGTCCTTAAAGATTCCTAACATCTCTAAGTTGTCCACTAGAGGTGTAATATCCGTTTAATTAGTCTAGTTAATATCCTTGCTTATTATACCTAAAGCTTCTTTTTCCTCCTAAGCGCAACGTTATGCTCGCACTGTGGCTGCTATACTATTATTTAGTGAGATAATGTTGTCTCCATGTTCTTATTATGCGAAAGTGGGGTTAGTGTGTATTGCAATAGCAAGTCCCTTGTCTTAACAACCCTTGTTTTATTTAAAGTGCACTAAAGCAAATGTTTAATTGTCTTGCGATATTCGCTCTGTCTCTAACGCTAAGTATACATATTCTATAACTCTTAACAGTCTTTAAGTTCCCTAAGTAACTTATTATAGGGTCTTGTATTTAATCTGCCGCTGTGAAGCTTAACAGTAAGCTCTTAAGCGCCTTAGATAAGCTTTATTATTCGCGGGAAGTAAAGCAGGAGGCTATAGCTGCTTAATAGCGTGCCCTCGAAGTCCGTCTATCGGCCTCTACCTATCTTCTTTGTCTTAAACGTGTTTGTAAGAAGGTTTGTTTTAAGGAGTAGAAACTAGTTTAACAGGGTTTGTCTAAGCTAGGTAATAAAAGGACTGGCTCTCCTCCTGCAAGGGAAACAACTCTAAGTAGCTTAGTAATTACTCCTCTTAGGTCCCCCTTAGGTGACTTATTTTTTAGCAATCCTTCTTTGTTACTATTACCTAACCTACTCTTTTTTAATACTCCTATACCTTTCCCATAGCATTCCTTAGGTTGCTTAGTAGTTCCTAGGTAGTCTTACTATAGCCTATCTACTTTACTTTATACCACATTTTATTATCTATATCTTTGTAACTAATAACCTTTAAAACTTGCTATTTGTCTTCCTCTTGTCCTTTATACGTATCTGCCTTATAGACTGGTGGCTTAACATTCCTATATACTGGCTCTAGCATTACAACGTGTTATATAGGGTAGATTTTTATTTTAGCTAATAGGTTTAACTTATACGTAACCAATAAAATTTCTTACTTGATTTTAAAAGGTCCTAGTCTAACATAGTCCAATTTCTTGCTTAGTCGTTAACTCTTGAAATTTTTATATAGTAGCCACACTTTATCCCCCTCCTTAAGATCTGGTCCCTTAGATCTCTTAGCATTATAGTACCTTTTCATTTATTCTTATACTAGTTTAGCTATTTCTTTAAGGTCTGTATAAAGATTTATTAATATCTCCATTCTTTGCTTAGCTATGCTACTTATCTTTTTTACTTAATATAGCAATAACAATGTTCTTGGCTTGTATCCATAATTTACCTTAAATAGTAATGTCCCTATTCCTTCTTATGGTGTTGCATTATATACAAACTATGTAACTAGTAATAGCAATACCTAATTATTCTGTATATGATTGATATAATGCTTTAGATACTGCTTTAGTGTCTAGTTTAGTCTTTCTATTTGTCCATCCGTCTACGGATAATATACTATAGATATTACTACGCGAACTCCTTATTCTGCCAGAAATACTTCCTAAAATACTACTATAAATCTTGGATCTCTGTCTAATATAATTTTATCTAGTGCTCCGTGTCTTATAAACACTTCCTTTATATAGATTCTAGCGACATCTTCTACTAATATCTCTTTAGTACATGCTATAAAGTATCCCTACTTTATTAGCTTATCTACTATTACTAAGATCACGTTATAATCTTATCCTGTAATAGGATCTCTTAACTTTAGTAACTTAATAATAAAGTCCTATAATATAACTTCCTATGGTCTTCCTAGTGTCTTAATAGGTTATAGCCCTCTATACAGCTTATGCCTTATTAGTTTATTTCTTTGGCAATTTAGATATTCCTTTATAACTTGTCTTGCTAGTCCCTAGATTCCTTAAATAATATACTCCTTTTAAAGTCTTAATACTAAGCCTATAGCTCCGTTATGTCCTTATATTATTCCCTTATAGAATTCCTTAATAAATTCTTTTATAATAGACTTAGGCATATATATTGCTTCTCTGTTTTTGTATTGCTCTAAGTCTAGATCCTCTACCTATGCTTCTTAGATCTTCTATATCCAATTACTTTCTAGTAATTTATGGATCTGACTTTCCTTAGTTGCTATAATTTTTAGATAATTATACCTAATTAATCTGTCTTGATCCTGTTGTAATAAAGCTCCTAATAGCTTTTTATTACTTTATAGTTCAGCCTTTTTACTTAGAGCGTCTGCTTGTGCATTATCTATACCCTTGGTATACTGAATTTTAAAATAGTATTCTATAAGCATTTCCGCCTATCTAACCTGTCTTTAGTTGAGTTCCTTTATTATTAGGAATCCTATAAGGTTCTTATAATCTATTTTAACTATAAATAGTTTCTCTATGCCTTGTAAGAATGCTCTCTATTCCTTAAGTGCTATAACTATACCTAATAACTCCTTGTTGTAGATGTTATAGTTTAACTCTAGTGGTGTTATCTTTTAACTATAGTATACCACTAGGTGCCATCCATCTTAATATTTCTATATAAAGTATGCCCCTAGTGTAAAGTCTAATGTATCTATTTTTACAACCGTCTCTAGACCTAGTTAATAGATCTTAAGAACTGGCTCCTAGGTAAACAACTTTTTAATTCTCTTAAACAGTTCTTATTACTCCTTTCCCTATACCTATAGTTCTTCTTTCTTTATTAACCGCGTAAACGGCTTAATGTCCTATAACCATTGCGCTATAAACCTTCTACAGTAATTGCAAAACCCTAAAAACGATCTTAACTGTATAACGTTCTCTAGTTCTTGCTAATTTACTATAGCCTTGATCTTCTTTGGATCTATGCTAAGTTAGCCTAGTTCAATAATAAATCTAATAAAATTGGTCTTCCTGGTAAAGAACTCGCATTTCTTAATTACTACTGGCATCTGTTCTTCTTGTAGTCTTTTTAAGACCTATTTAATATGTTCTCTATGCTCTTCCTTACTCTCTAAGTAGATAATAATGTTATTAAGGTATACTATAATAAATTTATCTAGGTGTTCTCCTAATACACTATTAATTCGCTTCTGGAACGTTACTAGTACGTTTATAAGCCTAAATTGCATAACTAATAGCTTATATAGTCCTTTCTTTAACCTAAAGGCCGCCTTTTATTTGTTGCCTTCCTTAATTCTAATCTAATGGTACGCCTATCTTAGATCTATCTTCGTAAAGATCTTTACGTTGCCTATCCTGTCTTAGATTTTGCTAATTAAGGGTAAAGGATACCTATCCTTCCTAGTGATGCTGTTTAACTATTTGTAGTCTATACATATTCTAAGTTTTCTGTTTTTCTTTAGGATAAATAGTACTGGATATCTTACTAATGACTATAATGGTCTAATGTATCCCTTATATAAGTTCTCCTAGATAAACTCCTTAAGTACTACTAACTCTGTTTTAGTAAGCTTATAGATTAAAAAGAACTTTAGACTTATTCCCTCTTCTAATTCTATTTTATGGTCCTATGCTGTATACTCTAATAGCTTTTCACTTTCTGGTAACCATAACTTTTTACCATACTTATGGTATCTCTTTGGTATATAACTTAAGCCTTACTTAGTCTCTTTATATATCGCTCTAACTTAATACCATACTAACTTGGTTTGCTATCGCACTTTATACTATTAAGTATTCTTAATATTGACCTAACCTGTAACCTAATTAATCTTTAGATTATATTTCTGTAACTAAGGTATTTCTAGTATTGCCTTGTCCTATCCCAACAGTAGGATATTAAAAGACATTCTAACTGGTCTCCCTTTAATAGTTATCTAAATAGGTCCTATTTTAAGATTAGTAATACCTCCTCCGTAGGCTATCTAATCTCCTAAAATTGTTATAAGTGGATATAGGTGTTCTTTTTATCTATATAGTAACCCTATCCTTTCTACTATTTTTAGTAATATGTGGTTTCTAGTTGCCCTACTATCTACTAACGCTTTAAACTGCTAATCTTGCTATTTAATTTATAAATTTAGGTACTGACCTTAAATTCCTTTAAGGGTTTAAGGCTCTAATACTAGTTCCCTCTAGTCTTATACGCCTCCCCTTTTCCTAACTATTGGCTGCTTAATCCTGCCTATACTTAATCCAACTTTAGCCAATACTTAGTTCGTTTCTTTTCCTCTATATACTATAGACAAGTATTCTCTAGGCACTCCTACCACTATTATCCATCTAGGCATTCTTCTGTAAGGAATCTTCCTGGTTAAAGTATTAAGTCTTTTTAACCTTATACTTCTACTAGGTGCCAACTATATATATACTTAACGTTCCTAAACCGCTTTTCCTCTAGTGCCTAATATATCCTTACTAGGTACTTCTGGTTCTTATCTTTAGGTGCTCTATGTATATTATATATATTATCCACATAAGCTATCCATAATAGTATATAATGCGCTATATGTTTTAGGTTAACTCTTAGTTTATTTTTATCCTTAAGTTTAAACCTATACCTAGTTGACCTAACCACTAGTATTTCTGCTATGGGTATTAAGATTTATTACTCGCTTCTCTAGTCCCTAGATCTTTCTTCTAGGTTCCTTAATATTATAATTAATGCTCCTTTAATATAACTTATGCGTTTCTCCGTAATAGGTTAGTCTTAGACAACTTTTTTATCTAGCTATATATAAAAATCTGCCTATTTATCATTGTGTCGTTGCCTATACCACTTTCTATACAACTGGTTTAGTGTATATGGTTTATCTATTAGAAAGTACCTTATTATTACTGCATCATAATATCCTTTAGTATGTCTTTCTTTAAACCTAGTTAGAATATCTAGATCCTCTTTTTATTCCAATTTATCTAACCACTTTACCCTAGGTGTCCCTATACTTGGCCTATTAGTAACTCTTCGCATAGGTGCTCTGTCCCTTATATAACCTGGCGTAGCTAACCTCTTATCTAGCTTTCGCTCTTGCTATATAATAATTCTTGTTCTAAACTTATCTATAGTTTCTTGTTTTCTGCGTCTTACAGCTGGATCTTTATAGTTATCTTACTTTTTAATCCTAGTATTAACTGTTTAATCTTTAGGCTAAATACTATGTTTACCTAGGATTGCTAATATTCTTATTCGTTCCCTAAACTTGTAGTTCTTAAACTTGCGTCCTATACTTATTTATTTATTACTAAACTAAGTTACTGCCCTTTCCTATTAGTTTTCGTCCGTTATAGGTCCTTAGGTGTGTCTTATCTCGTCTTAAGAATCTTAAGCTTCTTTTATCTCTTCTTAAGAATCTTAAGCCTATAGCCTTTTGCCTTTATTAAGTAATAAGCTAGCACTAGTAGTTGTCTACTTGCTTAGTTTCTTCTAAACATTATTCCTATTATCTTATAAAGCGATGGAAATCGTATCTAATGGTGTTGTAATACTTATTACTAAACCCTGTTCTGTGATAGTCTTAGTCTTTACTTCTGTTTTAACTTCTCTAAGGTCTACATACTTCTAGTAAGCTGCCTTTATTACCTTATTGTTAGTAAATGTTTTGCCTGTGTTGAATTTATTGTCTTTAATGTCCGATCTACGAGCTAGTTTATTGGTTCCTTTAAACTTAAATAATAATAGCTCCTATAGCTAATAGCTTGCGCCATACTTAGCGTCCTTATAAATTTAGTATGCATTATTGTAACAATACGCAAAACTGTTAATTAAACACTCTTTTGTTCCTTATAGTGCACCATTATCCCTTTATATATACGTGCCGTCTACTAGCCTAGTTCCCTTTACCGTATAGTTACTCTAACCACCTCTATAGTCTCTGGCAAAATAACCTTATTTTCTATAATTTATGTAAGCCCTATCTTTAAACCATTTTTCTTGCTGTGGAGTCCGCCTAAATATCTTCTACTGCTAAGATCCCTAGTTTAGCCTCTGCTCCTAGATTCTTTAATTACTTAATCCTTAACCTTTAGGTTTCTATGGTTTCTTTTTCTATCTTTAGGTTTCTTTAGTACCGCTTAGGTCCATTAGCTTTGCGCCATTCCATAGTTTTTAACTCTGTATCTATTGTTGTGTACTCTACGCCTTATATAACTATAGAACTTAGTCTTACCCTCTCTTAGCTTATTCCCTTTAGTAGATCCTATTATTAATCTTTATTAACTAATCTATTAACTCTCTTAGAGTATCCGTATCTTCTATTAGGATAATTGCGTCCTAGACTTTAGCCTTAAGTCCCTGTTTATACTGTGCTATAAGCGCCCTATTATTCCACTTAACCTGCATAGCTAGTGTTTAAAACTATGTTATATACTCAATTACTAAAGTGCGTTATACTAAGTTCTGAAGCTTTTATTCTGCTGTGGTTATGGCCTCTAAATCTCTAAATATCTGCGTTAGTTATTCCGCGAACTTATTTTAACTAGTAAATATATACCATACGTCCTAGTTAGTCGTTGTCATGCCATTAGCCTATATTTCCGTAAGATACGGCTTAAACCACTTAAGTGCCCTTTCTGTCAGGAACAATCCTATATAGGCTACTTAATCTAACAATATTACTAACTTCGCTCCTTCCTGTACTACCTTGAAGTGCATCTATATAAGAAATCCTTTAAGCTTTAACTTCTCCCCTAAGAATTGTTTAATTAAAGGTAACTTAATCTTTGCTGCTCTAATTCCATTAATGCGTTCTTTAAGTATCCTATTATTGTCCTATAAGTGATTAACCATTTCCTATAACTAACCTTGTGTAACCACTTAAGAATCCCCCTTGTCTATACTGGTATTACCTGGCCCTAAGGTTGTGGCTGCCGTTAACGCCGTTGTAACTAGTGCTCTTGGTAGCATGTTATTTAATCTTATTTAATACTATAACCTTAGTAGTAAATGTATAACGGAACCTTATAGTAGGAACTACGGTAGGTTCTATTATTAGGCTGGGTATATAGGTAAGAATAAAATAACAATATAATAATAACTGGTGGAGTGGTTGCCTAACAGATTAACTCTAATTATATTCTAAGATTTACTACAAGAAGAGAACTATCTACGGTAGGGACTAAGGTCCTTTAAATACACAACTATACTCCTAAGAAATCCTCTCTTATATATAAGGTACGTGTTATACGTGTTATATATAGCGTATACTGCGTATACTTTATACACTGTGTATAACATCACGTGACTCGCTTACTATTCCTCGTTATATGGTTCCACTAGATCCATCCTAGACCATACCTATATTAACCAACTAGCTTCCTGCGACTCTTCCCTAAGTAGTTATAACATTGTACTTAAAGCGTCCATAACAATTAGCCTAGTTATAGTAGGAATGTCTCAGTAAAAACACTTAACAGATAGAACTTAAAGCTTTAACCAAATTCTACCGAATTCTGCTAGCTTAATTGACTTCCGCCAAGTTCTGCTAGATTAATCAAATACTACCAAAGTCCGTCCATATGCGTATATGCGCACGCATTAACCAAGACCCCTAAACTGTTTAATTGTAAGATTCTCTCGTTATTCCTTTCTCTTCTTTACACAACGTCTTGTTCCTAGCAAGAGCTATATACCCTTAGATTTAGATAGAATTTATATTGTTCCTTCAAATCTTTCCCAAAGCCTCTTCGCGCCCTTATATTACATTGCGTTAAAAATAACTATTATTAAAATAGCAAACAACCTTAAATCCCACGCGTTAACTATGAGCATTATAACCCTAGTTAGGGAACAGTTAACTGCAATGCACGAAGCCTTTATAGATGCTTTAGCTTAGTAGCGGGCTGCACTAGAAGCCCAGCATTAGCAATTAATAGAAACACTCCATAAAGAACTCCGCAACATTAATACACTTATAATAGAGACCCTAATAGTAACACCTATAAACAAAATTAAGATAACTGTATGTAAACCTAGCCCGTTAAATGCGAACCCTAAACTAGTAACAGTAGCTTAACCTATACCTATAACAAACCTAGTACCTGCTGTAAAATTAGAAAAGCTTCCTAACCCTCTAATATTTAATAGAAATTAAAATAACCTGCGTCCCTTTATAACTAAGCTCTACCTTAAACTTTTAACGAACTATAACCAATACCCTACTAAAGCTAGCAAGATTAGCTATGGGATATCTTAATTAAACAAAGACGCTACATAAACTATAGACCTATTCTTCTATAACGGCACCTTTATTAATTTTAAAATCTTTATCTCTTTATTAGAACGAACGTACGATAATACTAGCCATAAACACACCGCTGTTACTAAACTTAAAAACCTATAATAATGGAATTAAGACTTTACTAGCTTCTTTTTGGAATTTTTAGGCCTTATTAGCGAACTGGATTGGAATAAAGCTGCTAAAGTTACTGCTCTTTAATGAGCTATTTCGGATAAAATTAGAGCATAGTTAGTAAGTAGGGAACTGCTAAAGGACCTACCCAAATTTACTATAATGTATTAACAAATTAATAAGGACCTTTAATATAATAAATAAACTTATTCTCTAAAGCTAACCACGCATCGCGTTTAAGACTCTACGAAACCAATATATACCCTAAAGCGCGACCCTTCTCCAAAACCTACGCACGACCCTATGGACCTCGACGCCACTTAATCCTATACACCCTTAGGAACCAACGAACGAAGAACTTAAGCCACAAATAGAGAATGCTTTAGATATGGCAGAAAAGGATATATTTAAAGGAATTACCAAACTTACCCTTTTAAAAAAGTCCGCCGTAGTTCCTCCTGGTCTTTAAATCGTACCCACTCCTTAAATCGTACTCGTTCTTTAAGCCGTACTTACTCCTTAACTTATACTTATTCCATAAATTATATCTAGTTATTATAAAGTATCTTACGCTTAGCTAACTTGGAAAACAAATTATCCTAGGGCCAAGTCACGCCTTAAAATAAGAAGTGGAAGAGTATAAGTATCTAGGCTCTTCTAGTACTAATATATAACACAACTCCCTTAATATACTTAGTAAAATTCAAACACTTAGAAAATAGAAGGAGGTATAAATCCTTATAGATAGCGGAGCCACTAGCATAGGCTTTATTAATATAAACTACATAAAAACCCAACGCCTAAATTTAAAGAAACTTAATAAGCCCTAAGGCCTATAAGGCTTTAACGGCAAACCCTTAATATATAGCAAATTAACGCACTATGCTCTTATAAAAATGCGGATAGGCGAATACCTTAAATACATTTCCCTATTTGTAACACCCCTAAAGCAATATAAGATAATACTTAGATATAGATAGCTAAAATAGCACAACCCTTTAATTAGCTAGGTTAAAGAAACACTAAAATTCCGCACAACCTATTGCCAAAGTTATTGTTTAAAACACCACCTGCCCTATAAACATATATAAAACTATTTGAATTTAATATAATATAAATTACCCTTACTATAAACCTTAAACCAATATAATAAAACTATAACTACTAATCGCAGTAAAGAATGCGAAGATAATATATCAAAACCCCTTAAAATTCGTATAATACAAGCCACACCTTTTATTTCGTTAGCAAGAAAACGAGACTACGAAATCTTTACTATAATAATAAAAGATATTAAGAAGGCGCTAGAACTAAAGCAGTATATTAACCCTTAACCTCTTATACCTAAGGAGTACCACGATCTAATTAATAAGTTTAAAAAACAATTCGCAGACTAGCTACCCCCGCATTAGGATAAATATAATTTTAAGATAGAACTTAAACCTAATATAACACCAAAGTTCGGTCCGCTATATAGTATATCATAAGAAGAACTGCTTATAATATAATAATACCTTAACAAGCATCTAGAAAAAGGATTTATTCGCCCTAGTTAATCTCTATTTGCCTTATCCATATTATTCATTAAAAAGCTAAGAGGAGGCTTAAGATTCTATATTAATTACCAAGCCCTAAATATAATTATAATTCAAAACTGATATCCAATCCCCTTAATCTAAGAGACGCTTGACTACCTAGCAAAGGCACAATATTTTATAAAGCTTAATATAGTCACTGCCTTTAATTAAATTTACATTTAAGAAGGAGATGAAAAGTATATAGCCTTTTATATATAATGGGGACTCTTTAAATACCTAGTAATACCATTTAGTATAAAAAATGGTCCCAGTATATTTTAGCAATACGTTAATAATACACTCCATAAATTCCTTAATATATTTATTACTGTGTATATTAATAATATCCTAATCTACTCGTCTTTACTTTCTAAGCATTAAAAACACGTCCGAATGGTCCTTAAACGTTTGCGAGATATGGGTTTATAATGCGATATTAAGAAATACAAGTTCTATATATCCGAAGTCACGTACCTAGGCCTAATTATATCCCGTAATAGAATTAAAATGGACCCTAAAAAGGTCGCTGTAATTATAAACTAGAGAAGCCCTAGTAACATATAAGATATTTAAGGATTCCTAGGATTCATAAATTTTTACTACTAATTTATTAACTAGTTCTCAAAAATTGCCTAACCATTAGTAAACCTAATAAGAAAGAACATGAAATTTAAATGGACTGCTAGATATAAATAAGCTTTTAACAACTTAAAATAACGCTTTATAACCACTCTAATTCTTACCCACTTTAACCCTGACCTTAAATGTGTCGTCAAAACAGACTTGTCTAATTATACCCTAGGGGGAGTGTTATCGTAATACAATAAGGACGGTAAGCTACGTCCAGTAGCCTTTCTCTCTTAAAAGCTCGCCCCTGCTAAATTAAACTACGAGATATACAATAAGGAACTACTTATAATTATTAGATGCTTTAAATAATGGCGTCTAGAACTTAAAGGATTATTATTTCTAATATGTGTGTTAACAGACCATAAAAACCTGCAGTACTTTATAACTATAAAGCAGTTAACGCAGCGCCAAATTTATTAGGCCGAATACCTCTTATAATTTAACTTTAAGATTACGTACTAACCGGGCAAACTTAATTAGAAGCCTAGTACATTAATATAATAATTATAAGATTTACCTGCAAACGCCTTAAATAAATGGATTATAAATTAATTACAGATCTTATTGCCCCCTAAATGCTTTAAGAAACTACGTCCTATATTCTTAAATACGGAACTTAACAGAAACGAATTAGAAATTAATAAATAGGAAATAGAAATTGATAAGCTAATAGAATACAAATATAAGAATAACGCATGGATAGTAGATATAATAAAAGCGATTTAAATAGGAAAACAATAGTATAAAGATATTACACTTACTAAATGCGAAATTCGTAACAATCGACTATACTATTAATAGAAGATGGTAGTTCCGAATTCCAAACCCTTATAATTTAAGATACTTGAATTCGTACATAATTCCCCTATAGTAGGACATCCTGGCCGTGCGAAGACTTATGAGATTATTTAACAAGTATACTACTAGCCTACAATATACAACTATATACGAAAATACGTTCGAGCCTGCAGAATATGCGTGCGTAGGAAGACCTCTTACGTAAAGAAGTAAGGAGTACTTTAACCGTTACCAATTCCAATACAAAGATGGCGAGATATCTTAATAAACTTTATAGTTAACTTACCTAACAGTAACGGGTTTATAAATATTATAGTAGTTATTAACCGTCTTATAAAAATATAATATATGATTCCTATAGACTTAATTAATGCGATATTAGTAGCCAAATGTTTTATTAAGTATGTTTTTAAGCTATATAGACTTCCTAATTCAATAATATCCAACTGTAGAAGCCAGTTCATTTTAGACTTCTGGCAAGCTCTATATAAACAATTAAGTATTCAAATATAACTCTTAACTGTATTTTATCTAGAGATAGATAGTTAAACCAAAATTACGAACGCGATTATAGAATAATACCTATAAATATACTGCTCCTACCTGCAAGATAACTGGGAAAAATGGCTGCTTTTAGCTAAGTTTACTGCGAACAATATAATAAACGTATTAATAGGTATAACGCCGTTCTACGCGACCTATAGACAAGACCCCTAACTTGGATTTAAACCATAACCTAAAATTAACATAACAGGACCCATAATTAAATGGATTTAGTTAATTAACACGCACAACTTTGCTAATTAAATAAAGCAGTTAACGGAACTATTACAAAGTAAATTAATGTACGCTTAAACGGTATAGGAATAGCATGCGAATAAAGGACGAGCCCCCATATGGGACTTTAAGGAAGGTAACATGGTTTACCTAAATACACAAAACCTAAAGACTTAATGGCCCTTAAAGAAACTTAATTAGAAGTTTACGGGCCTATACTAAATTAAGAAGAAATTAAGCCTATATGCTTATAAGCTCAAACTGCTAACTGAGATAAAAATACATCTAACGTTTTATATAAGCTTGCTATAACCCTTAAAAGACAAACCTATAACTTATAAAGTGCCGCCACCACCTCCCGTAATTATTAACAACGGTAACGGTTCTTACTTTATTAACTTAATTAATAATATACGATAGAAAACATAATCTAAACAATTTAAACTTCTTATTAAGTGGGAAGGATACGAAATATAAACCTAAGAGCTTTATAAGCAAGTTAAGACCAATATGCCTTCCCTAGTAAAAGAATTCCATAAGGACTATTCTTCGCGGCCTACTCCGGCTAGATAGACATAATATAAAGGCAAATAACTACCACCTAATACAAATATATAAAACATAATAGCAGAAAACTCAAAATTAAAAAGAGCTTAAAGAATACCATAACGCTTATAATACGGTTATATAACGTATAAGATATTAAAGAACTTTAACTAGCAGTTAAAGTTATCTAATTAGTTAGATTTACCTTGCTAAGACCTACTACAAAGATATTAGTTTGGCTTATCGCCTTTACTAAACTAATAGCAATTTTCTATCCCGGGGATGGAAAATCCTAATTAGTCCGTTCAACAATTAAAACCGGCAAAACTCTACACTACCACCCAACGTAAAATACGACATAATAAAATAATAATATTTTAGACCTTCGGCCAAAGGGGGGGTACTATAACAGGACTAGCCTAGTTATAGTAGGAATGTCTTGGTAAAAACACTCAACAGATAGAACTTAAAGCTTTAACCAAATTCTGCCGAATTCTGCTAGCTTAATTGACTTCTGCTAAGTTCTGCCAGATTAATCAAATACTACCAAAGTCCGTCCGCATGCGCATGTGCGCACGCATCAACCAAGACCCCTAAACTGTTTAATTGCAAGATTCTCTCGTTATTCCTTTCTCTTCTTTACGCAACGTCTTGTTCCTAGCAAGAGCTATATACTCTCAGATTTAGATAGAATTTATATTGTTCCTTCGAATCTTTCCCAAAGCCTCTTCGCGCCCTTACAGGTACTAAGATTTATTATTTACTTCTCTAGTCCCTAGATCCCTCTTCTAGGTTCCTTAACGTTATAATTAATGCTCCTTTAATATAACTTATGCGTTTTTCCGTAATAGGTTGGTCTTAGACAACTTTTTTGTCTAGCTATATATAAAAGTCTTCCTATTTATTGTTATGTCGTTACCTATACCACTTTCCGTATAACTGGTTTAGTATATATAGTCTATCTATAAGAAAGTACCTTATTATTGCTGTATTATAATATCCTTTGGTATATCTTTCTTTAAATCTAACTGGAATGTCTAGATTTTTTTCTTATTCTAGTTTGTCTAACTATTTTACTCTAGGTGTCTAGATCCTCTTCTTATTCCAGTTCGTCTAACCATTTTACTCTAGGTGTCCCTACACTAGGCCTATTAGTAACTCTTTGTACGGGTGCTCTGTCCCTTATATAACCTGGCATAGCTGACCTCTTATCTAGCTTTTGCTCTTGCTATATAATAATTCTTTGTCTAAACTTATCTATAGTTTCTTGTTTTCTGCGTCTTGTAGCTAGATTTTTAAAGTCGTCTTGCTTCCTAATCTTAGTATTAACTTTTTAATCTTTAGGCTAAACACTGTATTTACCTGAAATTGCTATAGTCCTTATTTATTTCTTGAAATCTTGGCTTCCTAATGACGTTCTTATTCGTTTCCTAAACTCGTAGTTCTTAAACTTGCGTCCTATACTTATTCGTTAGTTACTAAACTGAGTTACTACTCTTTCCTATTAGTTTTTGTTTGTTATGGGTTCCTAAGCTATTTTTATCGCGCCTTATAAGTCTAGAGCTTTTCTTATCTCTTCTTAAGAATCTTAGACCTATAGCCTTTTACCTTTTATAAGTAGTGAGCTAGCACTAGCAGTTATCTACTTACTTAATTGTCTCTAGATATTATTCCTTCCATCTTATAAAGTAATGGAAATTGTATCTAATGGTGTTATAATACCCGTTACTAATCCGCGTTCTGTGGTGGTTTTAGTCTCTACTTCTATTACATTATTAAGGTATAAGTGCTCCTAGTTAGCCTCCCTTTCTTTCTTATCGCTATTAATTAATAAGTACTCTAACTCCATTGTTATTATTACTAATCTTTATCTGCACGTTACTTTAACATCTTAATTTAGCTTATAGAGTTGATCTTATTCTTTATCTAACTCTATGGTTCCTTTAAGCCCTCTTAACTCTAGCTCTTGCGGCTAATAGCTTACGCCATACTTAGCGTCTTTATAAATTTAGTATGCGTTATTATAACAAAATGTAAAGTGTTTAATTAAACACTCCTTGGTCCTATACAATATCCCTATGTCCGTGTTATCGTACTCTAACGACCTAGTGCCCTTTACCGCGTGGTTACTCTAACCACCTCTATAGTTTCTGGCAAAATGACCTTATTTTCTATAATTTATGCAAGCTCCATTTTTAAACCACTTTTCTTGTTATAGAGTCCGCCTAAACGTCTTCTACTACTAAAATCCCTGGTTTGGCCTCTACTCCCTGGTCCTATAATTACTTAATCCTTAACCTCTAGGTTTCTATAGTTTCTTTATCTATCTCTCAAATTCTTTGGTACCGCTTAGGTCCATTAGCTCTACGCCATTCTATGGTTTTTGGCTCTATGTTTACCAATATATGCTCTACGCCTTATACAACTGTGGAACTCTGTCTTGCCCTTTCTTAGCTTGTTCCCTTTAATAGATCCTATTGTTAATCTTTATCGCTTAATCTATTAACTCTCTTAAAGTATCCGTATCTTCTATTAGAATAATTGCGTCCTGGACTTTAGCCTTAAGTCCCTATTTATACTGTGCCATAAGCGCCTTGTTGTTCTATTTAACCTATATAGCTAGCGTTTAAAACTGTGTTGTGTACTCTATTGCTAAGGTTCGTTGTGCTAGGTTCTAAAGCTTTTGTTCTGCTATGGTTATGGCCTCTAGGTCTCTAAATATCTGCGTTAACCGTTCTATAAACCCGTTCCAACTGGCAAATATATACTGTACATCTTGGTTAGTAGTTATTATGCTATTAGCCTATATTTTGGTAAGATAAGGTTTAAACCACTTAAGTACTTATCCTGTTAGGAACAATCCTGCATATGCCACTTGGTCTAATAATATTGCCAACTTTACTCCCTCCTATATAACCTTGAAATGCATCTATGTAAGAAACCCTTTAAGCTTTAACTTCTCTCCCAAGAACCGTTTAATTAAAGGTAACTTGACCTTTGCTACTCCAATTCCATTAATGCGTTCTTTAAGTATCCTATTATTGTCTTATAAGTGATTAACTATTTCTTATAACTAACCTTTCGTAACTATCTAAGAATCCATATCTGCCATACTGGTATCTCCACCTGAGGTAGTAGCTGCTGTTAATAGTGTTGTGACTAGTGCTCTGGGTGGTATATTGTTTAACTTTGTTTAATACTGTAACCTTAGTAGTGAATATATAACGGAACCTTATAGCAAGAACTACGATAGGTCCTATTATTGGGCTAGGTATGTAGATATAAATAGGTTAATAACGTAATAATAACTAGTAGAGTGGTTGCCTAACAGATTAACTCTAATTGTATTTTAAGATTTACTATAAAGAGAGAACTATCTGGGTAGGGACTGTGGTCCTTTAAATACACAACCATACGCCTAATAAATCCCTTCGCTCCGTGAGGTATGTGTGCTCTATATACTCCATACAGATCACATAGATCACACAGATCATATAGATTATATTATGTGATCTCGGCTACTATTCCTTGTTATATAGTTCCACCTGATCCATCCTGGACCGTGCCTGTATTAACTAACTAGCTTCCGCCGACTCCTCTCCAAGTAGTTGTAACATTGTACTTAAGCTGTCTGTAACATTAAAAAGATAGCCAGTTGGTTCAAGATCGAACTAGAAAGGTTCCCTAAAACACCACTACCTAATAAACCGATTCCGTCCGACCAGTAGACGAACCCTTAAAGAACACTAGCCTATTAGCAACGAGTCGGTTCTCTTATGCACCTTGCTATATTTAGAAGACCTAATATTGCGAAGACGCATTTAAAGCTAGCCAAATTTCTTACTAATCCAAATCAAAAGCACCTCAATGCATTAAATTAAGCTATTACCTATTGCCTTGGAACAAAATCTACAGCTATTAAATACTCTAGCGAAGTATTTAGAGCATACATCTATTTTAGAAACCCTAAAGGAGAAGATGTTACCTTTTACGGAGTATCTAATATAGCATTTACAGACCATAAAGACACTAGACGGAGCTCTTAAGGATACCTTTTTATACTATTTGGAGGACTAATTAATTGGAAGGCAACCCTACAAAGATTAGTAACTTATTTGACTACCAAAGCGGAGCTTCTCTCCCTGTCTATGGCTGCTGTTGAGATTATCTGGTGGCAGCGTTTCTTTAAGGCAATTGGCTTCAATTTAGAATGCGAATTTACCCTACTATATAACAATATGTAGACAATATAACTCCTAAGATAGGATATACCAAAGCTTAACACTAAGCTATGATATATTAACGTATATCAGCACTGGCTTAGACAGGAAGTCCAAGACAAAAAGATTAATGTATGATGGGTCCCTATAGATAAGATACCTGCCAATAGTCTTACCAAGATCCTACCCCGTTAAAGGCACGAGGCATGGATAAAGCAATTAAATTTGGTGGATGTTTAATATTAAATTGCTATGTCATCAAACAAAGACTCTTGAGCATCACCCTATCTCTCTATCTTTATTTTCTACAGCTTTAACTACACCGTTAAATCTAGGGGTGTGTGTAACAGTTCACCAGCACTACGCTAAGATATAAGAACGTCGCCTAAAAGGCTCCGAGACATGATTGACGCTACCCTCGTATGTCTCGGATATGGTTAAATATTAAGTCATAGACTACGGAGTTCCGGGTCTACTTTCATGTATTTAGTTTACTTGATTTCCATAGATTTACAATTAAGTTGTTCTTTTAATACCCACACTTGCACTGTTACACCTTCTACCAAACTGACTAGCTATGCTGCTGTGTTTAGTACTGGTTAAACTTCTTTTAAACTTTAGAACACCTAGATACTTAACCCTGGCGTAGATACCCACGTCTGCAGCAATAGAGAAGACTTTACCTTCTTATACCTAGTAGTAGAAGACGACTACCTAATTGCTAGCGGAAATTTTAAGAAATTTTAAGCTTATGGAATAGTAACTATTACTGTTAATACACCTACTAGGAAGTTAAAAATAAAGCTATCCCATATAGCACTAGTACCCACTATGTTTATAAATATTATAGCACTCTTAAGAGCTACTAATAACGATATCTATTTTAACTTAGGACGAAACTTACTATACCGTCTAGTAACTGGCGAAACAGTCTACTATATAAAACAACTAAGGGGCCACTAGGCACTAATGCATAGAGAGCCTACAAGTACCCTAGATTTGACTTAATCGACTTTTTTAATAGGAAGATTTTAGCTAAGCTAAATAGCCTATAAACCAATTGGAGCCACAGCTATAAGATAGCATAAAATTCTCGGCCATATAGGACCTAATGCTATTGCGCAGCTTCTAAAGTACGTTATTGGCATAGAGCTAACTGAATTTAAAACTAATAAATGAGCACCGCTTAAAATTAAATATAAAGTTTGCTTATTAGCAAAGCACACGCAGCAGATCTCTTAAAGACGAAAATATAAATTTCTAGCCACTCGACTATTCAAACGGCTAGTATTTGATATTATCTACCTCAGAGTACTAGGGTATAACGGCGATAGATATATTATGCATTTCTATTACACGTATTCTAAGTTTAACTTTGTATATATAGCTAAGAATAGAGACAAAGCTACTATCCTACCTACTATTTGTAAGACTCACCGTTTAATTAAAATATAATTCCACTAAGACGTTACCTTCTTCTAGAGTGATAATAAATAAGTATTTAAACAAATAGAAGACATTTTAGAGATATAGTATACAGATAAAGGTATTACCTTTAAATACTAAGTACCATATACTAAAGAACAAAATGGTGGAGTAGAACGATCTGGACGAACCCTTATAGAACAATTAAGGTCTATATAGCTGGAAGCATCCTTACCCCCATCTCTAGAACTAGAGGCTTTCCTTACTGCTAGCTATACACTTAATTAAACACTAAATAAGCAGCTAGGATGGAAAACTCCATATAAGGTCGTCTATGACAAGCTGCTATTACTTACCTATATGTATAAATACGGTTGTAAGACCTATACGCTAAATAAATAGGTTAGAAAGGGAGATAAGCTAGCTCCTTATACATTAATTAGACACCTAGTCGGCTATAATTTAATAAATATCTACCAAATCTAGATTTTAAGCCTTTATAAAGTTATTTAAACTAGAGATATTACGTTTAACAAGACCTTGTTCTATAACCCTAAGGGTTAAAACATCGATTACCTACTTAGGGAAGTATTAGAAGACACCATCTAGGTAATTAGTCTATTAGAACCTCTCTATAAGGACAAATCTAAGGATAAATCTATCCTATATAGACCTACCTCAAATGTAGATTAAACGACTACATTAAGCGACTTAGTAGAGCCTCCTATAAAGGATATCGAACAGCTACCAACTCCTAGCAGAACGGTATCTCCAGATCTGCTAGAAATAAATACTACACTGGGAGGACCTTAAGACTATATCTTAGATATAATTGAAACAATTCCTACCTAGCCAAGCTTACTAGAACCATCCAATAGAGCAACTAATACAGCTCTACGAGCTAACGAAGTCTTAGCTAATCCTTCTGCCAACTATATCCTATTAGAAGGTTCTAAACGAATTTGACGTTAAGCGTATGCAGCAGCACTAGCCAATATACCTACCCTATTTGGTTACTACGCTGGCTTTGCCACAGGGCTAGTAAAGGACATTAACCAAACTAAATCCTCCCTATATTAAGACAATCTTCTACCAGAACTAAAGAATCTAAAAGAGCTAAGAAAGCACCCTTTAACTACCGGCTTTTAAAAGGCTATAGAAAAAGAATACAACGACCTAAAACACCAAGGGACATTTAAGACTGTCCTAAAGGAAGAAGCAACCAACGACTAAATCCTTTTACTAAAATGGGTCTTTAAATACAAGTTTAACAGCGACGGCTACCTACAAAAGCTAAAAGCTTAACTGTGCGTCCGTGGAGACCTGTAGATTATTAAGGAAGAGACCTATACAGCAACCCTAGCTGCTCGAATATTCTGTGCCCTTATAGCTATAGCAGCCGCATTCGATTTAGAGATTTGACAGTATAACGCTATAAACGCATTTACGAATGTAAGACTAGACAAGCTAGTCTACTGTTACTGCCTAGAAGGCTTTAATCAAAACGGACATATCCTAAAGCTACTTATGGCGCTATACGGATTGAAAGTCTTACCACTACTTTAGTATAAAGAGCTTACTAGTATACTAGCCAAATTCGGGTTAAAGCCTGTCTTAGGTACTAACTGCCTTTATACCAATAGACAACTTATTGTCTTCTTCTATGTAGACGATATTACCGTTCTATTTGCCAAAAAGGACCTTTAAAGACTAGAAGAATTTAAAGCCAAACTTCTATATTAATACAAGATCCATGCACTAGGAGACCTATAATGGTTCCTAGGAATTTAAATTAAACGAGATCGTGTAAGCAAAAAGCTCTAGCTCTGCCAAGATTCCTATATTAAAAAGATAGCTAGTCGATTTAATATTTAACTAGGAAGATTTCCTAAGTTACTACTTCCTGCTAAAGAACTGATTCCGTCCGACCAGTAGACAAACCCTTAAAGAACACTAGCCTACTAGTAATGGGTTGGTTCTCTTGCGCACCTTACTATATTTAGAAGGCCTGATATTACAAAGACATATTTAAAGCTAGCCGAATTTCTTACTAATCCAAATTAAAAGCACCTTGATGTATTAAACTAAGCCATTGCCTATTGCCTTGGAACAAAATCTACAGCTATTAAATACTCTAGCAAAGTATTTGGAGCATACGTCTACTTCAGAAACCCTAAAGGAAAAGACGTTACCTTTTACGGAGTATCTAACGCAGCATTTGCGGACTATAAAGAGACTAGACAGAGCTCTTAAGGATACCTTTTTATACTATTTAGAGGACTAATCAATTAGAAGGCAACCCTATAAAGATTAGTAACTTGCTTAACTACTAAAGCGGAGCTTCTTTCCCTATCTATAGCTGCTGTTAAGATTATCTGGTAGCAGCGTTTCTTTAAGGCAATTGGTCTCAATTTAGAACGCGATTTTACCCTACTATATAACAATATGCAGACTATACAACTCTTAAGACAGGATACACCAAAGCTTAACATAAAGCTACGATATATTAACGTCTATTAGTACTGGCTTAGACAGGAAGTCCAAGACAAAAAGATTAACATACGATAGGTCCCTATAGACAAGATACCCGCTGATGGTCTTACCAATATCCTACCCCGTTAAAGGCACGAGGCATAGGTAAAGCAATTAAATTTAGTGGACATTTAATATTAGATCACTGCTACAACTAACAAAGACTCCTAAGTATCACCCTATACTACTCCTAAAGTTATATCTAAATTTCCTATTTTGGTATAGCTTTTATCTTCGTTTTATTTTCTACAGCTTTAACTACACTGTTAAATCTAGGGGGGTGTGTAACAGTTTACCAGCACTACGCTGAGACACAAGATCGTCGCCTAAGAGGCTCTGAGACAGGATCGATCCTACTCTTATATGTCTCGGATACGGTTAAATATTAAGTCATAGACTATGGAGTTCCGGGTCTACTTTCATATATTTAGTTCACTTAATTTCCATAGATTTAGAATTAAGTCGCTCATTTAATTCTCTCACACTGCAAGCTTATAGTAAATACCAGCTATAACACTATCTAAGGCATTAGTCTCTAGCATTAAGGGCCATTCTAGGTTAAAGTGGGCAAGTAAGGGAGTAAAGACCAGTTATTTCTTAAGCTTATTAAAGGCCTACCTATATACAGTATTAAAGTAAAATGGCTGGTCCTTATAGGTAAGTAGGCTTAGGGGCTAGGTAATCCTACTATAGTTTTTAATAAAGCGTTAGTAGAAGTTACAGAACCCTAGAAATAACTACACCCCCTTTATAGGCCTTAGGGGTACCTATTAGTTAATTATAGCCGTCTTTTTTAGGTCTGCCTTAATTCCGTCTATACTAATAATAAACCCTAGGTACTTTATACGCTTAACACTAAATTCTAATTTCCATATATTGGCCTAGAGGCTGGCCTTATATAGCCATTATAGGACTTTATAGATATGCTCCTTATATTCTAACTTATTCTTAGAGTAGATTATAATATTATCTAGGTAGGCCGTATAGAAGTTATTAAGGTAGTTAAAGAGTATATTATTTATATATTGCTAGTATATAGCTAGTTCATTAGTTAGTCCAAAAGGAAGTACTTTATATTTATATATTCTGTAACTGGTCCAAAATATAGTAAGATTTTCTAATTTAGGGTCTATTCTAATCCAGTAAAAGGCCTAATAGATATTAAGCTTAGTAAAGATCTTAGCTCTACTTATTTAGGTTAAAGTCTTATTAAGTAAGGGTAGTAGATAGCGGTCCTTATAGGTTATATTATTAAGTTTATAGTAGTCTATACAGAAATAAAGTCCTCTATTTAGCTTCTTGGTAAAGAGAATAGGTAAGTTAAAAGGGGCTTAACTAGGCTTAATAAAGCCCTTATTTAGGTTATTAATAAAGTACTGCTTTATAGCCTATAACTTAGCAGTAGACTGCTAATAAAGGGGGCTATAGCTAAGTATATTTTCCTTATCTAGCTTAATCTTAATTTTATAGTCGTATAGTTAGTAAGGTGGGAGTATATTAGACACTGCCTTAGAGAATATGTTCTTAAATTTCTAGTGTTAATAGGGTAGTTTCTGTTCTACTAGCTCCTTATCTATAAGCTCACTTTCCTATCTACTAAGCTCACTTTCCTTTTCCTTAATTATTTAATTAATTTTATATAAGCTAGTGGTAAAGGCAATAGTATTAGGTTGGACCAAGTTCTAGTAGAATTCTATAGCGCTAATATAGCAGATATTAACTGGGGGAAGGTTTATAAGTTTCTTTATAGACTTTTATTAGGCCGTATTTTATAGTATAGAGTTTATAATCTTTCTTAGCTTACATTCCATTTTCTATAAGTTATCCTTTTAGTCTATATATTTAGTATAGCATCTAATACTCCTTACCATTCTTTATAGCTATATAGGGCCTAAGTTCCCTATAGGGAGCTCCGCTAGCTTTTTACTAACTTTTTTAATCTTTAATGTGGGTGGTATAATATAGGCAGTCTAGGGGCAGCGTAGTATACGGATCCGTTATAGGTTAAGCTATATGTCCTTTTTAAAAGCCTGGTCTCTATATATAGTGTTGACCTAGTAAATGGTGTTTATCTATGGCCGAATAAGGTTCTTTATTATAATACTGATTCTTTCATAAAGGAAGGTGTTAGGGGTGTAGTTTTAGGCTAAATAAGCTGTCTGTTCTGTATATTAAGCTATAAGCCTAAATAGGCTAGCTATTTTCTTCCTAAAATTATATTATAGCTTCTAAGGTCTGTAATAAGAAAGGGGATATTATACTGCCTTTATCTATTAATATAGAGATAAATCTGTAAGATGGTTATATAGGTAGTTCTACCTATCCATTATACCCATAAATAGGAATTAGCTTAGGCAGTTCTTCTAGAGACACATTTAAAAGGTTAGCTAGTTTTATAGCGCACTTTATATTAATTAAGGTAAAGGCATTTGCTCCTAAGTTAGCTAAAGCAAAGGTTAAAACTTAATATCTATTATAGAATAAAGTATAAGGGATAGTACAGCTTCTTTTACTAACTAGCCAACCTAGATTAATATATGACATATTAATCCCTTTTAACCCTAGAGAGGAGTCTTCCTTTAGGGTTCCTCTTTTTCTAACTCTATACTATCCTCCTATATTAGCAGAACTTTATCTATTTTTGCCTTTATTAGGTAGTCCTTAGTAAAGTAGTTCTTCTAGCCGTATAAGAAGTAAGCTCCTTAATTGCTAAGGGCCTATCTATAGGGGTCGCTATATATAGGCCAAGTATACGCCAGACCCGCGGCAGGGCTAGCTGCTAAATTAATAGTAGGCTATTTAGCTAGTGCTATAGGGGTTGCTAATTATGCCAGGGCACTACAGGCCATTCTTATAGCGCTTATAATCTGGTTTAATAAGTTTCTAGCTTTATACTACTTAGTACATACCTTAATTTAATAGAGGCCTTAATTAATAGCCAAGCACTAGCCCATTAGTTTCTTTAGCGTCTATATAGTGGTAAAGACTAGCAGTATAGCTTACTATAGGTCTAAGGTAAGCTTATTAAACAGGTCTAGTAGTAGATCTTTATAGGGAATTTAGGCTTAGCTAGCTAAGTATAGAAAGTGGGTCTAAAAGGCCAAAAAGGTCTCCATTATTTTTATATTAAGGGCTTTATAATTAAGGCGGGTGTTTTATATCTTAAAGGGGTCCTTATAAATAGAAGACAGGTAGCTAATTATCTCTTCTCTAAAGAGAAAGGGGTCTGCTAAGTCCTAGGCATATCGCGGATATAGATACGTCTATACGTCCCTACTAGTACGGCTAAAGATATAGGCCATCTTAGCTTAAGTAGTAGGGAAGTAGTCTATATTAACTTTAAGCTTATCTTGCAGTTAAAGCTTCTAATTATTAAATATAGGGTTAGTTCCGTCTATAAGTAATAGGGGGTCTATAACCTTTACAGACCGCAACAATACTAATACTATGCGTTATACTAGGGCCTTAAGGACTGTATACTCTTATACCTCCGCTACACCTCGTTAAATACTAGCTTCGATAACTTCCTTATATAGTTTTAAAAGGCTAGGAAGGACTTTATATATAGCTCTAAGGTAGTAAATTAGTACTAGAAGTTGTTATAGGACACTTCTATAATACCTTATATATGTCCACCTGTTTCCACTAACGCAATAAGAAGAGACTAACCGCAAGATGGCAATCTAATAGCAATCTATTGGTAATCTACAGCAATCTAATAGCAATCTGCCGCATTCTGCCATATTCTACCAAGTTTACTAAATCCTACTAAGTTCCGCTAAGACTGCTCCTTAAGTCCTATTCTGCTCTATATATATATTAACTAAGCAACCAAACTAGCGATATATACCCTTTCTTCCCGTTTCCTTGCCTTCTCTCCTTATATAACGTCTTAACTCCATTATATAGTTTATATATATAGCTTAACAATATCTACTTCGCTATATATTATTACCACTTATACTTACTCCGTAACACTATGTTATATTAAAACATATACTCCGCCCCGCTCTGTTTAAAATGCAGAACGACCTCAAAGCCCCTATAACGGCCGCTAATATTATATCCATACTCTAGGAACAATTAGCAGATATATAAAAGTCCTTTATAGACGCCCTTGTATAAAACCAAGCTGCTGTAGCTTAATAGTAAGCTGAATAAGAAGCACGGCATTAGAAAACAATTAAGGCCCTCTAAGAAAAAATCCACACCCTTAAGACGCCTACGCTAAGCCCTTAAGACCGGTCGCCATTACTAGAAGCCAATACGCGGAACGCGAGCCCTAAACCAGTAATAGTTATCCCACTAATAAAACCAACTACTGCATCACAATAATCTAAAAAACTACTAAACCCTCTAGTATTTACTAGCAAATAATAAGAGCTTTAGTTATTCTTAAGCCGGCTTAAGAATAAGCTAACTAGCAATATTAACTATTACCTAACTAAAGCCAACCGACTCTACTACGCCCTAAATTAACTAGGGGGAGATATAGCTGACCTTATTAAACCTCTCTAGCTAAACTTAGTATAAAGCCTAGTTATACTTCTTAAAGCTATATATGGTGACCTAAACCGCCAAGCTACCGCTTAAAGGAAGATAAACTATATAACTTAAGAAAAGAAAAGTTTCCTAGTATACTTCTCTAAATTTAATTGTTACGTAAAGGAAATAGGCTGGAATAACTCCGTACTAATTAATAGCCTTATTAAATTTCTAAGCCCTAAACTAAAAACCTTCCTAATTAATATAGACCTACCGGGAGCCCTTAACGCCTACGCAAACGTTATTAATAAATGGTATAATAATATACTACGCCTAATACTGAAGTCCGCTCCTTAATACAATATAACAACCCTATAAATGTCCACTAAGTTATTATCCCAGCCTAAGCACCCCAACGCTATAAATATCGATACTAGGACCCTAGGATACGCCCTACTAGGATTCTCTAAATAAGAATAACGCACTAAGCTAGGCCTTTACTTTAAATATAGAAGTAGCTTTTATCTCTCTAACTACTACTCCGCCCCCTTCTAAAAAGATCTATAAATAATTAACGCTAGTAGCTATTTACTGTACTAATCTTCTAGCTACCAACCCTAATCTTTATCTAGCGCCAACTCCGTATTTAGTAAGCACCACTTATAAGGACAAAGTTATAACCGATATTCTATAGGAACCCCTTCCCACTTGCCACTAAAAGGTATATCCTAGAGTTAAGTCGCTCTCTAGGACAGCTATATTACAGAATCTTATTAAATGCATTAGATATTGCAAAACCTAACTTTTAGGATTATAGTATAACCGTTAACTGCCATCTTTAGTAGAAAGGTTAATAGGCTAATACTTAAGTCCTAATTAACATAAAAGCTAGCGGCATAGGATTTATTAATAAGATCTTTGCATAAGACAATAGGTTTACCCTAATACCCCTTAACCGGCATATTAACGTATTTGGATTTAATGGTAAACACACTATCTTAGGCTGTATTACTTACGTAGTGGCCCTAAGACTCTAATACCTAAACCATAAAGAATTAATTAGGCTCTTTATAACTACCCTAGGTCACCTAATAATCCTTAAACAACTCTGGATGAAGCTATATAAAGTAACTATTAATTAGGACAACCTTAAGCTTCTATTTACTACCTCCTATTATAAGTAGAAGTGCCTTATAACTCGCTGCTTAGACCCTAAACCAAAATCTAAAAAATCTACCAGGATCTACTAGTCTAAGATTTCCACTAACGTCTACCCTACACCTAAGAATTCCACAGAATTCCACTAATATAAGAATTCCACCGACGTCTACCAAGAACCTAGAAATTACACTAAACCACACAAACTAACTCTAACCGCTACACCCCAAACTAAGCAGAAGCTTAAGGTTAATATATAAAAGTACCAGAAGAACTAGTATTTTACTATAAAAAGGATACTTAAAGAACCCGATCCTAAATCTAATACTAACTCTATATCTAATACTAAACCCAAAACTACGTAAGAAACTAAGGATAATCTAAGCCCGCTTAATACCTTAGATATCTACATAATTAGAGCTACCCTTTTAGTACAACTCGCCAGGAAACCTAAACACACAATCTTTGCTATTACAATGGCTAATATTAAAAAGGCCCTAGCACTAAAGAAGCACACTAACCCTGCCACGAAAGTACTAGTATGCCACTATAAGTACCTGGAGGTATTCTTATAAAAGGAAGCTAATAAGTTAGCAGAGTACCGACTATATAACCATAAGATTATACTTAAAGAAGGAAAACAGCCAGGATTTAGACCCCTATATAGAATATCCTAAAACAAACTATAAGTACTGTGGAAGTACCTAGACGAATACCTAAGTAAAGGATTTATTAGAGTAAGCTCTTCGCCTATAACTGTACCTATAATCTTTATTAAGAAACCTGGCGGCGGTCTACGCTTCTATATAGACTACTAAGCTTTTAACGCTATTACCATTAAAAATTAGTACCCGCTCCCATTAATTTAAGAGACACTACACTAATTAAGTAAGGCTTACTACTATATAAAACTCAACCTTATCTACGCATTTAACCGCCTCCGTATTATAAAAGCAGATAAATAGCTTACCGTATTCTATACTAGATACGGACTATTTAAATACTTAGTAACGCTATTTAGCCTCGTAAATGTCCTAAGTTTATTCCAATACTTTATAAATAATACCCTATAACCTTACCTAGACGTTTTCTATACTGCTTACATTAACAATATTTTAGTATATAGTAATAACCTAACTAAATATAAGAAATATATTAACCTTATTTTAGAAGCCCTGCGTAGAGCTAGCTTATAATTAGATATAGATAAGTATAAATTCCATAAAATAGAAGTCCTGTACCTTGGACTTATTATTTCTATAAATGGCATATAAATAGACCTAAAGAAGATTAAAGTAATTGTAAACTAGTAAGAACCTAAGAATGTTAAGGATATAAGAGCCTTTATAGAATTTGCTAACTTCTACTAACGGTTTATTAATAACTTCTCCGCCCTAGTCTTACCCCTTATAGCTCTAACCCAAAAGGACAAAACCTTTATCTTTAATAAGGAATATAAGAAGGCCTTCGCCTATCTAAAAGTTATATTTACTACCGCACCTATACTCTAACACTTTAACCTAAACTAAAAGAGTGTTATAAAAGCTAACTTATCTAACTACATTACTAGAGGCATTCTATCTTAGTATAATAAGGAAGGAGTACTGTACCCTATAGCGTACTTCTTAAAACAACTAAGTCTAGCTAAATGTAACTATAAGATCTATAATAAGGAATTATTGGCCATTATTAAATGTTTTAAACAATAGCAACCTAAACTAGAAGGCGCTGGATTTCTAATTAAGGTCCTTAGCAACTATAAGAATTTATAGTACTTTACAACTATAAAGTAGCTAAGTTATTATTAAGCCTACTAGTTAGAATATCTATCTTATTTCCAATTCTTAATTACGTACTACCTAGGTGTTTAAGGTTAAAAACCTAATACCCTAACCTAATGTTTATAAGATATACCAGTATAGGAAGAAGCGCGTACCTACTATAATTAAACCCTACTTCGTCCCAAATTATTTAATCCCTTAGCTAAAGACCTTATGGTATACGTCCTTAAAATAACTAATCGATTAATTAAATAGATTATAATTAATAAATACCTAAATAACAAGTTTATCCAAGAGACACTTAAGCTAATTTAAGATGGCGTTAGACGCTTTAAAAAGATCTCTCTAAGTAAATATAAAGCTTATAGAGACCGCTTATACTACTAAAACCGCCTAGTTGTACCTAACTATAATAAACTTAAGCTTAAGCTTCTTAAACACGTATATAACCTACTAGTAGCCAGCCACCTAGGCCGTGGAAAAACTCTAGAACTACTTTAATAGGAGTACTACTAGCCAAACATATATAATATAATATAAAGGTATGTCTTTAGCTGCTATACCTGCCGACGAGCTAAAGCTTCGTACAAGATATATAACGGCTTTTTAAAGCTACTGCCTGTTCCGGACCAAAGATAAAAGGATATCTTAATTAACTTTATTGTTGATCTCCCTATAAGTAAAGGCTGCGTAAATATTATAGTAGTTATAGATCGACTATCTAAGATAAGGCACTTAATCGCCTATCCTAATATATTAACATCTACCATTGCCTAACTGTTCCTGGATTATATATAGAAACTCTACAGACTCCCTAAAACTATTATCTCTAATAGAGATAGCTAGTTTATCTTAGTGTTTTAGAAAGAACTAACTACCCAACTCTATATTAAAGCACTATTATCTATAGTATATTACCTAGAAACGGATGGTTAAATAGAATATATAAATGCTATAATGGAACAATATATTTGGATATATACGTTATATCTACGAGACAACTAGATAGACTAGCTTATATTTGCCAAGTTTACTGCAAATAACTATATTTTAGAAACTATAAAGGTCTCCCTATTCCTAGCTAACTACAGCTAGTATCCATAAATAGGTTTTAAACCCTTTAGTAATATCCCTTACCTAGCTTATTAGGCCTTATAAGTTATAAAAGCAAATAAATTTATAAAGAAGATAGAAGAACTATAATAGTTCCTTACTAATAAAATAAAATAGGCCTAATCTGTTTATAAAGCCGTAGTGTTGGTAACCTATTAGGGGTAGGGGTAGTACGTACGCACGCATTCCTTACGTGCGCATTCCTTGCGTGTTATAAGTACGCGAGGCCTCGCATATAGAATAGGAACAGACATCCACAAACCTAAGAGTATACCCGTAACAAAGTGATTACAGGACTGTAATAGGTTAAAGTATACCAACACTGATTAGTAGACGTATAGATCAGGAGATACGCAATAGCTTACGGCTCGTACGGGTTACTTACAACTCTGTATAAACTCGCGCCACTACCTACTCTAGTTGAAGAAGGGAACTGTACCCCGCCCAATACTACCACAAGGAAGAGTTGTTAATTTAACTACCTTGCGCTATATCGTATAAGGACTACAGTTTTGCTAACATTATTATAAGGAAGAGTTGTTAATTTAACCACCTTATATATCGCGTTAAAAGGACTAAAAAATCACGTTACTACCTAAAAAACACTTTACCTTATATACGCTACCTCGTATAAGAACATAATGGCGAGTACCTTAAACGCAGAAGACTGGAGCGCGAAGATAAAGAAGTAGGAGAATAGGATTAAGCTAGAGGGAGCTTCTTAAGAAGAGATATAGGACTACGCCAGAACAAAGTCGTATAATTATAAGATATCTAAAGCGATAGATACAGACCTATAGGAGCTTTTCTAAGAAGACTTTTGGGACTTTATAATCCAAGAGTTTAATAGTCTTGGAACTAAGATTACCTAGGACTTACGCAGAACCCTCTAGGGCAAAGGAGTGTATATAGCTAAAAATATAAAAAGTCTAACAATCCCAAGGACTCTACTCAACATGGCTATGGAGGAAGAACAGTATAAATGGTTAGATAACAAAATCTATAAGATCTATAAGCATGTTATAGACATAAAGATATTACAGCTATAGAAGAGAGTCCCTTATAACTAACTTAACTAGGTCTTCTGTCCGTATAAACCCTTTTAAGCACTAATATAACTATCTGGAACACCCTTATAACAAACACCTTAATTACCGTTAGCTTTATCTACTATAAACTATATTCCACCTGCTGTAAGCCATATTCCACCCGTTACAATTTAGATCCCACCTATAGAGATCCCAAACTACGAACGGTAGATTATAACTATAGCTAAGTTATACTCTGAAGACCAGAAGTATAGCGGAGCTAAAAGCTTTAACTATAAACTAACAATCTTTTACAACATTTGTATAAGATCTAGACTGCTACCCGCTATATACAAGATTGCCTTTTCTATAATGCTAAAGGGATTAGCCTAGGACTAGTACTATAACTACTGGCTACCCAAAAGATCTTTTAAAGAAATTTACAACCACTTACGGAACTTCTTTAAGGGTTTTAGATACCACCGCAGAAACCTAGACAAATGAAACGCTATAATACTACTCTCTGTTATCCAGGAGAACACAGACAAGACGACTCTATAGTGCCTTTAGATACTGCTTATAAAGCTCCGTAACTTATAATATAGACTTACGCCCGCCCTATAGATTATAGACTTTCTGTATAACAAACTAGTTATAGCTTGCTAGGGCGTACCAGCGTATAGGATTACAATCTCAGATCCTCCCTTAGATTTTAGCCACCTTATTAATAAGCTACAGTTGTCTATTATCGCCTACCAGAAGGAGCAAGAGCAGACTTATACATACGCTACAAACCACCAGGAAGAACTGTATGCGTACTTTATAGACCGTTAATATAACTACTGGGACCGCAACGGCTTTAACTATAAGGATCCACGTGAAAACTAATCTTCACAACTAAACCAAAAAAAGTGCTGCTTTGTGTGCGGCAAAAGCGGCTATTGGTTATAGAAGTATACGGATAAAGAATAGGACAAGTCTAAAGCTAGGTTTATAGGGCGATATAATAGACGATTGGGTAAGCGCTTTTAAGAACATTTTAAACAATATCTTATTAAGTGTAAGGGAGAAGGCCTAGAGCTAGAAGAGTTAGAGGACCTAGACAAAGCCTTTACAGCTCTAGTTATTAATTACAAAGCCAAAACTAAGCAGGATAACGCGAATAGCTCTTCTTACTTCACGTCTTTTAGCACTCTTTTATACGACAAAGCAGTAATTACGGCCCAAGAACTAGCCAATAGAGCCTTCTACCACAACCTTACAGGCCAAGATATGACCGTAACTGCAAACCTTAACCCGCCTAAGGACATAAACGCCTATACGTACAGCAGTTAGCCTATACGCTACATAACGGACGAGTTTATAGGCATTATAATTAACATAGGTGCCTTATAACGATCTACAGCCGGTTATAAACAGTTCCTGGCATTACAGAAGCAAGATATAACTTTACAGCTCAACGTGTTAACAAAAGGCATAGTAAGCGTATAATTCGGAATTGGGACTATGTCATTAGTTAGGTCTATATAAGTCTTAACTCCAGTAGGCAAGGTTAACTTTTATATTATTAATATAAACACGCTATTCCTGCTCTGCCTAGCAGATATGGACAACTTATGGGTATATTATAATAACCTTATGAACGTACTCATGACTTCTACGGGCAATATACCTATTATATAACGATTCGGCCATCTGTTCCTCTTATAGGACCTTTTTTTACAGACCTATCTTCTTAACTCTTTTAACTAGAACCCCTATTACCTAACTAATATAGAATTATATTGTCTACACCAACGTTTCGGCCACCCGTTAGTTAAGAGACTGTAGAAAGTACTTAACTGTTCTAGATATAATGTTAATACGAAATCACTTAAGTACCTCACCCGTTACTGCCACTTTTGCCAGAAATACGGCAAGTTACCTAGCCGGTTTAAGTTCACGCTCTATAACAACGTTAATTTTAACTACTGCATTATTATTAACATTATATATATTAACGGGAGCCCAGTCCTATATATAGTTAATAAATATACACGCTTCCAGGCTAGTAGATAGCTATAGAATATTAGTGCCAAACACATATAGGACATTGTATAGATGTATTGGATTAATATATACTTAGTACCACTAGATGTTATTACTTATAACATAAATAAGAACTTTATTAGTAAGGAATTTAAAGAGTATGCTACTACAATAGGTATTATAACTAAGGGCGTGCTAGTTAAGGCTTATAACTCGATTAGAATAGTTAAACGTTACTATAGTCCGCTATAGAGAGCATACCAGATTATTACGGTTAAAATACTAAATATTAACAAGGACGCAGCTCTCTAGATAGCCTTTAAGGCTATTAATAACTCCGTAGGGCCTAATAGACTGGTGCCCACTCTGCTAGTATTTAGCGCCTACCCCTATATAACTAATTCAGACGTGCCTTCGCCAATAGTTACACAACGCGCTACCGCAGTTAAGAAAGCTATGGAAGAGATCCGTAAGCTATATGCCAAATAACAAGTTACAAACACTTTAAGCATACAAAATGGCCTAAGAATAGATACTATTTATAACTTACCGCCTAACTCACAAGTACTTGTCTAGAGAGAAGCAAATACGGGCCAACTAGGATATTAGTTAGGACCGTATAACCTACTTACGGTTAAAAACGAGATGTGTACTATATAACTGCCCTATAGTCCTACATCCTTCCGCACAACAGTTGTAAAGCCTTACTTTTTAGATCTAGAACTTAACAATAACCCGTAACCTAACTAATAGGACGATCCCTAAGAGTAGCAGGTATATATACCTAAAAACAACCCGGGACCTGTTGTATGACCCATTAAGTAACCTATTAGACAACCCACTGTATAACTACAAAAGCGTAGTAGAGGACGCCTATATAAGTACCCCCTTCTTATAAACCAAGCCGACATTTTAGTCTTTCTCTAAGATAATAATACCACGAGTACCTAGTTTTAAGCTTTACGCCAAAAAAAACTTACAGGCCTACTTAAGCTAGGAGTATTTAAGGTAGTTAAGCTTACAGATATACCTGCAACGGCCCGCCTATTTAACTTACGGTTTATTAATAAGGTTAAAAACGCCAGTATAAACACAGCTTTTAAGAAATCACGACTAGTAGTACAGGCGTATAATAATATAAAAAAGAGCGTAGTATTTACCCAGTCGCCTACTATCTAATAGGCGAATCAACGCCTAATCCTATACATTAGAGCTATGCTACAAGACTAAAACATATAGATCTACCTGCGCGACATTATACAAGCCTATATACAATTAGCTATAAAGCTAAACCGCAATTTCTATGTATGACCTCCGTAAGAAGTATAGACTAAACTAGGAATTAACAAAGGGTCCATACTACAGGTGCTTAAGCCCCTTTATAAAGTGCCAGAAGCCAGAAACCACTAGTTTAAGACGTATTATACATACCACCTATAGTAGTTAGGTATGGACCAGTTAACATATAACCTATGCCTACTCTACAGTAACGATTCCACGTATTTCAGAGTAGTTAGACTATAGACGGACAACACACTACTACTTGCTAATAGAGCATTTGCGGACCGTGAAGAGAGCAAACTATATAAGGCCCAACTTATGGCTAAGAAGCGCAAGTAACTAACAGCCAAAAAGCCTCTTAAGTTTAACGGTAGTATTATACAACTTATAACTAACGGACTGACGTTAATATAAAAGCGTTAATATAGGAACCTTAGTATAGTTAATATTTCTAGACCCGCCATATCTACGAGCTTGCAAGGTATTGTCTATATAGCACTTACACTAAAGGACCAGTACGTTGCTTAACGCGCTAAAGGAGCATACGTCGCGTCCATCTACTAGCTAGAAGCTGCTTTTAACCTATCTATTACTGCCTAGGTAATTAACCTAAATAAAGATAATATAAAAGCACTTAACTAATGCCTAGCCTGGCAAATTAAGAACCCCGCTAGAGGACTTATATATGTTAAGTTAGACATTACTACCTCGCAGTTGCTAGCCTTTACGGACGCATCTTTTGCAAACAATAAGGACTTATTGTTGTAAATTAGGTACGTACTAGTTCTCGCAGATGCGATAAATAAGGCAAACATTATCTACTAGTTGTTAATAAAGTGTAAGAGAGTTACAAGAAGTATACTTACGTTAGAGTTATACGGAATAGCTTATAGGTTTAATATCAGAGCCGCAATTAAGTCAACAGTTAATAAGATCCTAAACATTAACCTACCACTTATAATATATATAGACTTAAAGTTACTTTATAACTGTCTTGTATAGCTCGGCACTACGCAAGAAAAACGCCTTATAATTAACGTTATGTGTTTATAGCAGGCGTATAAGCGAAGAGAAATTACAGAAGTTAAATAGATTAATAGCAACATGAACCCAGCGGATATAATAATAAAAGGCAAGCCCTGTCTAGCCCTAACTTAACTTATTAACACGAATACGGTCTAGCTAAAGGCTATTAGATGGGTTGAACGGACTAATACTAATCTGTAAGGACGAACTTGGGGCAGATTTAGGGCGGGTTCGGACTATATAGATAAGAGACTATTACGTTATATAAGAATGGCATAAGCCATTGCATATATGCTATAGATAGACTGTGTACTAGATAGGAAACATATTTTAGGCCTCTTTAGAGGTTGCCCAGTGTTGGTAACCTATTAGGGGTAGGGGTAGCACATATGTATATATTCCTTACGTGCGCATTCCTCGCGTGTTATAAGTACGCAAGGCCTCGCATATAGAATAGGAACAGATATCTATAAACCTAAGAGCATACCCGTAACAAAGTAATTACAGGACTGCAATAGGTTAAAGCATACCAATATATAGTAAATAAGAACTAAACCCTAGTACTAGCCTATTAAATTAATAACTTTGTCTAGCTAGATAACGTATTTCACGGGTAAGCTGGTTAAACGGGTAAGCTAATCACTTCAAAAACACACCAAAAAATGGAAAAATCACACTTTAATATCTTAACAACCACTTAATAATAAATTTTAATAATTTAAATTTAGACTTTTATATATGCTCTACAGCCTCTATTAAAGTTGCATAGTAAATGGTTCAGTAGTTTTTAAGATATAGTAATTTGCCTCATTTTGGCCCCCAAATTTTACTATTTTAAAAACCACCCAACTATTTATTATATAACTTTAATAGGAGCCAGAGAGTATATATAAAAGTCCAAATTTAAATTATTAAAATTTATTATTAAGTGGTTGTTAAGATATTAAAGTGTGGTTTTTCCATTTTTTGGTATGTTTTTGAAGTGATCAGCTCACCCGTTTGACCAGCTCACCCGTGAAATACGTTATAAGAAATCTAAATATATAATAACCTACTAAGAAACTTAATTAGAAGAACGCCGGCCCTTATAAGGTTAAAAAAGTTGTCTTCCCTTATACCTACTAATTAAAGCTCCCTAATACGGTTAAAATCTACCCTATATTCTATATATTAGTCTTCTATCCTGCCGCCCTTATATTAGATGCCCTGCCTAGACAGATCTAAAACCCTCTCCTATTAGTTAAAGTGGATAGTAAGGATAAGTACCTTATTAAAAGAGTTAACAATATTAAGTATAATAAACGGAAATGCAAATATATATACCTTATAAAATAGAGAGGCTTTACTAAGCCCTTATAGGAACCTATTAACTCTATAGGACTTATATAAGCTATAGAAGACTTTTACAAACTCTACCTAGAACTACCATAGCCCCATCTCGCAGAAGCTTAAGTTTAAAGGGGGGGTACTATTACAGAACATCTCTATAACACCTTATACACGTCCACCTGTTTCCACTAACGTAATAAGAAGAGACTAACCGCGAGATAGCAATCTAATGGCAATTTGCTAGTAATTTATGGTAATCTAACGGCAATCTGCCGTATTCTACCATATTCTACTAAGTCTACTAAATCCTGCCAAGTTCTGCCAGGACGGCTCCTTAAGTCCTGTTCTGCTTTGTATATATATTAACTAAGTAACTAAACCAGTAATATATACCCTTTCTTCCCGTTTCCTTACCTTCTCTCCTTATGTGACGTTTTAACTCTATTATATAGTTTATATACATAGTTTAACAATATCTACTTTGCTATATATTATTACCACTTATACTCACTCCGTGACAGAAGTTTAGCTAGTAGGTAAATACTTACTAGCAGATTATTATAGATAAGTGTTAAGTTACCTAACTTAGTAATCTATATATTGAATTATTGCTAAATATTATTAGGAATATTATTAGCTTCTTAGCCGCTAATAAAAGCGTTATATCCTTTAAGTCGCTATATAGTTATAACTAATCAAGAAGCTTCCTAAATACCTTAGGCCTCATACGAGTTATACTTATAAGTCGTTACTCATAGCCGTAGAGCAATTACGTCGTCCACTTTGTTCCTCGCTACATATCAGTATACTAAATACGAGCGCCCCCAGAAACAAGCTTATCGCGATCACGAAGGTTAACATAGTAGTATCATATAGGGCTTACAAATGTAACTACAGTATTGCGATTAGGGCGTATGGAATCGCCATATTACAAAAAGTCGTTACTTTAGCGCGTATGCAAGGGCTCTAGATTAATATGGAATATAGAACAGGAGCTCAAGCTCCATATTAAAACGGTGCCAAGAACCTCATTATAACTACTATATATAGTATAGCTTGCAAATTTAACGCGCTTATCGATATGGAGGAGCTCCATATTCAAAAGTCGTCAGATTTGGCCTCCATATTGAATATGGAGCTGCAACCGAACATGCCCTCAGACTTCGGGATTGGTTGTGTCGGGTCTCTGAGGTCACGTCAGGTAAGCAATTTGCATTGGTATTTTCTATCCGCTTGAATTCTCTCCAATTTCAACTCCACTCCAGTCCGCATCATTACTATCATCTCAGCCTATCTTTGCTTCGATCCTATCCGAAGCCCTTTGGGCGTTCCCAACTTTGACATGGTTGCCGCTAAAATGACTTCTCTATCCCTCTGAGGCTCTCCTCCCCAGCTCAGCCGCTCTCCTGATCATTGCCAAGAATGGCTACCAGAGTACTCAACGCTCTCAAAATGTCGACGTCCTCTTCTCCCAGAATCTTTTTACCTCTTTCGATGGCTTCCTCTAGACGCCTTTTTGCCTTCTCGACATCTCCGCTCAAGGTTTCGATGCGCGAACAGTCAGTCATGGCTCGAACCCATACCCTAACACCTCTTGACGCCTCGAAACTTTCTTCCCAATGATCAATAACGTCCATGGCCAGATATTCGGCTTCCTCCAGCTGACCCAATTCGATCAGGATCGCAGCCAGCAACTCTTTTCTTTCTAACGTTGCTTCATGTTCTGGCCCGAGAACACGCTCGCTGATTGCTGTTACTTTTCTATGGTGGCTCTCCGCCTCCATATACTCCTTGCTTTCCAATAGAGCCTTAGAAATCCAGGTTGAGGATGTTAATGTCTCCTCTTGCTCTGGACCATTGATCTTTTCTCGAATTTTCGTCAGATCGCGCATCTCGCGGAGGCAATCATTATACCGTCCTTGATGGAAATATACTGCCCCAAGTATATTTCGACTGGCCAGCGTAGTGCCATCTGAGGGACCATAATTTTTGGCTTTCCTCTTAATGAGCTCGAGCAGCATCGGCTCCAGCTCGGAGTACTTTTTCTGCTGCATCAGGATGTAAAGCAGGTAGTTTTGTGCCCCAACCGTATCTTGGTCGTCGTTACCGAAAGCTTCTTGGGAACTTGTGAAAGACTCGCGACACACAGACTCCGCTCCTTCCAGATCCCGCCTTGCAGCAAGGATGAGCGCCAGAGTGCTCATGAGATTCAGCCGCGATCGACTTCGCTTGCCCATGGAATCCGCGCGGCCCTTGATTTCGGATTTGAAAGCAAGTTCTGCGGCCTCCAGGCGATCCTGTACGCGGTACAAACCGACAGGATCAAATGGCAAGTTGTATTCATATCCAAGCACCTTCCAGAGCCGTTTCGGATTCTGCGGTTCGTAGTTGTCATCAAGAGCCTTCAGTGTCCGCTCAATTTTGGGTAACTCTTTGCTCAATTTCCTGGCTTCAGATATCCATTTTTGACTTAGTTGTGCATCTCTTTCAAGACCAAATCCGATTTCATAACAGAGGCCTAATTGATATGCGGCATGGGCATAACAACTGGGACATTTGTGGTTGCCCGTTCGATTCTGAAGATCCTTTGCCAGGGCTTGGTGAAGGAGATAATCCGAATCGTCCATATCCGCCACAATTTGTTGTATCTGGTTCTTGGTAAATCCTCAGACTACGAAGAAATTAATTGCAATTATTTCTTACCTCCAAGATAGTGTGGATGAGAGGTGCCACTCGGGTATAATCGAACAGTGCGTTGTCGTTGTTCCTACTAAAATTGTCATTTCAGCCATTTTAGGCAAGTAGCTTCGTCATTGATGATTATTACCTGTGCTCATCTGGTGATAGTATTGCCACCACGGGAGAGAAGTCCGGTGCGCGCAGATCCGGTGCATGCTGCAATGTCATCTGGAAAATGCACTCTAGGTCTTTTTGATAAGTCGGTTCGATCGATTCGCTTGCATACAAGGCCTCAATAACAATATCCAGGAATTTTGAGGATGATTTGAGGTTGCGCATCTGCTCCAGCAGTTCCTCACACTCGTTGGGACCCAAGGAGCGGCTAAATTTTCCAACGGTCGTGGGCAGCTGATTAGAGAGCATTGTGCGACACACAAACATGCCGAAAGAATAGACGTCCATCCTGCGAGCGCTCGAAAAGGGGAAAAATTGTTCACCATGCTCAGGCGCTTGCCACGGTTTGGTATGCGCAACACGGACTAACTCGCTCTCAGAGGTCCCAAAGCAGCTGAATCCGAAGTCGATCAACTTGGCCGTGAGTCCACCATGTCCCTTGAAGATCAGAACATTTTCACATTTAATGTCGCCATGCACGATTCCTGTCGGGATGTGATGTAAGAGAGAGTGACGTGGATGTGAGGTTGATAACTCACCCAGTCTATGCATAGCTAAGCATGCCTTTGCAACGTCAGCACAAAGCTTTATCTTCATTTTGGTGTCTATTGTCTTCCCTTCGTCTGATTGCAAGAAGTCCATCATGCTTCCATAGGCCGAGCGTTCGGTCAGCAGAACCGGCCAAACCGCTTCCGTCTCTCGATTAGTCTCCCAAGTAATTCCTATAAGGTCAACAACATGTGGATGGCGAGAAAGGAGCTCGAGTGCAATCAATTCGAATATCAGGGCTTTAAAGCGCTCCGTCTCTTCCTGCTTGGTGTCAAGGTAGCCTTCTCGTGCTGGTATAGAACGTTTGAATGCCAAGTTGATTTGGGCATCGATCTGAGCCTGGCTGACTGTGGATGATGCGCCCTGACCGAGTAGCTCCAGGGCAGGTTGCCAGGTCACTGACACATAATCTACTCCAAGTTTTGCCGCAATTGAAACGAATGACAAGAGGTCGAAATGGAAATCTCTGTTGTTGGCGGCAGTAGCAGTTGAGCTGCATACTTTCTGACCGCCGTGGTTGAAGTAAGGCAGCTGTAACTTTGGCATCATCGTGAATAGTGATTGAGACCAGGAAAAGACCTTTGTGGGGAGAGTCGGAGGGAGACGATGCCTCACCGATCATCAAAGTTCTGGATGCAAGGCTGAGACTCTCAGCTGACAGACGCCATCTCCACGTCTCGCTAGGAACGTCAGCCTTATGCTTATCATTATCACCCAATTATACCTGTCACACCTCTGGAATGTGACCTCCTCAATGCAGATTTTGAGTGTCCGCAAGGTGTTGCAATATCAACTTTGTGATCGAAGGAGCGGGGAGGCTTTGGCGCGCTTACGTGATTTTTGGGTTCCCAACCACTGTGACCTTTCTCGCCCTTCTATAGATTAATACACCTCTCTATACCGCATCAACAGACGACCTTTTAACACATGAGTGTCTAATCCTACGGTTACCCATATTTTCCCGTTAACGTCATTTTGGCTTCGACTTGGCTTGGAGTTTTGTGCAGAGAGGTGACAAATTGCAGCCTTACCAGGCTCCAGACAACAAGAGGGGAGATCTTACAGCCAAATAAAAGTAGTCCGAGTATTTGAATTTCGAAAGGCCGGGCAATTTAAACCTACCGGGGCATGGTACATTCTCCCATCCAAGTGTCCTCTTCGACCCGGCCTCTCGTCGTTAATGTGTAGCGGCATATGTATAGGATCCGTTAGGCAGGGAATGTCTCGGAATAAAAGTATGGCATACACCACAGGATGAAGCAAAAATCGAAGCTGAGTCAGTGATCCTGAAACAATCTATTCGCTCCTTTCCCAACCCGCACAACTTGCTTTGCCAGATATTAATGCTAAAGGTCAGTTAGTATTGTTGCTGTCCATGGCCTTGCCGCGAATCCATACTGGACTTGGGCTTCGGTACCGGAGGAGCAGAAATGGAGTCATTGGGAATGGCTGCGTCAAGTTGCAGGTGGCCGCAGTCCACCGGCTCCAGGTTCTGGTGACTTAGGGTCACTTCAAAATCGCCCGAGAAACGAAATTTTATGGCTTCAAGACCTCCTACCCGCCGTAATTCCGAACTCCAGGATTATGACATTTGGATATCAATCGAATTACTTCAAGTCAGCTCCGCAACGAGATGTCGCCAGCTGTGCGCAAGAACTACTCCTCGCTCTGAAAAGCTGCAGGGCAACAGAGCCGGTTTGTCCAAAGTTTGCCTCGCAGTATTCTTGGTGTCGTGCACTAATGAACAGTCAAGGCGACATCACGCCCAATAATATTCATCGGTCATTGTTTCGGAGGAATTGTAATCAAAGAGGTCAGTGATTCATGAATTCGGTGCAAGGTCTACCGCTCACACTATACATAGGCCCTTATCAAAGCCACCCTAGCTTTTCAGCATTTCGGGCTGATCAGAACCTCTACATACGGCATCATCTTCCTTGGTACTCCGCATCGTGGAGTCAGCATTGCTTCATATGGAGAGATGCTCGTATCCATAACGAAAGCATCTGGCTTTGGCTCTGACACCGAACTTATCCACAGTCTACGGGAGAAGTCATCGGAACTATTAAAGTTGGCCTCCAACTTTAGTGACATTTACGACTCCTTCGATATCTTCTGCTTTTATGAGCTGATTCCATGGAGATTCTCAAGCGTGGTATGTGCACATCCGTGCGGTTGCATAGTCAAATGGACTAAACGGTGCTGACATCGAATGTATGAACATGAAGATAGTCAAGCAGAGTTCAGCAATTATTGAGGGGCGATTACATCAAGGACTAACCGTAAACCATTCCAGCCTTAACAAGTACCGTAATGAAAAAGATCCCAATTTTCAACACATTGCGCGAGTCGTCTCCGAAATGCTAGCTTGTGCTGCAAGCCGACCACGTATTAAGACGCCGCCAACCTATCACGGAAAGTCTTATGGCAAGTGATATCGCGTCCGCAGGCGATCAGGTTGTTGACAATACAGCAGAGAATGTCCCTGGGGTCAAGGTTGAATGGAAAGCCTGGGAATACGCTGCTCAGCTGGTTAGAAGCATTGAATTATTATTCGACCAGCTTCTTACGCCGAAGATTCATTTGCAATCGAACCAGCCTCTCAACATCCAAAGATTGATAATCGAAAAAGGCCGATTCCACTCCTGGGCTTATGGTGCTGGGCTCGTCGCGATCGGCGGATCCCGACGACCACTTCATGGGCTCCTAGAAGGTTTCCTGGGCAGTAAAGTGTGCCGTTGTTTGGAAGACATCCAGGAAATCCTATCCCCCGAAGCATCAAAGGTCACACTGCGAAGGGATTCAATCCTGGGAACATCTCTTCAAAAACATCTCCAGCAGCTGTATTCATTCTTCCCAGATGATGACCGGAGGATATCGGATCAAATCTTCTGCCACTCTATGGTTGAGACGGAAAATGCAGCAGATCTAGACTCTTTATCGTCCAGTTCTTTGGTTCTAGCATACTACGATGTGGAGGCCACTGCTGCAATGAAAAGGATAAAGATCCTTTGTGACACTTCGGAAGCCCAGCGGCAAGAAAATCAGAAATTGTTTATTCCCATAGACGAGCTGAAGCTGGACAAGGGAAAGTCAACCGGAAGAAGCACTGGATTGCACGTGGTCACAAAAGACGATACCTTGGAATCCCGATCTGTACTTATCGAATGGAAGAAATACGAAGGATATTGGGATACTGAGATTGGAAATACGCTATTCAATCGGGTGGAGATGCTCACTCTCTTCCTTCGCACTGCTTCAAAGAGTGCGGAAGTCCTCGACCTCCGGATACTAGACTGCTTGGGTTATTGCCATGACGAGAAAAACATGCGCCTGGGTTTCGTCTTTGCAATGCCGCTATCAACAAGCCAGCAACGGTCCTACGTGCATCTGAACGCATGCTTCTCTCTCACCAGTAGTCCTCCTTTGCTGGGAGACCGCTTCCGGCTTGCTCAAAAACTTTGCACGGCAGTTTTTGAGTTCCACAAAGCCCAGTGGTTTCATAAGAGCTTCTCCTCGTATAACATCCTCCTCTTTCCAGACGTTGAACTAGCCAACGAGGCTGCTGGAGGTACGCCAGATATCTCTAGCTATACAATCCTTGCTCCTTACATCATTGGGTTCAACCACTCCCGTCCAGGCAAGCCGGATGAGTTCTCGGAGCCTGCTCACCTATCCTTGGAGCTGCAACGATACCAACATCCGGACTACAAGAACCGGCCAATGCAGAAATTCCAACGCACTTATGACTACTACAGCCTTGGCATTGTTCTCCTCGAGATTGGACTCTGGTTCCCCCTCTCGGGCCTACTGGAACAGCATAAACAGTTAACTATGGACGAGTTTTCTGCTGAGATCCGTAAGACTTATTGCCCGCAACTGGGTGGCTTTATGGGCTCTATTTACCGGGATGCCGTGCTGAGCCTCTTGGGTGGTAGTTCGGGAAACTACGCTGATGAGCCTGGGATGGAGGGTTCACCACTAATGCAGCTCGTGGAATTTCAGTCTGGGATTTTGACCCAGTTGGAGCAATGCCGTGCTTGAGAGTGGCAGGGCGGATTTTAGGCCTCTTTAAGATATATAGAGTCATCCGCTTTACCGAGGGGGCCGGAAACATGCCACACAGCGTTAATAGCCATGGTAGTAAATAAAAATACCCAGACGCATTATAAATATAAAGCTATATACAATATATCGCATACCATAATTTATATTCGTATACGATATTTAAAAAAGCACGTGATCCCTTATCCTATTAAGGTTTAGTACCACTCACCCCACGCGCATCCTCCTTACGGTACACCTTTAACTATCACATATTAGGGGGGGTTATTTGGCGTGGTTACACCCGGGTTAATACGAGGTTAGGGCTACCCCCCCTAATAACGCGCCCGAACCCCGTACGAGGTCGCGCAGCGACCGCCCCTAAGTACCCTCGCACGCGATTTTAAGCGAAAAGGTATATAATATAAGTTTAATTGGTATTTCTGGGCGGTTGCGTAATATTACTCTAAATTTAAAACACCTAAACGCGTTCTATTCCTACGTAATAGGCGTCTTAGTTACTATAGTACGGTCCTATATTAAGACGCCTTGGTTACTATGGGATAGTCCTGTCTTGGTCAATGCAGTACAGTCCTGTAAAGCACATTGCCCAGGTGTACGGTAGGGAGCAGGCAAGCTGAGCATGAGTCACAGGAGAGTCGATGGAAGAGGACAATATGGTAAAGAGTATGGCATAGCCTCGTACGGAGACGAACCGATGAGACATGCCTACGCTAGCAGGGGGGGCTCGCTTAGACAGCACAGTATAATTTTATGTACCTCTGCATACAAATTCCTTAGTAATCTACATCAGTTGAATGAAATCGCGTCCAGCACTGCCCCGGGTCGCAGCTGATCGTGGTCTCGGACACGTTGAACGTGGTCACCGATAGGGGTCGGCGAAAGCTAAGCGTGGTTACCAATAGAGCCCCCAGAAAAAGGTCGGCGGTACTACACTTTTACCTATACAGAACACGCATCGGTAGCCACATTTAACTTAAGCGAACACACAAACTAAAATGTTAAGAGCATATGCTCCGTATACACCCAGAGACATAGACACAGATATATATATACATCTATACCTATATATATACAACCGCATTTATATATGCCTTACTATACCAATGATAAGTGAAAACTATACTGAAGTAAACGAGAGTATAGTAGGGTGGCTAAACGGTCTACAAGTCAGTATGTATAATTATATGCTAGGCATATGCTAAGGATACGTAGGTATACTAGAGCATACCTAATATTAAACATAAAGACAATAGTTCTCAAGATAATATAATTAGTAGAGAGAGTATTAAAGATAAGGAGGGTGGGGAGGGTAAGAAGGGTAAAGGTTAAGATAGCATATAACAGCGGTTTCTATTTCATATAGGTCTCTCTAAGGTAAGACTACGTATAACACTATACATAGGCTATGTATATACTAAGAATATCTAGAGCACACTCTAAGACCATAGAGCACTTATTAGCTCTAATAGTAAGCACTAAGTTATCATCTAAGAGGCAATAGACCATATTATAATGCTAGAATATCCAGCAACTAGAAAAGAAGGAATTGCACACTTTATCTATAAAGCAACACCTCTACTATCTATAGATGCAGATAAAGAAACAGTACATAAGGTTATTAAGCAGTATATATTAAAGGTATGTAATACACATACTAGGTATATACTGTACTTATGCCTCTAGTAGATTTAATTTTCATTTTATAAAACTGGTGACCCCAAAGTTATACAACTACAACTCCTTAGAGAAAACAATAATTAGAAAAGTAGAAAAGCATTTTATTAAGCGTTTAAATATAGCGGCATTAAATACTGCGAGTACGCTTATAAGGATGTCCTCTGTATATGCCCCACATATAATAGGGTTAAGCTTAAATTAATTAACAACCTCTAAAAGCGTAGCAGTCGTTCACACCAAGCAGTAGAGGTTAATAAAAAGCTTAAGTAAAGTACAGAGAAGTAAGCATTATCTATATATATTAGGTAAATACTTATAATATACAGCTACTACAATGGTATTCTATAATTATGGCGGCAGTGTACCTATCCTAGTACACAAGAACGTGTATGTAGTGAAAGCAGACTAACAATATTTTCTTAATATAGAGTGCGTATATAGCCAGCATATACGTGATATATGCTTATTATATACAGATAATATTCATTAGTTGTTCTAGTAGCAGTGATACTAAACCATAGCACACTACTTGGCCTTTATTATCGATAACTACTAGGGTAGATATTTAATACCTACGTCTACTTGTTAAATATGGGGTTCAGGAACTTAAAAAAGAATATACCTATATTAGACATTTAACATCAAAGCAAAAAAATTGTGGTAGGTAATATATACACTATATATACGCTACGCATATGCTGAGCCTATTAGGGTTTAACCATCCACAAGGCCAAGATAGGGTAGTAAGCTAAACATGCAGTATATAGTTAGATTGCTATATCCCTATTAATATAGCACGGTATCCTTATATTTGCCTTATTACACGGAATTCTTATACACATCATCCACTATACCTAACAAAGCTACCAATTGACCTTACTAATAATGTAGTTAAAGTAATAAGGCAGGTGGAAGTCTTAAGCCTTACTATACGTATACCCCGTATATGTATAGTATATGCGAATAAAACTACTTACTATAGTATAGGTTGATTCATCCTATCTCTACAGTATTATACTCTATATAAGAAGTATAGGGCGCAGACACTATATACAGTGCATAGTAGTCTTAATATTAAGGATCGAATTACTGCTCTAATTTGAAAGAAAAGAATGCTATAATTCCCAGAGGGGATGGCATATACAGGTAAGTATAGGTTAGATACACGCCAAGTATATATAGAGCCTAAGCATAGCAGGTATACTATGTAAGTTCTCTATTAACCAATATAAAGAGAACATAGAGCAATAGATTCAGGCAATTTATAACTTTAATAATAAGCATTTCCTTATTATATGCTGTATATACGTATAAGCTAAGGTATTCTAACACGTAACATATATTAAAATGGACCTATTATTTAAAATGGTTTAAGGTAAAACAAATTTATTCTTAATTATAGGATAGGATGAGAATTCCAAATGTATGCATACCCTATGCTATGCATATACTATGCATAGGCTAATACCTATAATAGGAATTAAGGTATAGGTATACGCATTTCTAAACTTAGAAACATATACTGCATATATAAAGATATTTTAGCTAGTATTTAAGGTTTTAAGTAATACTGCCCAATTATCTATATAATTTGCATATATTTATGGAACCGGACTTCGCACGGCTATAGTTAATATATATAAGAAATAAGCTGGTGGTAAGTATACGCTGCGTATATACCTAGCATATGCTAATAATATATAGGCTTTAGGGATTACCTATATACAATTAACCTATCCTATAAATAGGATAAACACCTTTTGTCGGAATATATGGACAGAAGTTACGTGGTTACGTGTCGTCTACGTGTCATTGTCGTGTCTTTGATTAGTCATCCTTATGGTGACTAATCAACCCCCTACTTAGGCACCGCGATCCTTATGATCCTCTGCTTTCGATACCTATTTGAAACAACATCAGAACAAGAGTATACTCTTAATAGGCCACCCCCCTGTGAAACCTATATTAATCAATGGTTAACCTCACAGGTTATACCATAGATTGATAAAGTCTTTTCAGAAGAGATAAGGCCTCTGCGACTTCCTTACACGAACTCACGGAACTACCTTATGCTAAGGAATATCAGATATTTTCTTTCCTCCTTACACGAGTAAAGAATCTAAAAGATATTCAAGAAATTAACAGCCTTACCCACCCTTAATTCTACGTCCATCACGCTTACCGCAAGCTTGCCACCTTCACTTCCTTACACAAACACAAAGAAGACCACGTGTTCCCCAACTCCCCCTCAGCTTCTTGCGCAACTACCCCTTACCTCTTGCGCAACGTTAAACTCGACTTCTTTACTAAACCTGTTAAAAAATCACGTCAATAACGCGCTCTCCGGCCCTTATACCCCTCTGTCAGCATCTACGGCAGTTGCCAGCGCGCCCTCATCTTACAACAATTTCAGCTTTGCCAGACTCTCAAAGTTCTGCCAGCACGCTATTCCTACATTCTTAACACTCTGCCATAATCCTAGCGGCTCTGCCACGTTAAATACCACATCCAACAGCGTCTATATATTAGTGCCTCTTCTTCCGTCTCGTTGCCCGCATACAACAAAGAAAGAATTGCTAGAGGAATTAAGACGTGCCAATACGCCTACAAACAGACAAGAATTCGTGCCGATACGCCTACAAATATGACTCCATTGCTGGCATTATACTGCCACCCGAATGACTCTGTCGCTAGTACCGTACTACTACCTACACAGACAATAATCATACCGATATACATACGATACATCAACCAACCGATAGCGCCGCTATGCCTGCTATTACGATACTAATCGCGCTAATACGCCTACGATCTACCAACCAAATAATCATGCCTGTACGCCTGCGATTTACCGACCGAATAATCGTGCCTATACGCCTGCGATCTACCAACCGAGTGATTGTGCCTGTATGCCTACAATCTACCGACCGAACGATTGCGCTAATACGCCTGCGATCTATTAACCTACGATAGCGCCGATATGCCTGCTATCTATCAACCAGCTGATAGACCGAGCTCCAAACGCTCGACCTGCTATCACCACTTAACGCTAGCACCGTACTGCTACCCAAACGAATAGACCCTCTACTGCTCCTGCCTGCAGTAACCAAATTGACCTCTAGCTGCTCTGCCTGCAGCTACCCAACACCTTGCTACCCTGCCTGCAGCACCATATTGACTTTCGGCTGCTCTGCCTGCAGCTAACCAACACCTTGCTGCCCTGCCTGCAGCACCACGTTGACTTTCGGCTGCTCTGCCTACAGCTAACCAACACCTTGCTGCCCTGCCTGCAGCACCACATTAACTTTCGGCTGCTCTGCCTGCAGCTAACCAACACCTTGCTGCCCTGCCTGCAGCACCATATTGACTTTCGGCTGCTCCGCCTGTAGCTAACTCCCATTCGACCGACAACTTGCTGCTCCGCCTGTAGCTATACTGACACCTTACTGCTCTGCCTGCAGTAAACAAACCTACCTTTGCTGCCCCACCTACAGCTAATCAACTTCTACTGCCTTCCTACAGCGCCACAAGCACAAAGAAAGAACTGCCAGTGTCGGAATATATGGACAGAAGTTACGTGGTTACGTGTCGTCTACGTGTCGTTGTCGTGTCTTTAATTAGTCAT